>Ga0209203_1000337_pt1 | contig 41662 bp, 33 predicted proteins | sample AD_UKC109_MetaG_FD_184423 | JGI IMG/M metagenome (GOLD analysis project Ga0209203, IMG submission 184423) | Active sludge microbial communities of municipal wastewater-treating anaerobic digesters from Hong Kong - AD_UKC109_MetaG (SPAdes)... | ecosystem: Engineered > Bioreactor > Anaerobic >... | reverse complement strand
GAATAGATTGGCGCTCCATGGGTGGTAGAGAGCTAGCTGAGTCATTCAGTACCAAAATAAGGGGATCGACGGCTCTGGGATCGCCGATCCGGCCGAGAGCCTGGGCAGCCGTATACTGGACATAGCAATCCGAGTCGTTCAACGCCATTATAAATGAATCAACGGCTCTAGCATCGCCCATATCGCTGAGAGCAACCGCAGCCTCCTCTCGGACACTGCTATTCGAGTCGTTCAACGCCAGGATAAGGGGATCAACCGCCCTCGGATCGCCAATACTGTGGAGAGCAATGGCGGCATTCTCTCGTACCAGCCAATATTCGTCTTCTAGAGCTTCGATTAGAGGATCAACGGCTTTAGCATCGCCTATATCGTTGAGAGCAATCGCAGCCTTCGTTCGGACCTCTTCGTCAGGGTCGTTAAGTGCCAATATAAGGGGATCAACGGCTCTGGAATCACCGATCTCGCCAAGAGCCCGGGCAGCCAACTCTCGGACCTCTTCGTCAGAGTCGTTCAGTGCCAATATAAGGGGATCAACGGCTCTAGCATCGCCGATCTCGCCGAGAGCCAAAGCAGCATCCCCCCGAACATCCGAATCCTCATCCCTAAGAGCATTTATGAGGGGATCGACGGCTCTCGTATCGCCGATTTCGCCGAGAGCATCGGCAGCATACTTTCGGACGGCTTTGTCCTCATCTTTGAGAGCACCGATAAGGAGATCGACGACCCTGGGATCGCCGATTTCGCCGAGAGCATCGGCAGCCATCGATCGGACGTCTTTGTCCTCATCTTTGAGAGCATCGATGAGGGGATCGACGACCCTGGGATCGCCGATCTTGCCGAGAGCCCAGGCAGCCATCGATCGGACGCCCGCGTCTTCATCCTTGAGAGCAGCGATGAGAGGATCGACTGCCTTCGGATAGCCGATCTTGCCGAGAGCATCGGCAGCCCCCCCTCGGACGTCTTTGTCCTCATCTTTGAGAGCACCGATAAGGGTATCGATTGCAGGTTCGCCGATATCGAAGAGAGCCCCAACAGCTCCTGTTCGGACCCATGGATCTTCATCTTTCAGCGCCTCGATGAGGGGATCAATCGCAGCTTCGCCGATCTCGCCGAGAGCACTCTCAAAACGCCATCTGACCCGCTTGTCCTCTTCATCCTTGAAAGCATCGATGAGAGGATCGACGGCACTAGGATCGCCGATATAGCCTAGAGCATTAGCAGCCCCCCCTCGGACGGCTTTGTCCTCATCTTTGAGAGCCTCGACTAGAGGATTAACCGCCCTTGGATCGCCGATCTCGCCGAGAGCCCAGGAAGCTATCGATCGGACGTACTCGTCTTCATCTTTGAGAGCATCGATGAGAGGATCGACTGCCTTCGGATCGCCGATCTCGCTGAGAGCCCAAGCAGCCCAGTATCGGACGTCCTCGTCTTCATCTCTGAGAGCATCGATAAGGGGATCGATTGCAGTTTCGCCGATTTCGCTGAGAGCATCAGCAGCCTCCTCTCGGACGTCCTCGTCATCATCTTTGAGAGCATCGATTAGAGGATTAACCGCCCTTGGATCGCCAATATCGCCGAGAGCCCAGGCAGCCATCCACCGGACCTCTTCGTCTTCATCTTTGAGAGCATCGATGAGAGGACCTACGGCTCTAAGATCGCCGATATAGCCGAGAGCATACGCAGCCCCCTCTCGGACGTCCCCGTCATCATCCTTGAGAGCCGCGATGAGAGGATCCACAGCTCTGAGATCGCCGATCTTGCCTAGAGTGTAGGAAGCCTCCTTTCGGACTACAGCGTCTTCATCTTTGAGAGCATCGATGAGAGGATCGACTGCCTTCGGATCGCCAATATCGCCGAGAGCCCAAGCAGCCCAGTATCGGACGTCCTCGTCTTCATCTTTGAGAGCATCGATGAGGGGATCGATTGCAGGTTCGCCTATTAAGCCGAGAGCCCTGGCAGCATACTTTCGGACGGCTTTGTCCTCATCTTTGAGAGCATCGATTAGAGGATTAACCGCCCTTGGATCGCCGATTTTGCCGAGAGCAATCACAGCTTCATATCGGACGTCTTTGTCCTCATCTTTGAGAGCATCGATGAGGGGATCGACTGCCTTCGGATCGCCAATATCGCCGAGAGCCCAAGCAGCCCAGTATCGGACGTCCTCGTCTTCATCTCTGAGAGCATCGATGAGGGGATCGATTGCAGGTTCGCCGATTTCGCTGAGAGCTTCAGCAGCCCCCTTTCGGACCCACGCGTATTCATCTTTGAGAGCATCGATGAGAGGATTAACCGCCCTTGGATCGCCAATATCGCCGAGAGCCCTGGCAGCCCACTCTCGGACGTACTCGCCTTCATCTTTGAGAGCATCGATGAGGGGATCGAATGCCTTCGGATCGCCAATATAACCGAGAGCCCTTGCAGCCCCCTCTCGGACGTCCTCGTCTTCATCTTTGAGAGCATCGATGAGGGGATCGACGGCCCTGGGATCGCCGATTTTGCCGAGAGCATCCGTAGCCCAGTATCGGACGTCCTCGTCTTCATCTTTGAGAGCATCGATGAGGGGATCGATTGCAGGTTCGCCGATTAGGCCGAGAGCATCAGCAGCATCCAATCGGATAGACCGCTCATTGAGAGCCTCGATTAGAGGATTAACCGCCCTTGGATCACCGATATCGCCGAGAGCCTCCGCAGCCTCTGATCGGACGTCTGTTGTACCATACTTCAGATCCAATATTAGATCGTCCACCTCGTCCGCTACGGCTGGCATCACCATCGCCGCCAGCACCACCAGCGCCGTTAAAATCAGGCTCAATCTCATTTGTTCTCTGCTCCTTCAAGAAAAAATAGTCATACAGATGAAAAGCGTTTCGATGTTCATAGAACCGGCCGCCGAGAGGATGATCGGGACTGACGGGAATAATCCCTCTCGGAGACTGTCAGAGCGGGGAGGATGGTCAACGCCCCGCTCTAGCCTCACCCCCTGCTACTCCGATTGGATCTTCTCCAAAGCTTCCGTCGCCGCCTCTCGGACATACTTGGATTCATCCTCTAGAGCATCGATGAGAGGATCGACAGCCCTCGGATCGCCGATCTCGCCAAGAGCATTAGCAGCCCACCCTCGGACGTCTTTGTTCTCATTTTTGAGAGCATCGATGAGGGGATCGATTGCAGGTTCGCCGATTTCCATGAGAGCTACATAAGCCCCTACCCGAACAAATCCTTCTTCATCGCTGAGGGCATCGATGAGCAGATCAACCGCCCTCGTATCGCCAATTTTCCCGAGTGCCCGGGCAGCATAATTTCGAATATAGGGGTCTTTATCATTGAGAGTCGCGATGAGGGGATCGACAGCTTTCGTATCGCCGATCTCGCCGAGAGCATATGCGGCGCTTTCTCGGACGAGATCCGCCGAGTCTTCATCCTCGAGAGTCTCGATGAGAGGATCGACGGCCCTTGGATCTCCGATCTCGCCAAGAGCCTCGGCCGCATTTATCCGGATCATTCCGTAATCTTTTAAGGCCTCAATCAAAGGGTTAACCGCCCTCGTATCGCCGATCTCGCCAAGAGCCTGCGCGGCCCAATATCGGACACCCCAGTCCTCATCCTCGAGAGTCTCGATGAGAGGATTAACTGCCCTTGGATCTCCGATCTCGCCGAGAGCTACGGCAGCATTTTCTCTCACGCTTGAGTTTTCATCCTTCAAATCCAAGATTAGACCTTCCACCTTGCCTGCATCGGCAGCCTCGATCAGATAGAATTTCTCAGTCAGAAGAGGACTTCCGTCCAGCGTCACATCCAACCTCCAATCCCCAGGCATATCCTCGGCATCGTGGCCCTTGATGAGGATGCTCGACCAGGCCCAATGGTCACTGCCTTCCGTCTCGGGGATGATTGCCTCCTCATGATCGACATACAGAGATCCGTCTGGAGAATACCACTTCCATGCCACGGTATGGGTGCCGTACACCGGACCTATCTTCACGGAGGAGAATACGCTTCCGTCCTCGGTCGAAAATCGGTCTGTTATATCCGTGGGGATCGTCTCCTCTGCGCCTTGACTTATCCCCCGGGATAATGCGCTGTCCAGGTGCCTGATTCCCGACGATGGTTCAGTTGGAAATTTTTTTATTGAAGCTCCTCCCAGGTCTCCGATCACCCTCTCAACAGCCAAATCGATTGCCAGTATGCGGCCACCCAGCTCAGGAGGTGCAGCCACCTGTTTTCCGTCCAGGTTTATGCTACTTCTGGCAGTGTCCATGAGTATCTTTTTGATCTCCTTTGCGTTGAGGCTGGGGTCAAGGGACCGGATCATGGCTGCCGCTGCCGTCACATGGGGTGTGGCCATGCTGGTGCCGCCATTGTAATTCACTATATTCCCTTTATCATCTCTCCCCCAGACTGATTGCTGGCCTGGAGCTGCAAGGGTGACCTCAAAATTATCGCTGATTATGTTGCTGCTATCGCATTTGGTGCCATCGTTCATCAAATTGCCCACAGTAATCATATTGGCAAGGTTGAGGCCACTAGGCCAGTATCTCGACCCGTCCATGGAAACGCCATCGTTGCCGGCAGCGCATACAAATAAAATATAAGGCTGGTCGGCAGAAATCTTCTCGAAGAATCTCTTAAATACGGCCGCTATCGCCGGTTCGGTTTTGGTATAATCGGCAGTGCCCCAGGAGCAGCTCAGGATAGTGGAGCCTGATTCGATCTCATTCTTAAGGGCTACAAGTGAGCCTATCGCATACGTCTTACCTCCATAGACATACTCCACGGGATAAGAAGGGTCTTGTCTACTTTCGACCTCCTTGCTGTTCCCATAAGGTTCATCAAAGATATTGATCATGGTGGCGCTAAGTTTTTGTCCCAGAACAAACGATGCAACGCCGGTTATGCCTCCGTCATCCGCGTCGGCGGTGATGATGTTCATAACGCCGGTTCCATGGCTTCCGGCGATCTCATAGAGGTCCCCTTCAAGGGGATAAGGCAGGTCGGCGTTCTTCTCGTCTACACCTATTTCGGCGTTATCGAACTCTCCCCAGCCCCTATAAAGACCATCGTCGGTAACCCCTACCTGGACTTCTGCGAGAGGTAGCCCCGAGGCTAAAATGGCGTCCCAAGCTTGTTTGACGCCAACTATTTCATACCCTGTGTCCCGCCCATCTGCATATACCGGATCGTCCAGAGGGGAGATGCTCAGGTGTCCTTGCTGATTGGGAACTGCAATCTCGACGTTTGGATCATTTTCAGCTCTCGATATCGCCTCTATCAGATCGGCTTGTGTGGCTCCAGATGTCTCGATCTGATACAGGTTTATATATTCGATGAAACCGACGACCCGGCCATCCAACTTCGAAGAAGCTATCGAATCTGCATAGTCGCGGCCAAATCCTTCGGCGAGGACGATTATAACCTGGTTTGCAGGAACCTCGCCCCATTCTTCGGTCTGAATCAGAGAGCTTTCGTCCGGAAGTTTCACCAACGATTCACCCAGGTCGACGACTTTCTTATCTTGCGGCGGGGACGGGACCGTCACAGTTCCCAGATAAACGCCTGAATCGCTGTAGTTATAGCCAATATAATGGAACGCCTCTGCTGAGTCCCAAACAAGGTTCTGCGGCTCCATCTTTAAAACAGCCCACCAGGGATTAGCGTATCGAATGGAGTCCACGACAACGAATTCCTCCGTTCCGGCATCATTGGCGAGGTAGGCTATATGTTCGCCATCGGGGCTGAAGGCCAGGTTGGACCTTATCCCTGCAAAATGCCCATTATGCCGATATGTTAGATCTTCCTGGCCGTCCACAACCACCAGATGGACATATCCTTCGTCTCTTGTGTCAGATGCCGCATAAGCCAGACGACCATCAAGGCTGAAGGTCAGACCCCATATGCTCTCGTACTTTTTGCCCTCGATTCCATCCGAGACTACGAACATCCCATCGCTTTCCTCGACTATATAGGCCACATGACTGCCGTCGGGGCTGATGATGGGGTCGCCGATTTTATTGTAAATCTTGCCTTCTTCCCCGTTCATCACCATCACGAAACCACCATCTTCAGCCTTGGCCCAGTATGCCACCGTGCTTTCATCGGAGCTGAAGACGATCGTTCCCACCCCTGGATCGTGATATCTTTTGCCTGGAACGCCGTCGACCACCACTATGTGGTCTCCGTACGCATTGCCACCAGGCACCAGGTCATAAGCTAAACGAGTTCCCATCGGGCTGAAGACCATCTGAGCAACGCGATTGCTCTCGTCTTTTCCAAGATCTATGAAGTCATCGTCGAGAACGATGTAGCAGGGAGATCCAGTATACATTGAACCGAATGAATAAGCCCACCGGCTGCCGTCGGGGCTAACGATCGGATGGCTACCCATGAGGTCCTGGACCACTCCGTCCACAACCACATAATGGTCGTTACCTTCTTCGACCATTGTGTAAAGCACATGCTGCCCACCAGAACTTATAATGGGATCGGATACTGATTTATACGGCCCGTATTCGATCCCATCCACGACCATGAAACTTTGGCCGTCCTTTGTTGCACTGTAAGCATATCTTTCGCCATCATGGCTGAAGACTATGCTATTCCAAACCTCGTCGTATTCTCGTCCTTCGGAACCGTCAACTACGGCCATCCATTTGCTGTTATTGAGGACTTTGTATGCGTAATGTTCTCCATCCTGGCTGAAGACGAAGTCCCGAGGCGAATAATAGGCGTTCTTCTCGATTATCTCCCCCTCCGGTCCGGCTATTATATAATACCAGTATCCGGCATCGTTTCTCCCCATATAAACTACTCGCGTGTTATCTGGGCTGAACGTATTAATCTGTTGATAATCCATTATCTTATAACTGGAGAATGTTGGGCGTTCAGTCCCAGACTCCACGCTAACAATCGAAGAATCGACGCTCTCGCCGTCTATCTCATCCGCTGCGCCGGACACCACCAATGCCGCCAGCACCAGCAACGCCGTTAAAATCAAGCTCAATCTCATTTCATCTCTGCTCCTTCAAGAAAAATAGTCATACAGATGAAAAGCTTTTCGATGTTCACAGAACCGGCCGCCGAGAGGATGATGATAGGGGCTGACGGGAATAAACCCTCTATGAGACCGTCAGAGCGGGGAGGAGGATCAACGCCCCGCTCTCGCCTCACACCCCCTGCTACTCCGATTGGATCTTCTCTAAAGCTTCCATCGCCGCCTCTCGGATATACTCGTCTTCATCTTCGAGAGCTTCGATAAGGGGATCGACAGCCCTCGGATCGCCGAGAGCCCCGGCAACGCAGCTTTGGACAAGAAATTATTCATCAGAGACTTCGGGATTCCCTGCATCAGTCGTCACCCACGACCTTCGGGACGTGGTCAGCATCGGCGACATGGTAAGCCCCATGGAGGCGGGAAAGGTGATACATTCGGGCCCGACAGAGGAGGGCTTCAATGCGAAACCCCTCGCCGGAGCTGTGATGCGCTCGTGAACTCGTACCACAACGCCGATAGGTTCGTGAACCTTCTATGAAGTTGGGACGATCCAAATGCGAAACTCGCCCCCTGCGAACCGATCCGGCTAACTCAAGCTTGCCTCCAGGGCCATCTTGCAAGCGGATACCTGTCCACGCTTTCGCCGCCCGGAGTCGCGTAGGCAGAATCGCAGATCTCGTCGCCGTCTGAGTCGGTGCAGTTGAAGTCGCCGTAGTAGTTCCCAGAGATGCAATTATCCCAGCGGTTGCCCTTATTGTCGTAAGCGTTGTATCCTTTGTTGCTCAAGAGGTTGTTCAAGAACAGGGTGTTATTGCTGGACGAAGAGAGGCTTATGCCATCGTTGTTGTTGCTGCTGACGTTGTTACCCGAGATGATATTGTTGCTGGAATAAACGAGGTTGATGCCGTATTCGTCGTTGCCAGTTGCGTTGTTGCCCTTAATAGTATTGTTGCTGGATGAATAGAGGCGGATGCCGTAGACGTTGTTGCTGGTTACGTTGTTATCCTCTATTCTTGATTTGCTGGTGTTGTGGAAATAGATCCCATATTCGTTATTTTTGAGGGTCAGGCCTCTCACCGTAACGTTTTCGCAGTCGATGCAGTAGACTGCACCCGCATCTGAAGATGAATCGATGACTTTGTCAGATGCACCCACCAGATAGTAAACCGGCTTTCCGTCCACAAAGTTGGTGGTGTCGATGTCGTTGTGGCCGTAAGCTCCGAAGTTAAATCGGTTACCCGACATATGGTTAGATCTCATGATGTTGCCTCTGGAGGGATATAGGCTGATGCCGTAGTCGTTGCCTGTGACATTGTTGCCCTCAATTTCGTTGTTGTCGGAGGAAAATATGCCGACGCCATAATTGTTGCAGATTGCGTTGTTTCTCTCAATGGCGTTGTTGCTTGAGTGATAAGCACCGATACCGTATTCATTATCGCTGACTTTGTTCTTCAAGATGGTGTTGTTGTTGGAGGTGCAGAGGCGGATGCCGTAGTAGTTGTCTTTGGCCTCATTGCCCTCGAAGGTGTTATTGTTGGATGAATCGAGGTCGATGCCACAGTAGTTGTTTCTGGCATCATTGCCCATGATGATATTATCGTTTGAGATTATCCTGATTCCCACATTTAGCTCTTGCAGCTGTGTTACCGTGATCGATGGGATGGAGTAAGCTATGCCAATCTCGGTTGAAATTACCGAGGCTCCCGTTTTCGGCTGCGAGTATTTGCAGCTGGCATTTATCACAACAAATCCCTCAAGCCAGATTCCATCTGCACTAAGCCTGATCGCGTCGCCATTCCTGCCAGCGTCAACCACGGGCATCTCCACACCTTTCAAAACCAAGGGCTTGTTCACGTTTACATTTTCGCGGTATGTGCCGCTCTGGACCTCGACCGTGTCGCCGGGGCTGGCCGCGTCGATGGCCGCCTGGATGCTTGCGTAGTCGCATCCTTCGGGGCCTACTGTGATGGTGGCCGCCTGCGATGTCAGGGGCAGAAAAGACACCATCGTCAAAACCAAGATAATGATCGACATTCTCAAGTCTTCCACCTGACTGCAATATCTGATACTTATATGTGAAAAAGTTTTGGGTGATGGCAGCCACGGCGTCATGGACATATAGCGTGCAGGTCCATAAATATCTCCAGTCCATGAACGAGCCCAAAAAATCGTACGATTTGAACAGTATCCTTCACGAGATCTCTGGATCGATGGGAAACTTCGGGACGGTCCTTCCCATAGTCCTCGGAGCCGCCCTCGTCTCGGAGGTCGACCTGGGACCAGCCCTCCTCTTCTTCGGCGTCTGGTACATCGTCATGGGGATCCAATATGGGATTCCGATGTCTGTTGAGCCGATGAAGGCGATCGGGGCCATCGCCATCGCCGAAGAGCTGACCTCCGGTGAATTGGCGGCCTCGGGGATGATCTTGGGGGCGGCGCTCTTAGCCCTCGGGCTTTTCCGGGGATTCAAGCGCCTGCAGGGTTTGATTCCTGAGAGCGTCGTCCGCGGGGTCCAGCTGGGCCTCGGGCTCATTCTTCTCAAGACATCGTTGGGTTTCATCAGCCAGGACTTATTCTTCTCGGCGGCATCCATCGGCATCGTCCTTCTCTTCCTAGTCGCCAAAAGTCAGAGAGGTCTTCCCGACCTATCCACTCTCGTCGTCTTCGGAGTCGGCATCGGATACGGCCTCTTCGCCAAAGGCGCCCCCGAGATTCAGACGTTCTCGATCGGCCTTCTTCCATTTCCCGATATCGCCGACTTTCTCTGGTCGGGATGGCACCTCGTTCTGCCCCAGATCCCCCTCGCCCTCACCAACGCCACGGTGGCGGCCGCTCTCACCGCCGAGGACCTATTCAAAAAGAAGATCGAGCCCGACCAGCTCTGCGTCACCATGGGCGTCATGAACCTCGTCTCCGTCCCCTTCGGCGGGTTTCCGATGTGTCACGGAGCGGGCGGCCTTGCAGCCCACCGCCGGTTCGGAGCTGAGACGGGCATTGCCACCGTCATCGGCGGGGTCATCCTTCTCTTCGTGGCATTCTTTTTTGCCGGCCCTGATGCACTGGCGCTTTTGCCGATAGGGCTATTCGGGGCGCTCCTCCTCTTTGTCGCCCTGGAGCTTGCTCGATGCGGCCTGAAGACGGACGCGCCCCTTCTCACGGGAAGCATGGCCGGTCTCGCCTTATTCACCAACGTTGGTGTTGCATTCCTCTTCGGGATTTTGATGGCAGAGGTCCAGAAGCGGAGATCCAGAGCCGATCGAAACTAAAATCAAAAATGAGGCGAAGATCAAAAAAAGCTCGCTTAAACGCCGTACCGCCTCTCCATCTCGTCCAGAAAACGGGCCATGAGCCCGTTCATCTCGGGGATGACGTCGACGCCTGCGAGGATCTTTCTATCGCTCTGAACGTAATCGCCGCCGCCCGATAGCTCGTCAGAGCAGTTCTTGATGAGGTCGTTGATGCTATCCATCGAGGCCTCCAGATGGAACTGCAGGCCGATGGTCTTTCCGCGCTGGAAGGCCTGATTTTCGCACGCCTCGCTCTTCGCCATCCATGCCGCGCCGGGCGGGAGGTCGAAGGTGTCGCCGTGCCACTGGAGGGCGACGAACCTTTCGGGAAGGACGCCGAATATCTCCGATCTCGACCCTTCCGGCGTCAGGCTGACGGGGTGCCAGCCGATCTCCCGATGATCGTTTCTTCTGACCTTTCCGCCGAGGACGTCTGCGATGAGCTGGGCTCCAAGACAGATCCCGAGGACGACCTTTCCCCCCTCGATCGCCTCTCGGATGAAACTCTTCTCCGCCGCGAGCCAGGGGTACTTGTCGTCCTCGTGGATGTTCATGGGACCGCCCATGATCACCAGCCAGTCGAACTTCTCGAGCTCTGGAAGGGCTTCGCCCTCGAAGAGAAGAGTTCTCGATATGTCGTGGCCCTTCTCTTTCGCCCAGCTTTCGATCATCGCCATGTCCTCGAAGGGGACGTGCTGAAGGTAGTGAATTTTCATATCCGGTCACCAGAATGCTTTTGAAAGATAGATTAACTGCACGGTCGCATTGCGCATTTGAAAATGGATCAGAAAAGAGGATCGAAGAATGAGGAGAGCAGAGGGGAAGGGGCTCTTTCCCTTTAGAGGCCCCCCACTCCGACCTCAGGGAAAGCCCCCGCGCCCTCAGAGAGACTCTTCTCCGTGCTCGCCCGTCCGCACCCTGATGGCTTCCTCGACGGGGCTTATGAAGATCTTTCCGTCGCCGATCTGTCCCGTCTTGGCGACGGAGCAGATGGTGTCCACGACCTCCTGGACCTCCTCGTCTTTCACCACCATCTCGATCTTGGTCTTGGGGATCATGTCAACAATGTACTCTGCGCCTCTCCACTGCTGGGTGATCCCCTTCTGCTTTCCGCGCCCTTTGACCTCGGTTACGGTCATCGAGACGTAGCCCTTCTCGTCCAGGGCTTTCTTGACCGCCTCAAAGGTGGTCGTCCTGATGATCGCTTTGACCTCTTTCACTTTAATCACCTCTGCCGGTCTCGGAATAGATGAAGTTCGGATAGGCCACCATCCCGTGCTCGCTCAGATCAAGACCTGCTATCTCTTCGGCAGCCTCAACCCGGATCCCTACAGTCTTCTTCAATATGAAGAATATTATTAGGCCGAGGCCGAAGGCCCACGCGAAGTTCACGACGACGCTGATCACCTGGGCGACGAAGAAGCCGGATCCGCCATGCAGCAGCCCTGCAACCTCGCCGTAGCTCCCGTCGGCGAAGATTCCCAGGGCCAGAAGGCCCCAGGCCCCGTTGGTACCGTGGACGCTGATCGCACCGACGGGGTCGTCGATGTGAAGCTTCCAGTCCAGGAACCAGACGCTGGCCACCACCAGACCCCCGGCGATGATCCCGATCAGGACCGCGGCAGGGGGCGTGACCCAGGCGCAGCCCGCGGTGATGGCGACGAGGCCCGCGATCGCCCCGTTTCCTGCCATGCCGACATCAGGCTTTCCGTGCCAGGCCCAGGTGATGAACGTGGCAACCACCATGGCCGCAGCGGCGGCGAGAGTGGTGTTGGCGGCTATGACTGAGACCCTCAAATCGTTTCCGACAAGGGTACTGCCGCAGTTGAACCCGTACCATCCGAACCAGAGGATGAAGACGCCCAGGGTGCCGAGAGTTATGCTGTGGCCTGGGATGGCATTCGGCGTTCTGTCCCTCTGGTACTTGCCGATCCGCGGGCCGAGGAGGAGCGCTCCCGCCAGGGCGACCCACCCGCCGAGGGCGTGGACGACGCCGGACCCCGCAAAGTCCAGGGCCCCCATCTGAGATAGGAAGCCGCCGCCCCAGACCCAGTGGCCGTATAGGGGATAGATCACGGCAGTGACCAGAGCACTGATGATGAGGTAGGTGCTGAACTTGCACCTCTCGGCCACGGCGCCGGAGACTATCGTGGCTGCCGTCGCCGCGAAGACCATCTGGAAGAACCAGGACTCGATCATCGAAACGTCGTAGGCCTCCCCGGTGAGGAAGAAGCCGCCCCAGCCCATCACTCCGGTTATCGCCTCAGCGGTGCCGTACATCACTCCAAAGCCGACCGCCCAGTAGGCGAGAGCGCCGATGGAGAAGTCCATCAGGTTTTTCATCATTATGTTGGCGGCGTTCTTAGATCTTGTGAACCCCGTCTCCAGCATAGCGAACCCGGGCTGCATGAACATAACCAGAAATCCGCACATCAGCACCCAGATGAAGTCGACAGCAGCTGCGGGATTTTCCTCGATGGTGATCGCGCCGGAAGGGTCGGCCGCCAGGGCCGGCGGTACCAAGAACGCCAGGAGGAGTAAGGCGGCGAGGGCGGCCAAGGCCACCGGCCTGATGCTGCAAGCTCTGAGTTTTGAATCTTTCATGGATCTTCACCCGATATCTATCATACACGTGTTATTATATACGAAATTTTATCCTTCTTCCTCGGTTCTCATAGAGCCGCTGCGTCCGACTTGAGGATTATGATCAGATTCGCATCCGATTCGATCTGATTCCTGTCTGGTCCTATCTGCCCGCAGCCCTCGGAGATGACCTCCGATCTCTCTGCAATGAGGACGCCCTCGGGGATATAAAAAGAGATTTGATACAGTTTCATATGGGTTATGAAAGCGGATGAATGGTTATGATGATGACCATCGGTCTTAATTCGACGCCTGAAAGCCTTATAGATATCGTTGCGGTGATGAATATGGATTGAAGTTTTTAGATTACATTGTTAATATTATCATAGATTCTGACTTTAGTCGGACCCCGGTGCGATCAGCTTCGATTCAGGTTGGGACGAAAAAGCGGTTTACAATAGGGGTTTACGATAGAGGTCTCCGACTGGATCAAGGCGAGACGTGCTCCTGCTGAACTTTTGGATGTCAGCCGGATGAGGGTGCAGAAAAGCCCATCAGCCCGAGGACGGATGCGCCGCTTCTCGCAAGGAGCATCGCCATCCTCGCGCTTTTACCGAACGTCAGCGCGGTTTTCATCTTCGGGGTTGCGGTCGCCGAGGCTCAAAAGCGGAGTGCCCGGTCGAGGATAAGGTGATATTTCAGAGATACCAAAACGACCTCTGTCCAGGCTTGAAAGCGCTGGTCTGTCATTTCGAGAAGGCGTTTTTAAAAGGATGAATTCGTAATTTACGCAACGTCCGGAAAACGTGTTAAATCGGCAGTCATCTCTTTACGTTCCCTTCGAATTACACCCACAATTTTTATGTAATTGAAGCTCCTCCAATAAGAGGAGAAAGAGGAGGTAGCATGTGGTTCAGACGGATTAACTTGCTTCTGTTGGTCGTCGGATATTTTGTCGGGTGCACGATTGCCATAGATGCCGCCGGAGATCTCAGCATGACGGAGGATCTGCAGGATCCGATCGTTGTGAGCAAGTCGTACTATTACGACCACTACGACAAAAAACTGGTCTGCCCCGTCTTCATCGTCGAAAACCCCAACCAGAAGATCGCCTTTGAGGGCAGCAGATACCAAGTGGCGATTTACGATGAGGAGGGAACAGTCCTGGGAACGGCTTTCGGCTGGATCTCCATCCTCTTTCCGATGGAAAGGCTGGGCGTGGTGGCCTTCACGACCGTACCCGGTGCAAGAGACGTAGCAGAGCTGGACGTCCAGATATATCCCGGCAGATCTGTAGAAACCGAGTTGACGAAGAACCCGATCACTGCGGAGGGCGTCACATACGTACCTAAAGGTTTCATCCCCAAGGTCACAGGAACGATCAACAACCCCATGGCCAGGTCTGTGGATAACCTTTGGATCTACGCTGTCGCCTACGACGAAGAGGGACGCATCGTAGGCGGAGGAGTTAACAGGTTCGTTAACTTCGTGCCAGCCAGGGGACAGACCGGAGTGGAGGTGGAAGTGGCCTCTCGAGGGGAGCCTGCGAAGGTGGAGCTGTATCCCGCTTTCGTCCAGCAATCCGAGTTCAAAGATCAATCTGAAGTGTTTAAATCCATCACCGTCGAGTCTCTGGAAGAGGTCGTCTCTCTCGATGAAGCCGTAGATGAGCTGCTCAGCCTGGTGGCTGTGGGGTTCGTTCAAGAACCCGTTGGAAGACTTCATTACGCATTCGTGGTCGAAAATCCCGACGAGGTCCGAGCCGTCTACTTCGCCGACTATCGGGCGGTGGCCTACGACGAGGAAGGGGTCGTCTTGGGGACCACCTCCGGCCTGACCGAGCTGGTATTTCCGGGAGAGAGGCTGGGGGTGACAGGCGAGATGGATATTTTGGAGGGAGCAGACGTGGCCAGGCTGGAGGTAGATATCGATCCATTCTCGGCCGAGACGATCGAGCTGCCGATCGGAAACCCCCTGTCCATAGAACGGGTGGCTTACGTGCCCGGCTCGTTCTTTCCCAAGGCCACGGGGATCGTGAGCAGCACCCTGGATAAAGAGATACAGCATTTGTCGTTGAGCGCGATAGCCTACGACGACGACGGCGAGATCGTTGGCACGGGATCTGGATACACCACTTTCGTGCCTGCGGGCGGAGAAGCGGCCGTTGAGGTCGAGATGTACGTCGCAGGCGAACCGGCACGGCTGGAGCTCTACCCCAAGATATCACATCCTACGGCCCTCGGGTTGTGCTATTCCTGAGGGCCGAACCGGTTAGAAGACAGGCCGAAGGGCGGTTTTGGGCCAATCCTAGAAAGACCGTTAAAGATAGGCGCACGTCGCGAGTTACAACCAAAATTTTTTATCTGATACAATCATACTCGTGGGCGGGGATAGTATGAGGATCGGATGGATTGGTTTATTTCTGCTATTTATCGGGAATTTAGGCGGATCTTTGATGCCCGTCGAGGCGGCCGAGAATGCGTCGGATTCGATAGAATTCCAGCCGCCTTTGGTGGTGGACCAGGGGTGGTCGTACAGCCACTCCAACAGGGCGCTGGTCGACTTCGTCTTCATCGTGGAGAACCCAAACCAGAATATCGCCCTTGAGAGAAATCTATACCAGGCGACGGCCTATAGCGAGAATGGAACGGAGCTGGGAAGATGTTCAGGCTGTATCGCCGTTCTATTTCCGGGAGAGAGGCTCGGCGTAGGCGCGGTCGTCAGAGTGCCGGAGACTGAAGAGATCGCAAAGTTCGAGGCTGTAATCACGGCTGAGAAGGCGATATACACCGAGCTGATCGAAAACCCCCTCAAGCCAGGGGAGGCTGCCTACATACCTTATCAGTCAGCCCCCATGGTCACCGGGATCATCGAGAACTCTATGGGAAGGTCGGTCTCAAACGTGATGGTCACCGCCGTCGCCTATGACGATGATGGAAACATAATCGGAGGTGGTGCCACGTCTTCCTCGACCTTCGTGCCGGCCATGGATCGGACGGGGGTGACGGTGTGGATCTCATCCAGAGGAGTTCCCGCCAAGGTGGAACTATATCCTTCCTTCTACCAGCACTCGGTCTTCCTTGACCCTTCGGGCTGGTTGAAGGTCGTCAACTTAGAGAATTTGGAAGAGGCCTGCTCCGTCGTTGAGCCCGTGAAGGAGGCCCTCAGCATCGAGGCGGTGGGGTTCGTTCAACAAGCCACAGGGACTGTTTATTACGCCTTCGTCGCAGATAACCCCAGCGAAGTTCACTCTTTATACAGCGCCAACTATCGGGCGGTCGCCTACGACCGAGAGGAGAGGGTCTTGGGAACGGGCTCTGGTATTATCGGGCTGGTCTTCGCCGGAGAGAGGATGGGAGTTACAGGCAATCTGCAGATACCGAGAGGGATGAAGGTTGACAGAGTGGAGATCGACATCGATTCCTTCTCGGCGAAGCCGGTGGAGATGCCGATCAGAAACCCACTGACTGCGGAGCGGGTGGCTTATTTGTCTGATCAGTTCTTGCCCAGGGTCACGGGTGTTATAAAAAACAGTTTGGACAGAGACGTACAGTGGGTCTCGCTGAGCGTGATAACGTACGATGAGAGCGGCAAGATCATGGGCGTTGGGTCCGGATCGGTCAATTTCGTACCCGCGGGCGGCCAAGCGGCGGCAGACGTCTTCGTGTACGATACCGGAAAGCCGGCGAGGACTGAGCTCTATCCAAAGGTGAGCAATCCCATGGATCTGGGGTTTGAAGATTCCTGAAAACGATGTGAAAGGAAAAAGGAGATTGCGGGGCCGGCATCGATCGTGATGGGTTTGTGTCGGTCTCCATCAGCTCCTCTAGCCGCAGACCACCCTCCGCCCGGCGCGGGACCTCTTTCGGCCGAAGCTGGGGGCGCGGCTCTTCTGCCTCAAGGACGGGGACGTTCGGGAGGTGAGGCGCGAGGACGTGCCGGGGGTTTCGAGGAGATGCTGAGGAGTGGATCGAGAGGAGGGGGGAAGGAAAGACGGTCACCTGGCAGCACAGAACTTAATTATCTGGACTGAAATAGAGAATGTGGCGAGGTCGGCAGAGATGGCGGTTCCAGATTTCCAAAGCTTTTTGTTCCCGCTCTTGAAGGCGTTGGGAGACGAAGAAGAGCACAGCCTTCACGAGATAATAGAAACTTTGGCAGATCAATTTGAGCTGAACGGCGAGGATAGGCGCGAGCTTCTTCCCAGCGGAAGGCAAGCCAAGTTCGACAACAGGGTAGGATGGGCCAGAACATACCTTAAAAAGGCCGGACTTCTGGAGAGCACGGGAAGGGGTAGGTTCCGGATTAACGATCGTGGTATGGCAGTCCTGCGAGAGAACCCGCCCGATATCAACGTCAAATATCTTAAGCAATATCCCGAATTTCTGGAGTTTCATGGTGGGTCATCCAAAGATGACGAAAATGACCTCAGTGAAGATGCCACCGGCAAGACAAAAACCCCTGAAGAGATTTTGGAGACCAGCTACCAGGACCTTAGACGAGATCTGGCCCAAGATCTCCTCGACCGGATAATGGGATGTTCCCCAGATTTCTTTGAGAAGCTTGTGGTGGACCTGCTTGTGGCAATGGGCTATGGAGGTTCCCGAAAGGATGCGGGTGAAGCCGTCGGCAGAAGCGGCGACGGCGGCATAGACGGCATCATCAAGGAGGATAAGCTCGGCCTCGACGCCGTTTACATCCAAGCCAAGAGATGGGAGGGAACGGTGGGGAGGCCGACTGTTCAGGCCTTTGCTGGCAGCCTGATGGGAAACAGGGCCGGAAAAGGAGTTATGATTACGACTTCGCAATTCTCAAAAGATGCGAAAGATTACGTCAAGACCATCCAGCAGCCAAAGATAGTCCTGATCGATGGGGAACAGCTCGCCCAGTTCATGATAGATCACGACATAGGCGTTGCCGACGTCGCAACTTACAGGGTTAAGAAGGTCGATCTGGACTACTTTGGAGAAGAGTGAATTACCTATTCGCCGCAGCTTTTGCGGCGATGAACTCCCGGATCAGCTTTGCGCCCAGGGATGCGGTCTGGCCGCCGTCGAATTGGGGCGCTATCTCGTTGACGTCGAGGCCGACGGCCCTGGGGGCTACTTTATCGACGACGTGCCGGACGTCCCAGGAAGATAGGCCGAAGGGCTCAGGGGTTCCAACCCCCGGAGCGTAGGCGGGATCGATGGCGTCGAAGTCGATGGATAGATAGATCTCCTCGCGCCCGACCTCCTTCAGTGCGTCTTTCAAGACCGCCTCAATCCCCCTCTCCCGGACCTCGTCGCTGGAGTGATAATGGACGTCGTGCTCCTCGGCCCAGATGTACTCCTTCATGTCGCCGGACCTGATCCCTATCGAGGCGTATCCTGCGACCCCGTCGGTCTCGAGGATGTGGCGGCTGGCACAGGCGTGGCTAAGCTTTGTACCGCCATACTCCTTCCGAAGGTCGAGGTGGGCGTCCAGGACGATGACGCCGATTTCGCCGCGGCTTCGTCGGGCCACCTCGGCGACGATCGGCGGGGTGATGGAGTGCTCGCCTCCGATGAATATCGGCGTCGCCTTTTCGGGGATGAAGGCGAAGCTGTCCCGGATCGTCTCCCTGGCATAGGCCGGGTCTGCCCCCAGGTCGAGGTTTCCGAGATCGGCGACGTTGATATCCCTAAAATCTATGGCGTGCCGATGAACGTAAGTCTCGAAGTTGTAAGACGCCCGCCGCACGGCGTCCGGCCCCTCTCGGGTCCCGGACCGAAAGCAGGTGGTGGCATCGAAGGGAGCCCCCACGATCACAAACTCCGCCTCCTCCGGGTCGGCGTTGGCGTCCGCAAAATTGGATAGGTTGAACATTCGGGTTAACGTATGTCCATCTTGGTCCTGCCCATGACGAGCAGATAGGGGACTTCCTTCCCCTCTTCCAGCTTTTGTCGATCGTCTTCGGTGATGGGAACGTCTATGGTGCTGTAGTCGCCGAGATCCATCAGCTGGGCCGAAGTATCACCGATCGTCAGAACCTGGCCGGACTTCCTCTCCACGATCGGAACGTAAACCTTGGCCGTCACCGGCTGGACGATGGACCTCTTCTGGCCGTCGAAGATCCCGACGGCGTCCACCCTCGCCTTGGCGGCGCCGTGCTTTCCCGGCTTGGACTTGGCTATGCTCTTGATGACGCACGGCTCGTCGTCGATGATCACGTACCTTCCCTCTTTAAGCTCTCTCGTCTCCACCTGCTCTTTCATCTCGTCACCTTCCGGACGAATAACACGGCTCCTATTTAAAGAATTTCTCCCATCCGCGCGAGAGCCGTTTTTATATCGGCCATGGAAGCGGCATAAGAGATCCTGATGTGATCTTTTCCCACCGAGCCGAAGGCGGACCCCGGAACCGTCACCACACCACCCTTGATCAGCCGGGCAGAAACGTCGTTTCCGTCCCCCACCTTCGGGAAGGCGTAGAAAGCACCCTCGGGCGTTGCGATCTCAATCCCCATCGACCGAAGCCCACTGACGAGGACGTCCCTCCTCCTCTGAAACTCGTCCCTCATCTCCCGGACACAATCCTGAGGACCGCTGACGGCCGCCAGGGCCGCCCTCTGGGAGACCGACGAGGCGCAGGCCTGGACGTACTGGTGGATCTTGAGCATGTTCTCGAGAGCCTCGCCCCGAGCCGCCAGGTAGCCGAGCCTCCAGCCGGTCATGGCGTAGGTCTTGGAGACGGCATTGATGGTGATGACGTGATCCGAGTAGAGGGCGGGGCTCACATGCTCTCCCTCGTAGATGAAGTGCTCGTATACCTCATCGGATATCAGGGCGAATTTGTGGTCCTCGGCCAGCTCCGCCAGGGCCCGGAGCTCCTCTCTCGTCTGGACAGAGCCCGTGGGGTTGTTGGGGGAGTTGACGACGAGGGCCCTCGTCCTCGGCGTTATCTTCTCGGCGACGGCATCGGCGGTTAGGTGGAACCTCTCGTCCATGGGGACGGCGACGGGCCGCCCGTGGGTCACCCTGGTGAGGGCCGCGTAGGAGACGAAACCAGGATCGCCCATCAGGATTTCGTCGTCCTTCTCGACGACGGCGGCGATGGCGAGAAAGAGCGCCTCGCTCGCCCCGCTCGTGACCATGATCTCGCCGGGGGCGTAGTCGAGGCCGTTCTCCCGCCGAAACTTCTCTGAGAGGGCCTCCCTCAGCTCGGCGGTTCCCAGGTTCATGGTGTAGCCCGTGAACCCCTCCTCGATCGCCTCTATCGCCGCCCGCTTGATGTGGTCGGGGGTGTCGAAGTCGGGTTGGCCGAGGCCGAGGTTAATCGCTCCCGGCCCCGCCCCCTCAAAGCTCTTTCTTATCCCGGAGATGTCGATCTCCTCGACGTGGCTTGCAAACTTCATCCGTCAGGACCTCCTTTTTCGCCCCTTTGGAGGTGGGGGGTAAAATAGTTAAGCCCGAGAGGGCAGGCGTCCCTGTCAACTATGGTGGTTCAGTCGTGGTGGTGAAGATGATTAACGTCCTAAAGACGTAACTCGGTCGAGTGTATGTGCAAGTTTTTTCGAGTTAATTCTTTGCAGAGAGCTTATATCCTCGCCATTGAATTTGGAGTGTAATGAGTCGTATTGCATGGTTACGTGCCAAAGCAGACACGGATTGGGGTTGGTTCATATTAACGTCCCTAGCGCCCCTGAGCTTTTTTATTTCATTTGCCGCGTGGCGAAGTCCTGATATGATCTCTTTATTGAATTATTCCTTTAATCCTCTAGCGGCAGCGGCGGCTATCAATACAATCATAACACTCATAGCTGTTTATTGGGGATTAGCTCGAACGAGAGAAAGGGACAAAGTGCAGAAATCGCTAGATGATCTAACCGTTAGATGCGAAAATAAGGAGCTGGATTTATTAATAAAGCCGATATATTTGGCGTTTGATAAATATCCAGCTGATCCTAACGTAATGACTCGTGAAAAATTCGGTCTTTCAATGTTATTCTCTCTTATGTCTCATCCAAGTGAAAAATCTGATACACGTCTCCATACAGAGAAAGCTGACCCATTAATTGATGTGATGCAGCAACATGGCAACTTAGCGCGACCGGAGTTACGAGAGTTAATCAGGCAATATTTAGAATTTCGAGAAAGGCATAATGAAAAAAGGATATCTAATCGCGACGAGTATTTTATAAAAACCACCGTGGTCATTGAGCGAATAGAATCTCTTGTAAAAGAACGGTATGAAGAGCTGATGTGGGGGGATGTGGGGATTAAGAATGACCACCTCTAACGTGCACCACCACAAACGAACACCCAAGGATGCAACAGAACCTTCTCCCCTAGCATTTTATATCAGTATAGCGCAACCACTAGGCCATGAAATTTGTTGCGTGGCTGATGGTGGCGGTTTTAGCGGTAGGTGGGGCGGAATCCCATATGACCGAGGGCGACCTGGCCTGGCTGCACGATGCTGATATGACCATCGCTGCGATCGGTAATCACATCGAAGGGACCATATACTATTCGAGTTTGTATTCCCAGTACGACCATGTGATGAGTATGCGGGAGGTCGCTGAGGCATCGCTGAACTACAGCCTGAATGCTACCGTCTCGAATACGACCATCCTTGAGGCCAAACCGTTATATGAGTCGTACTTGATGGATATTATAACAGGAACCGAATACTCCGAGGCTATCTATAGTTCCGAATCTCTGGCTGAAATTCGTGCAAACTCGACTGCGGCAGAAATTTATTATACAAATTCGTCAATAAAATTGATGAAATTATACGAGATATTCGGGCTTATCTGACCACCTCTTTTTCGCTTTCTTTAACTTGGCTGGTTATTGCCATAATAAGAGGGTTCTGTTGCGTCTAAGTGTGGTGCAGGCACGGTGTTGTAATCGTGGTGGTGGAGCTATCCGGCGGTGACGAGATTGTCTCGGTGATCACGAAGAGATCCGCCGAGGAGTTGGGGCTCGCAGAGGGCAAAGAGGTCTCGGTGGTGATCAAGGCGACGAACGTCATGATCGGTCTGGAGTGACGCCTTCGGCCCTCCCCTTCCGCCGCTCCATCATATCGAGGGCGAAAAGATAGCCTTTGGCCCTCTCGGTGAGGGGGTACCTTCCCACCAGCTCCTTGAACCTCCGATTGTGGCTCGGCTCCAGGAGGTGGGCCAGCTCGTGGACGACGACGTAGTCCTCGACCCACTGGGGCGCATCTCTCATCCGGGAGCTGATCCTGATCGTCCCGTCATCGATGGTGCAGCTCCCAAACCTCCTCATCTGCCGGTCGGAGTAACTTATCGACCTACAGCATAGGAGGCCGTCGAAGTATTTCCGGTTAAGGTGCTCGGCCCTCCTCGCGAGGTGGGCGTCGTCCCTCCCCCCCATCCTCTGCTCCATCCGAGCCTTTAGGCTCGATACGTGCTCGGCCAGCTCCCGTTCTGAGATCGAGGCTGGCGCCATAATTACCAGGGCGCCGTTCACCATCCGGGCCTGGACGGTCTTCTTCCGTCGGACCGACCTCTTGACGATCACTTCCATCCCTACATCTCCACTAATCGGTCGATGTTATGATATGAATTTCTTTCGGAGAGATATCTATGTGGAGGGGCGCGCAAAGCCCGCAAAGCCGGTCGGGGTGGATCTGCAGAAGGCCTGATCTGGGCCCCCTCTCCTAACCAAAAGCAGCACCAATCCAGGAGCCTACAAGGTTGGTGGCGACGACCACCGCCGCCAGAATTATCAGGTGCTCTGCCACCACCTTCCATGGTTCCTTCTCCTGATCTCTCGCCAAAAAGATGCTCAGAACCCCCAGAACGACAAAGCCCCATATCAGGCTCATAACCACCGCCGTGGTGAGGTCGAAGAGGAGGACCGGCACAATGAAGGTCATGGCCACCAGGAACTTGGAAGCGAAGGTGAAGATCGTCGACTCCCAGACCTCCCGCGTCGAATGGGAGTTCTCAGCCTCCTCGGATATGTGTATCCCGAGGGCGTCGGAGAAGGCATCGGCCACGGCTATCGTCAGTATCCCTCCGATCACCGCCAGCTTCGAGCCGGTGCCTGAGTTGAGCCCCACCATCAGCCCCAGGGTGGTGATGATCCCCGACGTCAGCCCGAAGCAGAACCCGGTCTTCAACGACTTCTTCATGGCCACTCACCGAACACCTCAGTTTTGGAGAATAATTATAGCTGTCGCAAGAACTCGATCTCTGACCGCAAATTCCACCATGGACCAATTTATCATTCTTATGACGATGGAGCCGACTATTCTGGAGGGCCCCTATGATCTTCGATCTTTTCCGATCAGGATCCCGAAAGCTACTTCTACTATTAAATGAGAATATGTTTTCCTGTAGGCGTTTAGGCCGCGAATAGGAGGCGGATTTTGATGAAGAATTACATCATGTTGACCACCCTCACGGAAGAGGGGAGCAGGACTGTGAAAAATCAACCCGAGAGGATAATGCAGGTGAACAGGGCTGTGGAGAGCTGGGGCGCGAAGATCGTCGGCCAGTACGCCCTCTTCGGACCCTACGACTTTCTGACCCTCCTCCAGGCGGATGACGATATGACGATCCTCAAGATCGCAGCAGAGCTCGGCTCGAGGGGAACCCTCAAGACCATGACCCTACCAGCCGTCCCCATAGACGAGTTCATCAAGGGGATCTCGGAGTGACCTCCGACAAATACTAAAAATTCGGCATTCATCTGGGCGAGCCGGTGGCGATCTCCACATCGGCCGTCCAGATCGGATAACGGAACTGTGGGGGAAGGGCGTCGCCGCCTCGCCTTCTTGGAGGGCCTCCCCCCCCCTCCCGACTTTATGATCTTTTCTTAATCTTTCATAATTTTTGTGAAAAAATCTCAAACAGATACAAATCGTCTCGCCCCAATAATAAGCCTCTGAGGTGCTGAGACGTGGACGTTTTAGATAGGCGACTTTATAAAGGGGCGTCAGAGATCGACGAGGTCTTCGGCGTCGTGTCGAGTATCGTATTCGGCCCCAACTTCGACTGGAATATATCCAGCTCGGCTGAGGATAAGATGGTGATGAAGATCACCGGATGCCCCCTGTTGGATGAAGCGAGCCGGAAGGGTCGTGATCTTGAGGAGCTTTCCGAAACGTGTCAAGCCTACTGCAGATCGGCCGTGGAGAACCTCAACCCCAAATGCACCCAGATTTACACCAGGAAGATGTGTTCCGGGGACGGCTACTGCGAAAACGTGATCTCCATCAGAGGATAGACGGCGAATCTGGAAGCAAAACCGCAAAACTGAAAGAGATGGGCTGGAGACCCAAGGGGCCTCCAGCCTGCTGATTTTCTCAGAACTTTTTGGCTATCTCTGGCAGCTGTATATGTACCAGTAGATGGCGCCCACGAATAGGCCGCCGCCGACAATGTTCCCCAGCGTCACCGGGATCAGGTTGACGGTGAAGAACTGGGCCCAGGTGACGTCGGCTCCGTACATTATCCCCGAGGGGATGAAGAACATGTTGGCGACGCTGTGCTCAAACCCGATGGCCACGAAGGCCATGATCGGAAACCATATCCCCAAAACTTTGCTTACCACGTCGTCGGAGGCGATGGCGAGCCAGACCGAGAGGCAGACGAGCCAGTTGCATCCGACCCCCTTGAAGAATAGCGGCCAAAAGCCCTGGGAGACCTTAGCCTCGGCGATGCCGGTGATCGTCCCAAGCCAGGGGTCCGAGGCCAACAGGCCCGTCAGATAGGTCAGGAAGATGACCACAAATATCGAGCCTATGAAGTTTCCGACGTAAGATACGGTCCAGTTTCGAGCGAGCCCCGACCACGAGGCCTTCTTTGAGAGGACCGCCGGGATGCAGCAGGCGGTATTGCCGGTGAATAGTTCCGCACCGGCCACCACCACCAGGATGAGCCCCACCGGGAAGACCGCACCGAAGATGAACTTTTGCAGGCCGGGGTTGTCCGCCCGGAGGCCGGGAACTCCGCCTCCGACGATCACCGCCAATAGCCCTCCGAAGGCGATGAAAGCGCCGGCCAAAAAGCCCAGGGTCAGAAGCGGTCCGAAGGCCATCTCGATCTTGTTACAGCCGATGTTGTCGACCGAGCAGGTCGTCTCTTTTGGTGATTTGAATCCCATCTATCTTTCTCCCTAGAATCTCTGATAAAAGCTGATAAAAACGGACTGATGGCGGCATCCTCCCCGCCGCCAAATTTCGAGAGGGCCGGAGGGGTCCGAGACGGAACCCTCGGCCGGGACGGCCTGGAGGATGCCAGCCATAAAGGGGCGTCAGCGGTTCCAAGGGCCGTCCTCTCGGAGCCAGCGGTCCATATCCTCTGCGGCCTTCTTCCCGGCGCCCATGGCGCTGATGACGGTGGCCCCGCCGGTGGTTATGTCCCCTCCGGCCCAGACACCCTCCCGGGTGGTTCTGCCGTCCTCGTCCACCACCAGAGTCCCCCACTTTGTAATATCCAGTCCTGGGGTGTTGGTCGGGACGAGGGGGTTGGGGATGGTGCCCACGGCTATGATGACGGTGTCCACGTCCACCACGTGCTCAGACCCCTTCTCGGCCACGGGTCTACGCCTGCCGCTGGCGTCCGGCTCCCCGAGGACCATATTCACCACCTCCATCCCGGCGACCTTGCCGCGGTCGTCTCCCACGAACCGGGTGGGGTTCGTCAAGAAGTCGAAGATCACCCCCTCCTCCTTGGCGTTCTCGACCTCCTCGAGCCTCGCCGGCATCTCCGCCTCGGACCGGCGGTAGACGACGTGGACCTCGTCAGCCCCGAGCCTCACGGCGCATCGGGCGGCGTCCATGGCGACGTTTCCGCCGCCGACCACCGCTACCTTCTTCCCCTGCCGGATGGGTGTGTCGTACTCTGGAAACTTGTAGGCCTTCATCAGATTGACGCGGGTGAGATACTCGTTGGCGGAGTAAACGCCGTTGAGGTTCTCGCCGGGGATATTGAGAAAACGCGGGGCTCCTGCGCCGATCCCGAGAAATACGGCGTCAAAGCCGTTCTTCAAAAGCTCGTCGACCTGGACCAGCCTCCCGACAACGGAGTCCAGCTCGAACTCGACGCCCAAGCTCTTGACGTACTCCACCTCGGACCGGACGATATCTTTTGGGAGCCGAAACTCGGGGATCCCGTAGATCAGAACGCCCCCAGCGTCGTGGAGCGCCTCAAATACGGTGACCTGGTGGCCCCTCTTAGCCAGATCTGCAGCACAGGTGAGGCCGGCGGGTCCCGCCCCGACCACGGCGACCTTTTTTCCTGTGGGCGGTTGGGCCGCCGAAGGTTCTTTCTCGGCCGAGTCGGCGGGCTTCTCCAGAAGGGCCCTTTGAGCCTCCCAGTCCGCAACGAACCGCTCCAGACGACCGATGGCGATGGGCGCGCCTTTCTTCTCCAGGACGCATCGGCTCTCGCACTGGACCTCCTGGGGACATACCCTTCCACAAATGCCGGGCAGGCTGTTTTTGGCCTTGATGATCCTGACCGCATCCTCCATCTCGCCGTCCCTTATCGCCTTTATGAAATTGGGAATGTCTATTCCCACAGGGCAGCCTTCCATGCATTTGGGTTTCTTACACTGCAGGCAACGATTTGCCTCTTCGACGGCCTGCTCTTCGGAATAGCCACAAGCCACCTCGAGGAAGTTATGGCGCCTCTCCTCGGGAGACTGTTTGGGCATGGAAACCCGATTTAAGTTCAGCTTTTTCTTATTACCAGACATCGTATCCCGCTCGATATTGTGGCTCTGCTGCCTTTTCGGATGATCCCGTGCTTATCGTCAAAGTTCGAGGCGATAGCCCTCAGCTGGCGTGGCACCACAGTTGTGTCCATCCCTGTCTTCGACGGTGACTGCCCGACATCGATATTTATCTTCGCGGCGGGCAGTGGCAATCAACCTATGCCACGATATTTAAATCTTTTCGGTTTTTCGCCTCTGCTAATCGAATCGAGTCCTGCCACATAATTTTTGACCTTCAGCCGTATTTCCATCTCGTCAGAGGGATTTCTTTGCACTTACTTCGCGGTCGTGTCCACCTTTCGGAACGTTTTGAGTGACATACTTACACTTGGGCGGAGGCAGCCGTCCTATTCACTTGTACATAAACCCTATCATCCAGGGATCCCAAGCCCCATTTGCGTCAAATATCCGGTCGGAGCGTCCATTTTCCGTCGGAAATTAGAGCAATCTTGAAATATGACTATGAAGCTCCTAAAAGAACGCGGTGGTGAAAGTGGAGGAGATTGCACTAACCATTGATGGACGAACGGTCAGGACTAAGAAAGGATCCACAGTTCTCGAAGCGGCCCGACAGGCCGGCATCTACATACCCGCCTTATGCGACCACCCGGACCTGTCGCCCATCGGCTCATGCAAGCTCTGCATCGTCGAGATAGATGGGCAAAACGTCCGCCCCACCTCCTGCACTACCCTCGCCGAAGAGGGAATGGTGGTGAGGACGAAGACCGACGAGCTTCAGGAGATGCGGCGGAACGCCCTGGAGATGATCCTGGCATTGACAAACCATCCGACGAGCTGCCTCTTTTGCGATCGGAAAGACGAGTGCACCGACCTCCGGGAGTGCATGAGAAAGTTCCCCCAGGTGGTGGGGTGCAAGTACTGTCCCAACGACGGCGAATGCGAGCTCCAGGACGCCGTGAGATATACGGGCCTTGAGAGGATAAGATACTCCACCACTTACCGCAACCTTCCGGTTTTCAGGGAGCCGTTCTTCGACCGCGACTACAACCTCTGCATCCTCTGCAGCCGATGTGTCAGGACCTGCCGGGAGGTGAGGGGCGAGGGGGTTCTCGTCTTCGACGTGAACTACCATCGACAGCACGCCATCGGGCCGATAAAGCTGACGGAGTCGGACTGCAAGTTCTGCGGCGCCTGCGTCGACGTCTGTCCCACGGGAGCTCTGTATGCAAGGTCTGAGAGGTGGGAAAAGCCAAGCGACTTCGCCGTCACCACATGCCCCTTCTGCGGCGTCGGCTGCGTGATGGAGATCGGAGTTTTGGACGGCCACATCGTCCGGATAAAGGGCAAGAGGGGTGAGACGCCGAACAACGGCCAGCTCTGCGTTAAAGGCCGGTTCGGCCTCGACTTCGTCGAGAGTCCCGAAAGGCTGAAGACTCCACTGATTCGAAAGGACGACAGGCTCGTCCCCGCCAGCTGGGACGAGGCGATGGCCCTCATAGTCGAGAAGTTCTCTCGCTTCAAAGGCGACCGTTTCGCCCTCCTCTCCTCCGCCAAATGCACCAACGAGGAGAATTACCTGGCCCAGAAGCTCTCTCGCCTGGTGATGGAGACGAACAACGTCGACCACTGCGCCCGCCTCTGCCACGCATCCACCGTGGCGGCCCTCGCTGCGGCCTTCGGTAGCGGGGCAATGACGAACTCCATCGAGGAGCTGAAGGACGCGGGCTGCATATTCGTCACCGGATCGAACACCACAGAGCAGCATCCCGTCATCGCCCTCAGGATCAAGGAGGCGAAGAAGAGGGGCGCTAAGATCATCGTCGCAAACCCCCGATGGATCGAGCTCTGCAAGCTCGCCGACATCTGGCTGAGACAGCAGCCGGGCACCGACGTCCCGCTGATCCTGGGGATCTGCAAGTTGATTTTGGATGAGAACCTAGTCGACCGCGGTTTCATCGAGGAGCGGTGTGAGGGGTTTGAAGAGTTCAGAGCCTCCCTCGCCGACGTATCCCTCGAAGAGGTCGCAGAGATCACCGGCGTGGAGGAGTCGCTGATAAAGGAGGCGGCCCGGGTTTACGCCGGAAGCGGTCCCTCGTCGATCGTCTACTCCATGGGCATAACCCAGCACTCTCACGGCACAGACAACATCCTTGCTCTCGCAAACCTTGCCATGATGACCGGAAACCTCGGCAAGCCCTCAAGCGGCATAAATCCCCTACGGGGCCAAAACAACGTCCAGGGGGCCTGCGACATGGGTGCTCTGCCGAACGTATTCCCCGGCTACCAGGCGGTGACAAACGGCGATCTCCGAAAGAAGTTCGAGGGAAAATGGGGCAAAAAGCTTCCCGAAAAGCCGGGTTTGACGCTGATGGAGATCTTCAACAAAGTCCACGACGGTGATATCGATTGCATGTACATCATCGGCGAGAACCCCAGGATCAGCGATCCGGACTCAACCCACGTGACCGAGGCCCTGGAGAAGCTGGACTTTCTGGTGGTCCAGGAGATATTCCTCTCGGAGACCGCCAGCCTCGCGGACGTCGTCCTTCCCGCCACCTCTTTCGCAGAGAAGGACGGGACCTTCACCAATACGGAACGACGGGTCCAGCGGGTGAGAGAGGTGCTGGAGCCTCCGGGTGACGCCAAACCCGACTGGATGATCATATCGGAGATCGGGAGGTTGATGGGCTATGGGGAAGAGTTCTCTTATTCTGGTCCGTCAGAGATCATGGACGAGATCGCCTCCCTCACCCCGAGCTACGGCGGGATAAGCTACGGCAGGATCGAAGAAGCCGGCCTTCAGTGGCCCTGTCCTACCCCTGACCATCCCGGAACGGCATACCTTCACAAAACCGGGTTCACCCGAGGTAAAGGCCTCTTTTCGGTGGTCGATTACCGCCCCTCCATGGAGCTTCCCGACGATGAATATCCCTTCATCCTCACCACCGGCAGAATCCTCTGCCACTTCCATACCGGCACCATGACCAGGAAGGTCCCAGGACTGAACTACCTCAGGAACGAAGAGCTGGTGGAGATCAACCCGAAGGACGGGCAGGCTCTCGGTATAGAGGACGGCGACATAGTAGAGGTCTCGTCGAGGAGGGGGACCGTCAGGGCGAAGGCGAAGATGACGGAGAAGTCGTCGGAGGGGGTGGCCTTCATGACCTTCCACTTCGCCGAGACGCCGACGAACGTCCTCACAAACCCCGCCCTCGACCCCGTGGCCAAGATACCGGAGTTAAAAGTTTGTGCCGTAAAGCTCAGCAAAGCGGGAGGTGACTGAAGATGTACCAGATAGTAGAGAAGGAAGCTCTAGTCCCCAACATCATCTATCTCAAGATAAAAGCGCCCAAGGTGGCGAAAGCCGCTCTCCCCGGCCAGTTTGTGATTATCAGGGTCGACGAGACCGGCGAGAGGATACCTATGGGCCTCGCTGGCTGGGATGAAGAGGAAGGGACCATCGAGATAGTATTCTACGTCCTCGGGACCAGCACCATGAAGCTCGGCACCCTGAAGGTTGGCGACTCCGTGATGAACCTCGCAGGTCCCTTGGGAAAACCGACAGAGATCGAGAACTTCGGGACGGTCATTTGCGCCTGCGGCTGTTTCGGCATCGGGCCCAGCATGCCCCTCATAAAGGCGCTGAAAGAGGCAGGAAACTACGTCATAACCGCCGTCGAGGGGCGAAGCCGGGAGTTCATCTTCTGGGAGGATAAGTTGAGGGATGCAAGCGACGAGCTTCACGTCCTCGCGGGAAGCGGCGGCTGTGGCGAGGAGGGGTGGACAAACGACTTCATCTCTCGATACCTGGAGGCGGGTAAGAAGGTCGATCGGATCTTCGTCCACGGCTGCCCCTTCATGATGATGGAGACCTCCAAGGCCAGCAAGCCCTATGGCGTCAAGACGATCGTCAGCCTCACCCCCCTCATGGTCGACGGGACCGGGATGTGCGGAGCGTGCCGGGTCGAGGTGGGGGGCGAGACGAAGTTCGCCTGCGTCGACGGCCCGGACTTCGACGGCCACGATGTCAACTGGGAGACCCTGGCCCTCCGGCTCCGCCAGTTCATCCCCGAGGAGGACCGATCCGCCATGCTCTGGGAGCGGGATAACTGGCATAAGCTGGTGGAGACGTCGCCCCAGGCCTTCAACCCGACCCTGGGCAGAGGCGAGGGGAAGGAGAAGAAGGCCTGCACGAGCTAGATGGCTTTGCCTGATGGCATTTAATTCCCAAAGAGAATGGCCGGATCAGGGGAGAGGCGTCTACCTGGCCTATCGCCTTCCCCAGGGTATGTTGCCGCCAGATCGTTGAAAAGCGTCGACTTGGTATCGGAATTTTTTATCTGACCAGCTCGATCATCGAGGCGAACTTGTGGGGCGAAGCGACTGCCGCCTCGACGTCGGCGATGATCCCCCGACTTTCAGCATCGTCGAGATAAGACCAGGCAGCTTCCTCCAGGTTATCCAGTGCCTCTTCGGGCGTGGCTCCACAGCTCGATACCCCCAGCTCCGGGCATTTCGAGATGTACGCTTGGTTCCCTTCCCATATCTCAGCGGTGAGGTTCAGTTTCATCTCTTCGTTCCTCCAGGGCGAACTTTTACAATTATCTGCTATGTTCCCTCTCTTTATATATCTCTTATCCATTTGCTGGCAATTTTCTGTTTTGGAGGTGCATTCTGGAGGGAAAAGATTATATTTACCCCAAAAGGCAGCTTATTTCCTTCGGGCAGATCGGCGCGAAGGTCAGAATCTCCGGGTTTTGGAGGGGAGTCACTTCCTTGGAGACCCGGGATAATTCGAAGAGGATCGCCGCTCTGTAGCGTCAACTGCTCTAAAAAGAGATCTAAAAAATAGACGATGATGGGAAGGACCGCCATCGTCCTCCCCGCCGCTTCTTAAGCGCTTTGGATTGGAGACTCGAGTAGAAGAACCCGATCTATGCCATCTTGATCCAGCCGCGCATCTTCATCGCCTCGACGACGCGGTTGACGGCGACGACATAAGCTGCCTGGCGCATGTTTATGTTGTAGGCCTTGGAGGTGTCAAGGACGGTGTGGTAGGCCCGGGTCATCCTGTCGTCCAGCCGCGTGTAGACGTCTCCGACGTCCCAGCAGTACCTGTCGATGTTCTGGACCATCTCGAAGTAGGAGACTGTGACGCCGCCGGCGTTGCAGAGGAAGTCGGGGATGACGTGAACTCCGTTTTTGTAGAGGATCTCGTCCGCCTCGGGGGTCGTCGGTCCGTTGGCGAGCTCTGCGATGATCTTGGCCTTGACCTTCGGCGCGTTCTTTTTGGTGATGACGTTTTCGAGGGCTGCGGTGATCAGGATGTCGACGTCGAGCTCGATCAGCTCCTCGTTGGAGATCTTCTGGGTCGTCTCCCTCGGGGTGTTCGTCACCGTTTTGGTATCTTTCTTGATGCTGCAGGCGAGGTCGAGGTCGAGGCCGTCCTTGTTGTATATGCCGCCCTTGGAGTCGCTGATCGCCACCACCTTGGAGCCGAAGAGGTCTCTTACGAGGAATCCCGCATGGCACCCGGCGTTCCCGTAACCCTGGATGGCGACGGTCGCCTTCGTGAGGTCTATGCCGAGCTCTTTTGCCGCCTCCCGGATGGTGTACATCCCGCCGCGGGCGGTCGCATCGTCTCTGCCGCAGGAGCCGCCTATGCAGACCGGCTTGCCGGTGATGCAGCCAAACTCATTGCTTCCGGTGATCTTCGAGTACTCGTCCATCATCCAGGCCATGATCTGAGGGGTGGTGTAGACGTCGGGGGCCGGAACGTCCTTGTTGGGACCTATGAACTGCCATATGTTGTCGATGTATCCCCGGCTCAGCCGCTCCAGCTCGTTTTCGGAGAGCTCTTTGGGGTTGCAGATGACGCCGCCCTTTCCTCCGCCGAGGGGGAGGTCGAGAAGAGAGCACTTCCAGGTCATCCATGCGGCCAGAGCCCGGACGGTGTCTACCGTCTCCTCGGGGTGGAACCTGATGCCGCCCTTCGTCGGCCCTTTGGCGTCGTTGTACTGGACTCGGAAACCCTTGAAGACCTTCGTGGAACCGTCGTCCATGCGGACCGGAATGGATACGTGGAGTTCACGCATGGGGTTTCGAAGTACCTCGCGGACGTCGTCGTCTAACTTCAGTATTTTTGCACAATTGTCCAGCTGCTCTTGAGCTATCTCAAATGGGTTCAGTTCTGCCATCCCTATATCACCCTTTTTGACTACCAAAACTCGATCACAATGAGTTCGGAGGAAGCCCATGTCAGCACCGCCTAGTTAAATCTTATGAGTTACATTTATTTATGGCGAAATGGACTAATTGCCGCCGGATCTTTGTATATAAGCATTTCTGAGAAGAGGTTGCGCAGGGTCGGCGCAGAAACTGACACGAATTTTTTTTGTATTTGTTGATCATTTTACTTCGAGTTACTGATAAAAATAGATATAAAACTTAAGCACGAATTTGGCGCGAAATTAGTTTTTTAGTTTTCGGCACTCATATCATTTTTGACCTACTTTGAACCAGATATGTTATGTAACGGGACCGTTGTCATTCGGATTGCCTGATACTAAATTTATATATGGCGAACCTCAAGACTGGGGATACCTCTTTTGAGTGCAGACGATACCACAAAAAATAGAGCACCTTCTGCCGGGTTTTGGAAGCTGCATCAAGATAATGTATTGGTGTATGTGCGATCTTGTCGCACATACATCCGTCATGGCGGGCAAGTCAGGCTCAAACCGCCTTCGCCCCCCAACGGGGTCGGCTCTCGCCCTCAACTCTCCAAGATGCCCTCGGCTACGTCCCTGTAGGCGTCCATGACGTAGTCGATACCCGATACCTTCGCCGCCTCTTCAGTGAGGGCCATCAGGTCGTTTCTGGAGATGGTCTTCAGGCTGAAGTTCCTGCTACCGGCCATAAGCTGCTGGAGGCCGATTTTGAATCTCTGGGCGTAGGTGTAGATGCCCATGGCGCCCAGGGGGATCTTCTCGACGTCTCCGCCGTACTTCTCGGCTAGCTCTTCATAGGTGACGAAGAGCTGCTTGGCGTTGGTTCCGTACTTGGAGACCGACTTTGGAAGCTCTCCCGCCTCGATCCATTTCTGGATGTTCTTTCCGACCATCCCGGGGATCATGAGAGCTCTGCCCATGCAGACCGCCTTGAAGTAGGGGGCGCCCATGGCGATCGCCTTGAATACGCCGTCCTCGGAGGAGAACCCTCCGGCCATGGCGAGGTCGGGGACCCTCAGGCCTTTTTTATTGAGCTTCTCTGCGAACTCGTAGGTCAAGGACTGGAGGTAGAAGGTCGGAATTCCCCACTCGTTCATCATCGGCCAGGGGCTCATCCCCGTGCCGCCGGGGGCGCCGTCGATGGTGAGAAGGTCGATCTTCGCCTCTGACCCGTAGCGGAGGGCCATGGCAAGCTCGGTCATGGAGTAAGCGCCGGTTTTGAGGGTGATCCTCTTATATCCAAGGTCTCTGAGCCTGTCAACCTCTTCGAGGAAGCTCTCTTTTGTTACGAAGCCGAGCCGGGAGTGCCTCTCAAACTCCTTGATGGCGCCAGCCTTGAAGGCCTGCTGGACCTCCTTGAGAGAGGGGTCGGGCCTCACGATGTAGCCTCTCTTCTGCAGCTCCAGGGCCCTTTCGAGGGATCGGACCTTGATCTCGCCTCCGATGCACTTTGCGCCCTGGCCCCACTTCAGCTCGAGGGTGTCGAGCTCGTGCTTCGAAGAAACGTACTCTGCAGTCCCGAGCCTTGTATCCTCGACGTTCATCTGGACCAGGATCTCGCCGTAGCCCTGGTGGAATTGCCTGTAGGTATCGATCCTTCTGTCCATCTCAGGAGACTTGACGACTTTGCCCTTGTTATCCAGCACCAGTCCTGGGTCAACGCCGCAGACGTTCTCGCCGCAGACGAGGGTGATCCCGGATATGGCGGCTCCGATGGCGAAGTGCTCCCAGTTGGCCCCGGCGATATCGGTGGAGCCGAGGGCGCCGGTGAAGATCGGGACCTTCATCTTTACCTTTCTGTCCCATCCGTATTCGGTCTCAGTGTCGACCTCGTGGAATACGGCGGTGTCGGGGTTGCCCTCGATCCCTTCGGGGAGGCCCTTGGCGCCGACGGCATAACCCTGGATGTTTATGTGAGAGTAGTCCAGCGGATAGTCCTTGTCCGCGCCTGCGGTAACCTCGCCGAAGGGCCCGGGATAAAGGACCACTCGACCCCTGAAGGAAGATAACCAGATATCACAACCGCCCCTGCAGCCGTCGACGCATCGGGTGCAGATCCCCGACATCGGGGCGACGTTTCTCGACCGGTTGTAAGTACCGATCGCTTCGTTGGAGTTTGGCCGTCTGAGATTCATAAGAAGCCTCGTTATTATTTTAAATCAACCGCATCCAGGCGGAATGCGCCCGGACGGTTTACCCCTCAGACAAGCACTTCCGGTAACCCATTATATAAATTTTGTCTCAGCAAAGTGCTGCCGACCTCATTATATATAAGGATACCGTTCGTTTACGCGAAGAACCAGCAAGCCATGAGGGGTCCTGCCAAAAGTCCGGCACCGACGAAGAGCCCGATCATTCCGACGAAGAAGAGGACGATCCGGCCCATCGCCTTCAGCTCACACCCTAGGGAGATGGCCAGGGCGGACAGAGCCGAGAATGATCGGGACGGACGCCAGCGCCAGGGTGATCGTAGCCCCGGAGAACTCCGGCGCCTAGGTCAAGGAGAGGTCCATCTGAAAGAGGATCGACCCACCCGTGGCGAGGAAAAGTAGGCCAGCCAGTGAGCCGAGCCGCCCGGGAGCGTCGAGATCTAGAAGTCTTTTCCCGATCAAAAAGAGGCCCAGGAAGATGACCGCCGCCACCGGCGCGAAGATTAGGGCGAGGCTCTCGCCGCTGCAGTGATAGACCGAGACGAGCCTAATCGGGGTTGTAATCCTCTTCTGAACCGAGAAAATCTCGACGTAGCCGACGGTGACACCATAGTGGCCGCCTTTGTCCTGACCGTAGACGGCCAAATAGGTCCCGGTCGTGGGAGATTTCAAGTCGATGAATCCGAGGCTGTGGAAGCTGCTCGGCCCGAAGGGCTCGTAGGTGACCCTCTCGGGTTGCCTTCCCTCAAGAACCGTGACGCCTGCCCCATCTGGCACTTCCACCGGAGCTGCCAGAAGGCCCTGGCTCTCGATCCCAGGTCACATGAGGGCTCGGCTTGGGAGGAAGTCCCGCTCCTCGGGGTCCGCGGAGGCGTAGAGGCTGACGAGGATCCTCTCGCCCTTGTGTACGTCGAACCTGTCGTACTGGACCTCACCTGCCTCCTTGAGGTGGCCGTAGAAGGCCCAGGACTTGGCAGGGTTCGGGACGACCATCGCCTCGGAGAGGACGTCATTTCCCTTGGGGATCACGGGGACGTGGCTGAGGGCTTGCGGTGATGAAGAAAACCGCCAGGAGAAGAAGGACGGCGATGAAGAGGACAGGATTGCCCATCTTTCCCATGAGCGGTTGAAGCAGGTTCAAATTTTCTCCCCGTCCTTCAGCCCCACGATCTTCTCGACGTCGACGAGCTTCCAGACGATCGACCTCTCCTCCTCGACGATCGAGTCGAGGGGGTCAGTGGGAGAGTGGCCGAGGGCGAAAAGGACGTTTCTTGACAGGTTCTTTCTTCGGATTAGGTCGACGAACCGCTCCCGGACCGCCCTCTTCTCTTCAGGGTCGCCGACCTCGACGAGGCGGCCCCGCAAGGTGACGAAGCGATAGCTGGAGAGGTCAGGAGAGAACCTTTCCACCTCCACCGAGACGTGAGGGTCCTCCCGGAAGAAATCGATCTTTTTGCCGTACTTCGTCGAGAGGAAGTACATGAACCGGCCGTCGAAGACGTAGACGAAGGGGGCGATGTAAGGGTACCTGTCCCCCTTGAAGGCGATCCTGCATACGTGCTCCTCTTCGATCAGCCGGTCGTACTCCCTCCGTTCCATGCTCGGGATCTTCACAACTTCCGGGGCCATCTCATCTCCTCTGAACAATTTCATGATAGAGTTCGGATCGGATTCTATTTAAAACGTCCAGAAACCGGAGAATACAGCGGCGAAAGACCTATCGAAGAGAGGGAGGGAAGTGGGGGGATGGAAGAGTGGAAGGGAAAAATGAAGGATCGGTTTTTGCGAAAAGATCAAAGGCGTCATAAAAGGCCCGGAATCTTCTCTTTGATGATGGACCTCAGGGCCTCCTCCGCCTCGGGGCTCGTTTTCGGCTTGTGATACATGGTGCATCTTGAGGGCATCGGTATAAGCCCCTCGTCCAGAAGGGCGTAGTGGAGCTCCTCCAAATCCATCTCGCCCCCAGCATACCTCTTCAGCATCGCGGCCGCATCGTTCTGCTCCCTCTCTTTCAGGCCCTCAAACCTCTCCACCAGCTGCTCGATCTGTTCCAGCACGTTCAACGCCTCGGAGAAGGCCAAGATCGGATGGGATATAGCTCTTGCCTGACGTTGGGACGAAACCGAGGCGATAAATACGATCGAAGCGAACCACCGTGGGCATGCCCTTCACCTGAGGAGATCATCATGACAAAAACAAAATCATCCGTCGGGATCGACGACATCGCAGTCCACGTGCCCAAGCTCTTCATATCGACCCTCGGCGAGTTCGCGCAAGCGAGAGGGATCGAGCCAGCGAAGCTCGCCCGGGGGATCGGCGTCGAGAGGATGGCCGTCCCCGACGCCCACGAGGACGCCGCCACCATGGCCGCATCTTCAGTCCTCGATCTGATGCGGAAAAACGACCTCTTGCCAGAGGATGTCGGCAGGATCTACATCGGGACCGAGTCCGGCGTCGACGAGGCGAAGGCGATCGGAACCTACGTCATCGGGATGCTGGAGCGGGTCTTTGGCCCCGGCACCTTCCAGGAGTGCTCCACCGTCGAGTTCAAGTCGGCCTGTATAGCGGCGACCCACGCCCTGGAGAACGTGGCTTACTGGCTGAAGGCCGAGGAGGATGAGAATGATTTCGACGATGCTGACGGCGAGTCCGGCGAGAGCCGTGGTCGTGTGGGGATCGTGGTGGCGACGGACATCGCCCGGTACGAGCTGAACTCTCCTGGCGAGTACACCCAGGGGGCGGGCTCCGTCGCCCTCCTGGTCAAAAGAAACCCGAAGCTTCTGGCCCTCGACCCCGTCATGGGGGTGTTCACACGGGACGAGAACGACTTTTTCAGGCCCATCGGGATGAGGTGCGCTGTTGTGAACGGCAAGTACAGCAACCTCTGCTACCTGGCGGCGATGGACGGAGCCTTCTACTCTTACAAGAAAAAAGCCCTCGCCCGCGGTATGATCCGCCTTGCTGGAGGCGAATGCACATCAGACCACCTCGACCACATGATATTTCACATCCCCTACCCCCGGATGGCGGAGTACGCGGCCGCCTCGATACTCCGGCGGGAGTGGAGGGATCTTCCCCGGTGGCGGGAGGTGGAGGAGGAGATCGGGCCGGAGCCGAGGTCCGAGGACTTTTCGGGCCAGAAGGAGCGGCTCTCAGCGGAGGGCGATTACAAGAGAAGGTTCTCGAAGTCGGCGAAGTTTTTGGAGGCCTACGAAAAGATGGTCAAACCCTCGACCCTCATATCTTCGGTGGTGGGAAATATCTACACCGGCTCGATATACCTGGGTCTGGCGAGCCTTCTGGAGAAAAACCTCCTCGTCCCCGGCCAACGGATCGGCCTCGGCTCCTACGGGAGCGGTTGCTCTGCCGCCTTCTTCTCAGGGACGGTCCAGCCCGGCGCGGGGTCGATGGCCAGGGGAGAGATCCTCGAAAAGCTCGATGAAAGGGTCGAGATCGACCTTGCGGACTACCAGCTCCTCCACGAGGGGGAGAGGGGCAAGAGCGTGATCTCGCCGTCGGGAGAGTTCGCCCTGGTCGAGATCGACGGGGACGGGTATCGTCGCTACGATCTCGTGGGCTGATGGGCTGTGGGCTCGGGTTCGGGCCGCTGAGTGACGGACGGCGGCCAAATTCAAATATTTCATATAGGTTCATCGACCATCGGGATTAGGGAGGGATAGAACGTGCCTGTATCGCTCGCCTCTTCGGGCCGACGGGATCTGGTCCTCGCAGCCCTGATCGTGGTGGCCGGATTTTTGATCTTCGGATGGACCGTCTTTTCGGCGATATCGGAGATCGGCGACGACTTCATCCAGATGACGGCTCCGGGTACAAAAGACCTCGACCTCTCGGAGGTCGGCGAGTACACCATCTTCTACGAGAACCTGAGCGTCGTTGGTGGCAGGCTGTACTCGACGGGAGACGCGGTCCCTGCAGGGCTTGAGATCGAGGTGACAGACCTCTCTTCTGGCGAAAAGGTGGATCTCAGCACGCCAAAGGGAAGCTTTAGCTACAGCTTCGGCGGTCGCTCGGGCAGATCGATCGCCGCCTTTGCCATCGACCATCCCGGCACTTACAGGATGACGGCCTGGTATTCCCGAAGAGGAGAGGGGCCGGAGGTGGTCCTGGCGGTCGGCAGCGGACTCTTTGAGAAGGTGATATCTGCTGTTCTGATCTCCTCTGCCGCCCTCTTCGGATCGGTCATAATCGCAGCCATCATCCTGATCTCGGGTGCGAGGAGGAGGGAGAGGGAAGAGGAGCGGCTCCGAGAGGAGGAACGGCTTATTCGGGGCCGATGGTCACAATGACAAGCCTTTCGGACGGATACAGAATCTCCGGATAGGTTTTATCTTCTGCCAGACGGACTGAAAGGTGATGAAGCCTGAAAATAGGGACCTGATCCGAAAGTTCCTGGATATCGCCGACTCCATTAGGGAGGATATCCTGGAGGACAGCGAAGAGTTCTTCGGCAGCGTTCCGCCGATCCTCAGGATCATGAGGGAGAGGCCCGAGTTCTTCGTATTCTCAAGCCTCAAGGACTTCTACGCCATGAGGCCGGAGAGCCTGGACGCCTGGACTGAAGAGATGGTCACCAGCGCCTCTACTAGCTGGATCCGGAGCTGAGAAGTGCCTCAAGGCCCTAATAAACGCCGCCCGATGAGCTGGTGCCACCAGAGGCGAGATCTTGGACATGATATTCATCGCCGCCGCCATCGGCCAGACTGGGTCCTCACATAGTCCCTCAGAGCTTTCCAAGAGATTCACTAGGGGAGCGGCAAAAAGACATATCCAATGATCAAAAAGAAAATTCTGATAGTACCGATTGACCTCCGACCCGGAACACTCCTTTAAACAGCCGGGAGATGGATGAGAAGACAATCCTGGATTCGAAGATCTTTCGAAACCATCTTGTGGTGGAGTTCGCACCTTGTTGCCAAAGGAACGTTTTAATACATCCACTCCGTCTTTTTAGCTCTCACAGTGTCCGAAGCTCCCTCATACCAAGCGCTGCCACTAATGGTGTTAAAATCATTCAACTGACAAAACGTCACTAAGAGGTCTTTTTCTTCTTCATATTTCAGATCTCCAACATACCAGGTCATAGCCCAATCCGGATCGTATAACGAACCTGGACCAGTAACTAGAACATTAGGCGCCCCCATATTCCCAAGCCAGTCCCGGTAATCCGCCACATGCAAGTTCATTCCAAACAGATTTATATCCATATTTTTCGCAGTGGAATCGGTTCCAATATTATAAACTCGAACTAAATACGAGACCGAACCTGTATCTGTGCAGTCGGAAGACGAGTACTGATCTGTAGGGCCTTCTATAATGAGCTTTACCTGAGGCGTACCCTCATAAGCATATGCACTTGCGATCAAAAAATAAACAGCTACCAACAATATCGATTTGTGTTCCAAATTTTTACCTCCTTAGTCGGCCAACATGGCCTATAGCTTGCTTATTAGGTTTAGTATCTTATAGTTTTTGGTGTTGTGGTGGCTAGAGACTGATAATGGTATACTTCTAGCAACATTTTAATTATTCAGAGAAGTTCTTTGAGGTCTGAATTAGGTCGTGGGTGCCAGGCCATTGAAACAAATCCCTAAAACCAGCTTCATGCATTGAGTTTATTGGATCGCAACTAATTCACCAATGGATTGCGATTTTCAATGGTCCGCAATCACGACCTTGAATTACGCCCATCGAAAATCCGGTGTCAGAAATACTTTCGAGTCCAACCCGGAATTCAGATCCCACGGAGAATAGATGGGACATATTCCATCCCTATAACCAGTAACTATTATTATTAGAATGGTTATATTCCGAAGATTGGAGGTATGAAGACTTGAAGACCCAGGAATCACCAGCCTTCATCCTGGTGGCCTATGGGAGCCTCGACGCCGAGGCGAGGAAGACCTACAGGAAGATCAGAACCGTCTACAAGCGCGAGTTTCCGGGATCGAAGATAACGATCGCCTTCACCTCCAACTTCATCAGGCGAAAGCTGGCGCAAGATGAGGGGGCCTATGTCCACAACCCTATGACGGCTCTGGCCGAGCTTCACGACGAGGGGCACACCAATGTTGTCGTCCAGTCCCTCCACATCGCTTCGGGGTCAGAGTTTCACGAGGCGGCAGCTCTCGTCTCGGCCCTCGGGTCCGTCCGGGGAAAGTTCGGGTTCCGAAATTTGGAGATGGGCTTGCCTCTCCTCGCCAGCAGCCAGGATTTCGATGCTGTATCAGAAGCCCTCGCCCCGGAGTTCGATCGAGTCACCGTCGACGGTGAGGTCAAAAAGAGCCTCCGAGACCCAGAGGAAATTGCCGTCGTCCTGATGGGCCACGGGACCGACCACCCCGCCAACTCCGCCTACTCCCGGATGGCGCGGGTCCTTGAACGGGATCACAAGAACGTCTTTTTGGGGACTATCGACGGATTTCCGGGGCTCGAAGAGGCGATGGCCGATGTGAGGGCGGCAGGGGTCGCCAAAGTGAGGTTGATGCCGTTTCTGGTGGTGGCAGGAGGCCACGCCCAAAAGGAGATGGCAGGAGACGACCCCAAATCCTGGAAGAGCGCCTTCGAGAGGGCGGGCTTCGAGGTCGATTTAAACCTGCAGGGTATGGGCGAAAATCCACGGATTGTGGAGGTCTTCGCGGAGCACACGAAAACTGCCGTCGAGAGGTTCCGGACGGTCGAATGAAACCCCCTTCCACCAGCGCTTTCACTCGGAGGACTCCTTCCACCC
>Ga0209203_1000330_pt1 | contig 42068 bp, 40 predicted proteins | sample AD_UKC109_MetaG_FD_184423 | JGI IMG/M metagenome (GOLD analysis project Ga0209203, IMG submission 184423) | Active sludge microbial communities of municipal wastewater-treating anaerobic digesters from Hong Kong - AD_UKC109_MetaG (SPAdes)... | ecosystem: Engineered > Bioreactor > Anaerobic >... | reverse complement strand
AAACGTTTGGTTGGGGGGGGGATGGGGTGAGAGAGGCAGGAATCAAAATACGACTGGCGCAAATGATTATCAATGATTTGCCATAGTATCCCATTCTGTTTATTGTACTCCAAAGCAAGAGCTTTGACGTTTGAAATGGGAGAAGTGGCATGGTATATAATCAGACTCTGGAAGGTCAATTTGACTGAAGAAATCGATGAAGTAACCCTGATCAACCTTGCCCGAACAGATCCTGATGCCTTTGGCGTTCTATACGAGCGCTACGTGGAAAGGATTTATAACTACGTCTTTTTTCGGGTTGGCAGTACTTCCGATGCTGAAGATTTAACCTCCAAAGTGTTTTTCAGGGCACTGAAAAGTATCGGAAGTTATAAACACATGGGTTTGCCTTTTTCAGCCTGGATATATCGTATCGCACACAACCTCGTTGCCAATTACCATCGCGACAGGATGCGGGGCAGGGAGATATCGATTGAAAACCTCAGCCTGCCTGATACCGGCAGACTGGCTGCCCCTGAACAAAAAATGTCACAAATCCAGGAGCACGAATTCCTGCTTCGTATAATTAATGATCTCAGCCCGCAGAAAAAAGAGCTGATATTGCTTAAATTTGTTCAAAATCTATCCAACGAGGAAATCAGTTACATTTTCGGAAAAACTGAAGGCGCGATCAAGAGTCTTTATCACCGAACTTTGCTGGAGCTGCGCGATCGGGTTAAGGAATTGGAATATCCACGTATCTAAAGCACAGAAAATGCGTTTAATTAAGCAAAATATAAGAGAATAAGAAAACCATGGCTGAATTTGACCTGCAAAAACTTGAAGAACGTTTTTCGCAACTATTGGGGAACCAAAGACCGCGCTCCAGTTATGTGAAAAGGCTAAAGGATGAACTAAAAAACTCGCGAATTTTTGAGTACCGCCGATCTATTGGGGCGATCCTCGTCGCGAGTTTAGGGGTTGTGTTTGCCGGAGCTTTATCGTTTAGTATAGCCTTATTGGCGCAAAAAGCACGCCGGCGATTAAGCCTCTAAGCAGGTTGTTCCGTTTTGTACGCCGCCAAAGTCTGGCGAAGCTGACCTGAACGGGGCTCCACCAGGATAGAACCATCGGGAAAAATTATCGTTGGCACGCTGCGATTGCCGCGGTTAGTTGCCAGAACAAATTCCTCACCCAGTTTGTTTTTATCAATGTCGATCCAGACGTAAGGAACGTTTTCCTCTTCAAAGACCGCTTTGGTTCGCCGACAATCCGAGCACCAACTCACACCATAGACAGTGATCCTGTCTTTTGGCGTTGAATTTGGGGTCGGATCCACCATGGTTCCCTTCTTGAATAGACTATTTGTCAGTCTTCGTAAGTTTTGCGAACCCATTGCCCAACCAACCAGTATTGGAAGTCACGGCCGTGATATGTCTCCACGGCGCCAACAATGCCATAGATCAACGCGCCAATCGGGACCAACGCCAGCAGCAGTGCAATAATCAACCCAAAAAGACCAATGCAGACCAAAACCAACGGGACCGAGACGATAGCAACAATACCAGCCAGGACGGCAGCTCCGAAGAAGTACACCAGTTGGAAGATGATCGCCTGCAGGCTCTGGTATGCCACGTAACGTGAGCGATCTTTGTATGCAAAATAGATGATCAACGCAGGTACCAAACCCAGAAACCCGGTCACCAGGTTGAGCAGAATGGACAGATGTGCAAACATCGCCAGGGTGTTTTCTTCGTTTTTTGACAATGCGGGTTGAGTCCCTTTTGGATCGGTTCCGGGCTTGACATCGATCGGATCTACATTTATGAAATCTTTAGAGCCAGTCATCATTCACCTCTTTTCAGATTTACTTAAGCTTAACACAAAGTCAGATTTCCGGCGCAAAACAAGATAGAAAATCTACGGTAAATGAGTCCGGTTACAGAGAAAACCCTGTGTTAGAATCCCTGCCATGAACGAAAAAATTATCTTCATGGGATCACCTGAATTTGCCCTGCCCAGCCTGGAAGCCCTGCACGAAAAGTATGGTCTGGTGGCTGTGGTCACCCAACCGGATCGTCCGGCGGGCAGGGGTCGCACTCTGACCCCTTGCGCGGTCAAACAGCGCGCCCTCGAGCTAGGTTTGCCTGTCCTTCAGCCGGTATCTCTCAGAAAACTCGGGGCAATAACCGAGCTGGCGCAGTATAAACCAGATCTGATCGTGGTCGCGGCGTTTGGGCAGATCCTGCCAAAGATGGTGCTTGAGATGCCCGCGAAGGGTTGCGTGAATGTGCACGCATCATTGCTGCCCAGGTGGCGTGGTGCTTCACCGATCCAGGCAGCCATTGCAGCCGGCGATAGCGAAACCGGTGTGACGATCATGTTGATGAACGAGGGGCTCGACACCGGTCCGATCCTGGCGCAGCGCAGAGTGCCCATCCGTCCGAGAACCAACGCTGAAGAACTCTTGCACCAACTGGCTTTTCTTGGAGCCCAGGCATTGACAGAGGTACTCCCATCCTACCTGAGCGGCATGCTGGCACCCTTACCGCAGGACGGAACCGATCAGACCTACGCTCCGATGCTGAAAAAGGGTGAAGGCGAACTCGATTTCTCATTTTCCGCCCTCGAGCTGGACCGCAAAGTGCGCGCGTTTCACCCCTGGCCAGGCACGTTCTTCATGCAGGACGGAAAACGGGTCAAAGTACTCGAGGCGCATGTGCACGACAGTTTCGCAAGCGAAGTTGGCGAGAGGTATGTGATCAACGGGCTGCCGGCAATCGGCACAAGTGAAAGTTTCCTGGTTTTTGACAGCCTGCAGCCGGAAGGCAAAAAACCCATGACTGGCCAGGCTTTTCTTAATGGTCAGCCAGGTTGGCTGGACGCGGAATGAGTACTCATGGAGCAACCGTAGTCAGTCCATCCTACACGATCTGCCCAGTCATTCTGCGCGTTTTTTGCGAAGAATCTGATTTTTAACAACCAGATCCTTCCCGCAAGGGGACGCAAGCAGTCGCGTTGCTCAGGATGACAGTGTTGGCGATGAGATCGCCACGTCGCTTCGCTCCTCGCGATGACAAATCCTTCAATCATTGCGAACCTCCTTTGTGAAGCAATCTCAGCTGGCAGCAGACGAAAAGCGTGAGTGGCAAGAGGATCGAGCTGATTATCCGCGAGAGGTTTGTGAACCTCGAGCGATACTTCTGGAAAATATTTTAGATTGCTTCGTCCCTCGCAAAGACAGATTGTGTCGGTGGTCTGTCACAAGTCAGCTTGTGCATTTCAAGCCAACATTTCAGTCATTTTGAGCCTCTTTTGCGAAGAATCTGATTATTAAGAACCAGATTCTTCCCGCAAGGGGACGCAAGCAGTCGCGTTGCTCAGGATGACAGTGTTGGCGATGAGATCGCCACGTCGCTTCGCTCCTCGCGATGACGGGCGGGGTAATAAGGATGTCGGGTTGAGGTACGCCAACCCACCCTAAATCTAATCCTTGGCGAAGTATTTTCTCTTCCACTCATAGAGGAGATTCAAAGCCTGGATGGGTGAAAGGGTTTCGAGGTCGAGCTTCTTGTAAGCCTCGATCATCGGATTGTTCTCAGGGAAAAGCCGCAATTGGTCCTGCGAGGCGGAGGCAGCCGGCAGGGTGGTGCCGGAGGATTGCTCGAGCTGTTTGAGTATCTCATTGGCGCGGGTAATCACAGATGGAGGCAAGCCAGCCATTTGCGCCACGTGGATGCCGTAAGAGCGGTCAGCCGCGCCAGGCACAATTTTGTGCAGGAAGACGACCGTGCCATCGGCCTCGGACACTGCCACGTTATAGTTGCGCACGCCCGGGTAGAGGTCTGCCAGTTCGGTCAGCTCGTGGTAGTGGGTGGCAAAAAGCGTCAGTGGTTTGAGTTTTGGATGGCTGTGCAGGTGCTCCACAATCGCCCAGGCGATTGAGAGCCCGTCGTATGTGCTCGTTCCGCGACCAATCTCATCCAGGATCAAGAGACTGCGTGGAGAGGCGTTGTTGAGAATGTTGGCAGTCTCGAGCATTTCCACCATGAAGGTCGACTGACCCTGGTGGATGGCATCCTGTGCCCCAATGCGGGTGAAGACCCGGTCCACCAGGCCAATTTCCGCCTCGTCCGCAGGCACAAAACTGCCGATTTGCGCCATCAGCACGATCAACACCACCTGGCGCAGGTAGGTCGATTTGCCGCTCATGTTTGGACCGGTGATGAGCCGCACAATCTCGCCATCCTCGAAAACCACATCGTTTGGAATGTAGCGGGTTTCGCTGCGCATGCGCTCGACCACTGGATGACGCCCGCTGATGATCTTGAGACCCTTCCCCGCGTTGAGTTGGGGACGGGTGTATTTGTTAAGGGCCGCCACGCTGCCAAACGAAAGCAGGCAGTCCAGGCTGGCAATGGCGCGGGCAGCTTTGAGGAATTCGGAAGAACTTGATGCCAGTTGGACGCAGACTTGTTTGTAGACGCGCAGTTCAACCTCATGGATTTGCGCCTCAGCGTTCAGAACCAGCGATTCATATTCCTTCAGTTCGGGGGTAATGAAGCGTTCATTGTTGACCAGGGTCTGCTTGCGGATGTAATTATCGGGGGCCTGGTCCGCAGCGCCGCGCGAGATCTCGATATAGTAGCCAAAAACCTTGTTGAAGCCGACTTTTAGGGTTTTGATGCCTGTGCGCTGGCGTTCGCTGCTCTCGAGCCCGGCTATCCAATCCCGGGCGTGCTTTGAGCTGGCAAGGATGGCATCAAGCTCTTCTGAAAAACCGGGCTGAATAATGCCGATGTTGGCAGTTGTGGCGGGGGGATCTTCTGTGATGGCTTGCTCGAGCAATCCCAATTGCGATTCGAAAGTGCCGATGGCATTTACCAGTGCCTGGAGGGCTGGTTCATTAGCTGGTAAAAGTGCCTGCAATCGAGGAAGAACGCGCAAATCTTCGCGTAGGGCAACCAGGTCGACTGGGCGGGCACAGCTGTTGTTGAGCCGTCCGATAATTCGTTCGATGTCGTGAAGTTCCGCCAGTAGGGGTTCCAGTTTCTGGCGCAGAATGCCATTTTTGTAAAAGAATTCGACCGCATCCAGGCGGGCATTGATCTGCTCCAGGTCAAGCAGCGGTTTGTTGACCCAGGCTCGCAGCATGCGCTTGCCCATCGCGGTTTTGGTGCGGTCGAGTACGCCCAGCAGGGAACCTTCAGGCTTGCTATCGCGCAGGGTTTCTGTAAGTTCCAGGTTGCGGCGGGTTTCCGCGTCCAAAACCATGAAATCGCTCAGGCTGTAGGTGCTGAAGCTGAACTGAACTTCAGACAAACCTTTTTGGGTTTCCTGCAGATACTTGAGCAGCGCTCCAATGGCACGCACCGCCAAGGGCAGGGATTTGAGCCCCAATCCTTCGAGGCTGCTCACCTGGAAGCGAGTCTTGATCAGTTCCTGGGAACGACCCGGCTCGAAGTACCAGTTGGGGATGACAGTCAAATTGCCGTCAATGTTCCCAGGTAAACTGACCGCGTCTGAAACTAGCAATTCCGCGGGAGAAAGGCGTTTGAGTTCCGCGCGAAGCTGAACGAAGACGTCCTGGTCAGTCAGCTCGGTGGCAGCAAATTCGCCGGTGGAAACATCCACGTAAGCTAAACCAGCTTCCTTGAATTGGGTATAAACACAGGCGAGGTAGTTATTGCGTCCAGAGGGGAGCAAATTGGGCTCCACCACCGTGCCGGGGGTGACGACGCGCACGACTTCACGTGGGAAGAGACCCTTATCCGGCTGTTCGCCTACCTGTTCGCAGATGGCAACATGATGCCCCTTCTCGATCAATCTGCCAATGTAGTTATCGACGGCATGGAAAGGGATGCCCGCCATGGGAACACGCACGCCCTTTGCCACCGGGCGTGAAGTCAGGACGATATCCAGCGCCTCCGAAGTGGCTTTGGCGTCATCATCAAAGGTTTCGTAAAAATCACCCAACCGAAAAAACACAATCGTGTCTGGATACTGTTTTTTGATATCCAGGTACTGCAAGCGGAGAGGGGTGATATCCTGCGGCATGGCTTATTTCAAATTCTCACGAATGTAAATCGAAACCTGATCGAGGGCTTCTGAAAGTTTGTCTGGGTCCTTGCCGCCAGCCTGGGCCATATCAGGTCGCCCGCCACCGCCACCGCCCACTACGGCAGCAACGCGTTTGATCAGGTCGCCGGCTTTGATGCCGCGAGCGATCAGGTCGGGGGTGACAGCCGCAATCAGCATGGGTTTGTCGTGGCTGACCGTGCCCAAAACGACCACGCCGGATGGGTGTTGCTGGCGGAACTGGTCCGTCAGGCTGCGCAGAGCATCGGCGTCCGCGTTGGGGATGATGGCGCTGAGCACGGGCACGCCCGCAACCTGCTGGATATTTTGCAATTTCTTGCTGAATTCCGCCTGGGCGCCTTGCGCGCGCAGAAGGTCAAGCTCTTTATCGAGTTCCTTGAGCTTGCTCTCGAGCAATTCCGTTTTTGAGAGCAGTTCAAAGGGGGTGGTTTCAAGAAATGCGGCTGCCTCATTAAGCAGGTTCAGGCGTTCGCGTGCCCAGGTGTAAGCTTTCTCGCCAGTCACCGCCTCAATCCGGCGAATGCCAGCAGCCACGCTTGACTCGCTGGTGATGTAGAAGGAGCCAATTTCGGCGGTATTGTCCAGGTGCGTGCCGCCGCAAAGTTCGTATGAGACGCGTCCACGCCGGTCAGCAATTTCGATCGTGCGAACCTCGCTGCCATATTTTTCACCGAAAAGCGCCATAGCGCCATCGGCCTTGGCTTGATCGAGGGTCTTGACAAGCTTAATGACCGGATACTCTTCCGCGATGTTACGGTTAACCACAGCTTCGATCTGCAGTAATTCCTCGCTGTTGAGGGCACGCGGGAAGTTGAAGTCGAAACGCATGCGTTCGGGGTCCACCGCTGAACCGGACTGGTGCACTTTGTCGCCCAAAACCTGGCGCAGGGCGGCATGCAAGAGGTGCGTGCCGGTGTGATTGCGCATGGTAGACCGGCGTGAATTAAGGTCCACGCTGACCAAAGCGGGGCTGTCCACCTTGAGCATACCCTGGCGTACAATGCCGGAATGGACGATCAGCCCGGAGACGGGCTTGCGGCTGGAAGAAATTTCAACTTCCCAGCCAGATCCGTCGGCTGATATCACCATACCTGTGTCGCCAACCTGCCCGCCGGATTCGATGTATAAGGGGCTGTCAGTGAAGATCAACTCGACCTCATCCCCGACCTGGACAGATTGAACCAGCTCGCCATCCTTCAGGATACCAATCAGCCTGGAGGTGGAGGTGAAAGAAGAATAGGGATCATACCGAACGCCTTCGGCGGGAAGCTTCCCCTGGGCTTGAAGATCGCTCAAAACGGCAGCGTAAAGCTCAGTATTATCGCCATTCATATTCCCAAATGCCTGCCCCTTGCCGGATGCCAGTCGATGCGCTTCCATGGCTTCGAAAAAGCCTTTTTCGTCAACCGTGAGCCCGTCCTCTTCGAGGATATCGCGGGTGATTTCAAGCGGGAAACCAAGCGTGGAGTAGAGGTTGAAAGCAGTCTTGCCGTCGAGCTGGCTTTCTCCGTTGGATTTCAAGCCCGATACCAGGCTCTCGAGTTCAGCAAAACCGGCGTCGAGGGTTTCGGAGAAGCGTTTTTCTTCAGAAGTGAGCGTTTCATAGATCAGCTCAGCGTTTGCTTTTAATTCCGGGTAGGCAGCCTGGTAGTTTTCAATCACGAGCCTGGCGACCTGAGCCATGAAGGGCTCAGTCAGGTTAAGTTTGCGGGCAAAACGGGCGGCACGGCGAATGATCATGCGGCAGACGTAATTACGTCCGACATTACCGGGGATGACGCCATCGGCAATCAGGAAAGCGCCGGCTCGCACATGGTCGGCTATGACGCGATAGGGCGTCAGATTGGCCGCGCGTTCCGCGTCGGTTTGCCCGGCGAGCTTTTGGGTTTCATCCAATAGGGGCTTGAGCAGGTCGGTTTCATAGTTGCCGCGCACGCCCTGGATGATCGAGACAATGCGTTCAAAGCCCATGCCGGTATCCACGTGACGTTTTGGCAGGGCTTGGAAGTCCGTGGGGGAGGTGCGGTTGTATTGGATGAAGACGTTGTTCCAGATCTCGACGATGCGTGCGCAATCGCCGTTGACCTCACAGATATGCCCTGGCACATGCTGCATGTTGCAGAAATCCGGTCCGAAATCGTAGTGGATCTCGGTGCAGGGACCACAGGGACCGGTCTCAGCCATCTCCCAGAAGTTATCTTTGCGTCCGCCCTGAACGAGGTGCGAGGCCACAAAACCAGGCTGCGCCAGCCAAACATCGCGAGCTTCCTCATCGGAGGGCAGATCGCCCTGATCGTCGACAAAGTAGGTTGCGTATAGCCGTTCAGGATCAAGCCCCCAGACTTTGGTGAGCAATTCCCAGCTCCAGCTGATGGCTTCCTGCTTGTAGTAATCGCCGAAGGACCAGTTGCCCAGCATCTCAAAGAAGGTGTGGTGGGTGTTGTCGCGCCCGACGGTATCGAGGTCGTTGTGTTTGCCCGAAACGCGCAGGCATTTCTGGGAATCAACCGCGCGGGTGTAGGGGCGGGTTTCGGTGCCCAGGAAGACGTCTTTAAACTGCACCATACCGGCGTTGGTGAAGAGCAGGGTGCTATCGCCGCCCGGAACGAGCGAAGCGCTGGGAACAATGGTATGCCCGCGCTGAGCGAAAAAGTCGAGGAAAGATTGACGAACCTGGTTGCCGGTTAGATACATAAGATAACTCCAAAAAAGGTTTGATTAACTAAAAAATTATACCTGATAACATCGAACAGAGCCGCTGATGTCACGATGATTTGTTCCGTAATATGTGTGTATTGTCTGGATGTTCCCATGGGAGTTGATCATCAACTTGATTTTTCTAAGCTTCTTCGTTCAGATACCACACTGAAAAAATGTCAATTATTCAGGTCATGTCCATTATTCGCCGAAAGGGATAGTTACTTATTGGTGGGTTTTCCTGCCCGTTACGATTGCCCTGATATTGTTTGGCATCGGGTGGAATCTCCTTGGAGATGGGCTGATTGATGCCATGAATCCCAGATCGGTTCAGAAATAAATTTGATGATTAACGAACAAGAGCCCGTTCAGCAGGGCTCTTGTGCATATTTTCTTGTTTCGTGAGCTTTCCTGTAGAAACCTACCAACCCCAGAAGGGTTACTCTAATCCACAGACAGGCGTAGTTTTACTTGTGCAGAAGCGCTACAGTTTTGCAGGCAGCATTCACAATGGGGTATGCAATCGGTGAAGATGTCAAGGCAGGGTGAGTGCCCATCTGGAACATCACGATTTCATCCGCGGTCATGTGGTGCATGATGCAGGCACTGAGGACGTTGATCATTTCGCCGACTGATTTGCCGCCGGAAATTGAGCCGCCCAATAAGACGCCGTTTTCCTTACCAAATACGAGCTTGACTTTTGTTAAAGTCGAGTTGGGCATGCCACCCGGATGGGTGTCGGGTGACTCGGCTTTGCCTACGACCACATTCATCCCAATTTGTTTTGCCTGGCGTTCGGTCAGGCCGGCCACCGCGAAAGCGCGCCCATTGACAACGGTTGAGAAAACGCTGATTGCGCCGCAGTTGCTGTGGACAGGGGAGTAGAGATTTGCTCCGGCGATACGAGCCTCAGCAGTTGCGATGGATGCCAGCATGGTGTTTACTGGTCTGCCGGTAAAGAAGGAGTGCTTTTCAGCGCAGTCACCACAAGCAAAGACATCTGGATCAGTATAGGTTTGCATATGGGCATCGACCCTGATGGTGTTATTGAAACCAAGTTCTATACCACTTTGTTTTGCCAGTTCAGTGTTTGGTTTGGCACCAATACCCAGGATAACCATGTCCGCTTTGATCTCGGTACCATCTGCCAGTAGAACACCGGTTACTTTATCATCTCCGAGAATGGTTTGTGCTTTACTGTCGACCAGTATTTTTACACCCGCTTCAGTGAGTTTTTCCTGGGCTTCATGACAGAACTCATCATCCAAAGCCATTTGCAGACACTGAGGCAGCGCTTCTACAACGGTAACGTTAATGTCGCGACCTTTGCGGCATTCATCCGCAAATTCAACACCGATAAATCCACCGCCAATGATGACCAAATCCTTAACATTGACCATTTCATCGTAGACCTTGGATAGATAATCGAAATCCTTCCAAATCGCGTAGACATTTTTCTTATTAACTCCAGGGATTGGAGGCACGATCGGCATAGAGCCCGTCGCAAATACGAGTTTTTCGTATTTGATGGTTTCACCATCTTTTAGAGTAACGATCTTATTCTCACGATCAACAGTAACTGCTTCACCCTTGATCAATTCGATTTGGTTACTCTCAAGAAGTCCGTCAGGGATAACGTTGTATTGAGGACCACCAACTGTTCCATAGATATAGGGAATACCACATGGGATCAGGATGGTACCTTCCTTGCGGACAACAATGACTTTCTTGTCCGGATAATGCCGCCTGCAGCTAATTCCAGCTGTGATGCCGGACAAACCACCTAAAATTAATACATCTGTTTCCTTCATTTATGCCTCCATTAGTATTGTTTGACACATTTTACACCCAAATTGTGAATTAATTAGTAAAAAAATCAAATTCTGACCAGACATTTGCCCGGTTGTAGAGGACATTTAGCTTGCCCAATCGGGCACCTGATTTTAGATGAGAATTAGCTCGTTTGACTTCATCAAAGAAGTGCGGATCGAAAAGAAATTATTCCATCTCTTGCCGGTATGATAAGGCGCGTTGCAGGGTGCTCTGGTCGGCGTATTCGATATCTCCCCCAACGGGTAAGCCCCGGGCAAGGCGCGTAACTTTGATCCCCATTTGGCTGATTCGCTGTTGCAAATAGAGAGCGGTCGCGTCGCCTTCCATCGAAGGATTGGTAGCGATGATCACTTCGCGAACCTGGCTGTTTTTCAATCTCTCCAATAATGGGAAGATCCTGATCTGATCGGGTCCGATGCCTTCAATGGGTGAAAGCACCCCTTGCAGGACGTGATATTTCCCCTGGAATGCACCTGTGCGCTCGATTGCCAGCACATCCAAGGGCTCTTCCACCACGCAGATCAGCTCCTGGTCGCGCGTGCTGGAGGAGCAAATCTCGCACTTTTCTTCTCCGGCGAGCGTGATGTTGAAGCACTCCGTGCAGTGAGAGGTTTCAGTTTGCATGGCTTCAAGCGCTTTAGCCAGGTCCAGCGATGTTTCTGCAGGAGCCTTGAGCAAGAAAAAAGCCAGGCGGGATGCGGTTTTGGGTCCAATACCCGGAAGGCGCGCGAAAGCGTCGATCAGGTTTTGAACCGGACCAGGAATAGTGCGCATGCTTGTTAGCGACCCATGCCAAACCCGGAGAGCATGTTGGTGAAAGGCGCCATTTTCTCTTCGGATAACTTGTGCGAGCTTTCAAGCGCTTTGTTGACGGCTGCCAGCAGCATGTCTTCGAGCATTTCCGCATCGCCATCTTTCAGCAGGTCAGGATCGATCTTGATGCCTTTGCATTGCTGATCACCGGTCATCGTCACGGAAACCGCGCCGCCGCCAGAAGTTTCGGTGACGGTCTCATTAGCGATCTCGTCCTGAGCCTGAGCCATCTGCTCCTGCAGTTTAGCCAATTGGGACATCATGTTGCCGCCAGATGCGCTGGGGCGCGCGTTAAATCCTTTTGCCATTATTCATCCTTTACAGAGTAGTCAGTGGGTATTTCGCGGAGTTGTCCGCCTAATTTTTTGATTGTTTCTTCAACCTGTTGCATACCGCCATTTGCGCCAGATTTGGGCAAAGCATCGCGTTCACCGGTGGTGCAGATCAGCCGCACGTCCTGCCCAAAGTATTTGGACATGACCGAGCAGACCATGCGCGAATTTTGTTCGTCAGCCATTTTGTCCCGTAGTAAATCGCTGCTGAAATTAATGACAACCGTGCTGCCATCCACATCGACCAGTCGGGATGAATTCATGAGCGCGCTTGTGACTGTGTTGCGGGACTTCACAGCACGTTTTAGTGCTTCCCAGTGTTCCTGAACCAGATCCAATGTGATCGGACCCGTGATTGGGCTGGGGCGATCCGACTCAACTGGTTTAGGCGCAACTTCGACGGGATTGGAACTCGCCTTGGCTTTTGGGGTTGGCTTTGGTTGGGCTGGCAGCTGCTCTGGTGGAGCAGTCACTTCAACCTGGGGTGTAGTTGCGGGCGCGAGGGCCTCGGCATAAGCGAGTTCGAGCCCGAGACCGGGATGCCAATTAGCTTTCAGCTCGATTGCCGCGCTGGTAAAAGCCTGGATCATATTGACTAGGCGGTTCATTTTGAAGCGGGCGGAGTGAGCTTCCATGGTCGCGCGCACTTCAGGAGTAAGCTCAAGCTGTTTGCCCGCGTCCATTTTGATGACCAGCAAATCCCGCAGGTAATCCACCACCTGCCGGGCGTATTGGCGCGGATCCGCGCCGCTATCGAGCGCCTGGTGGATGATCTCGAGACCTTTGCCGCTGGAACCTGCCATGCTGGCTTCCACGAGGTCGATTACAGATTGATTCGTGGCGGTTCCCAGGACGTCCTGGGCGATTGACAGCGTGATTTTCTTCGAGATCGATGAAAGTTGGTCGACCAGCGAAATAGCGTCGCGCATGGAACCGGTAGCCTGGCGCGCGATGAGGGTCAGCGCGTCGTCATCGATTTTGATTTTTTCCTGCTTGCAGAGTTCCTTGAGTTTCTGAACGATTACAGGCACCGGAATACGGCGGAATTCATGACGCTGGCAGCGGGAGAGTACCGTGGCAGGGATTTTGTGGATCTCGGTGGTACAGAGGATGAAGATCACGTGGGATGGGGGTTCCTCAAGCGTTTTCAACAGCGCGTTAAAGGCCGAGGTGGAAAGCATGTGAACTTCATCGATGATGTAAACTTTGAAGCGACCCTGTGAGGGGGAGAAATTGATCTTGTCGCGCAGTTCACGCACGTCATCCACGCTGGTGTTGGAGGCGGCATCAATTTCTATCAGGTCCAGGAAACGTCCTTCGTTGACCGCAAGGCAGTTCGCACAGTGGTTGCAAGGACGTTTTTCGAGCGAATCCTCCAGGCAGTTGACCCCTTTCGCCAGTAATCGCGCGCTGGTGGTTTTGCCAGTGCCTTTGGGTCCGGCGAAGAGGTAAGCATGCCCAACGCGGTCGGTCGCGATCGCGTTTTTGAGGGTCTGAACGATGTGGTCCTGGCCAACGACCTCATCCCAGAGGGCGGGTCGCCAGGTGCGGTAGAGTGCCTGAGCCATGTGTGTATCCTTTAAGGTACCTTGAATTGAGTATGTTCATTCCCCTGGCTGTCCAGGAGGGTCAGCAGGTCACCGCTAGCCCACAGGGCTGCATCGGAGTTCCAATGCAGTTCGGTAACAGTGTCGGTGCCTAAACCGGAGTAGATGCTGACAGCACCATTGGGGTAGAGGGTTAGATTGGGAAAGCGATAATTGCGACCGCCATTAGAAACGATCTGCCAGCCAGCAAGATCCACGGAGGTCTCGCTTGGGTTACGCAACAGAATATATTCCACCTTGATGTCTCCAGCGCCAAAAACACCCTCAATTCGCAGCAAACGGTCTTCCAGGATTTGAGCGGTTGGGGTGGTGAGGGAGGGAGATTGCTTGCCTTGGATTGGCGTGATGATCGGCTGGGTGGGTTCGGTGTTTGGAAGAGGGCTCTTTTGCTGCCAGAAGTAAAGCACAGCCAGCAGGGTTGCAGCTGATACGACAATGTTGAGCAGTATAAAAGGGAAGGTCTTTTTCCAAAATTTCATCATGATAACCGCCCTAATCATAGCATAAAAGGTCCAGAGACGCCCCCTTTTCCGGGAGGAAATCCATGGGAGCAAAGAGACTTTTTTTGTTATATGTTGAAATACCTGGGAGGATCTGTATGCTTTAAAAGCAAATCAAATTTAACAAAATCCTAACATATCTTTTATATGGAGTTAACTAACACGAGTTAGTATTACACCGTTCGTGCAATTATTGTTTCTCTCCTTTCAAATTGCGCGGACAGGATCGGATTGTGACAAAACACTTTTTTGATCGAAACTAAAACAGCCGCAGGTGAGGCGGCTGTTTTAGTTTAAGGTGGAAATTTGTTTGTGGGATCTAGCCCAGGGCCAGATCGCGAATGTGATCAATGTGATCGCGCTGGTGCCAGAGCAGCCGCCGTACAAGCTTGCGCGCGCTCCATTTTTCTTGTCGGTGTTCAAAAACTTGGTCAAAACCTGTTAGCTCCGGAAGATAATGCTTGATTGCTGTCGCGCTAACCTCAAGAAGTTGCAGTGGGTCACCACTTTGGGCGAGATCAGGAAATTCAAACCCCAGGCGGGAAAAATACCACGATTCGACCCGGGCTATATGCTCCAGGATTCCCTCAATCGTCCAGCGCTGACCCTCAAATTCGTGCTTGAGGAGCTCCGCGGGAAATGTTTCCACGCCCGCCAGCAACTCCTCGCGCTGCCATTTGAAAACCATCAAGGCTTTCTGAATATCCTCTTCCGTCAACGGGACCATATCTGAACGGAAAAAAGCATGGACTTCATGGATTTTTCCGTCAGCCTCAACCGGGAAGGCTTCGAAGGTTTCATCGATGTGCATATCCAAGCCTTCAAGCTGCACCCAGGACTGGTCCGTATGAAGATTAAGCCAGCTTTCGAAGGTCAGTATCTGGCGGGGGATGCGGATTAAGGCTTCAGCATCGTCTGCGCCATAAGTGAAGACGCCTGGATAGTCGAGCGCCCAGGCAAGGGTGCGACCTTCTACATTGCGTTCAATACCAATTTGGATTAGTGTCATGGCTTAGTTGTAAAAGATCGGCAAATGTCCAAGAGCGATGACCTGGCGCCACTCCGCCCGATCGCCCTCGGTCAGGATGGCCGCTTCGGAAGCGACTTTGCCGCCTGCTTTTTCTACGATCAGGTGCATGCCCTGCAGTGTCGAGCCAGTGCTGATAACATCATCCAGTAACACGACCTGTTTATTCTTTAATAGTTCGATATCCTTCTCATCTAAAAAGAGGTGCTGTGTTTTGCCAGTGGTTATGGAAAGTGTCTCCGCTTTTAGAGCTTCGCCCATGTAGGGTTTGTACTCTTTGCGCAGCACAACATAAGGTCTCTGAGCGACTTTTGCCAGTTCATGAGCAATCGGTATGCTTTTGGCTTCGGCAGTGACGATGACATTGTAGGGAATTTCCGCAAGTTTTTCCGCGAGGGCACCCGCGCAAGCATCCACCAATTCCACGTCGCCGAGTATGTTCAGGATCGCGATGCGCATGCCTGGTTTTACCTCAAAAAGCCGCAAGTCCCGCCGCACACCAGCAATATCAAGTGAATAGACATCTCTGTTTTCCATTCTGTCTCCTTAGAAGTATGATCGAACTGATTTTAATCCAAATCTGGTTGAAAAAAATGTTTCCTGGCTATTAACGCAACTAATGCCGTGGACGCCGACCACGGCATTAGCGTTTAAGGAGGAGAAGAAGAAGAGAAGTCGCCCTTTCAAAGTCTATATTACAATAAACAACAATAAATAGCTTGACGATTGACCTACGATTACCCTACGATTCTGAGAGCAATTCGAAAATGAAACAAATCGAAGCAGCAAATCTTAAAACGAATGTTGGCTGGTGGCGGATAGAAGTCTCGGATGGGGAATTGACTCGCATTGACCTGCTAACTTCGCCCGGACTGCCAGCAGAGAGCGCCAACCCATTGCTCAGGGAAATTGCGCGTCAGTTACAAGCGTATTTTGATGGCAGCTCAGAAGTGTTTTCGTTACCGCTTGCATGGGGCAATGTTGTGGGTTTTAAACGGGAAGTGCTGGAGGTTGTAGCAGGTATCCCGTTTAGTGAGTTGATGAGTTATGGAGAGGTTGCTAAACTTGTCGGCAGACCTGGCGCCGCACAAGCTGTTGGTGCCGCGGTAGGTAGCAATCCCTGGCTGATTGTGGTACCCTGCCATAGAGTAATTGGCACAGATCGTAAAATGCACGGGTTTTCTGCGCCAGGCGGATTGGTAACCAAAACATGGCTATTGCAGCATGAGGGACATAATATCATTCGAGGCAAAGTGAGCCTCAAAGAGAGTTGAGAATGGAAGAAAATCAGGAAAAAGAATATCGTTCAGGTTTTGTGGCGTTGGTTGGCAAGCCAAACGTTGGCAAGAGTACCCTTCTGAATCGCCTGCTGGGGCAGACGATTGCGGGTATATCTGCCAAACCGCAGACCACTCGCAGGCGGCAGTTAGGTATCCTTACGGCTGAGGATTATCAAATCGTTTTTGTTGACACGCCCGGGCTGACTGATGCCAAAGATAAGCTCGCAAAATCCATCAACTCGGAAGTCCAGTTTGCCCTTAACGACTCGGACCTTTTACTGCTCTTAGTCGATGCGAGTAACCCTCTTGACACGATGGATGAGAAACTTCTCGATACAATTCAGGCCTCAAGAACGCAACCGCCTGTGTTGGTGGTTTTCAATAAAGCTGACCGACTGAACAAATCCAGTTTTAATCAACTCTCCGCGTTGTACCGCGATAAGCTTCCAAACGCCCGCACGCTGCAAATCTCCGCGCTGGATGGGGCAGGTGTGAAAACTATGCTGCAGGTAATCGTGGAAATGCTGCCGCTGGGACCGCAATATTTTCCTGAGGAGCAAATAACCGAGGATTACGAGCGTGATATTGCGGCGGAGATGATCCGGGCGGTCTGCATGGATATGCTGATGGATGAAATGCCCTACTCGATTGCGACCCAGGTGCAATCTTACAAAGAGCGTGAAAATGGCACGATCTACATCGAAGCGACAATTTTCGTGGAACGTGAGAGCCAGAAACCAATTTTGATCGGCAGAAAGGGCCAGATGATCCGAGAGATTGGCACCAAGGCACGCGAGGAACTGGAGAGGGCTACCGGGCAAAAGGTCTTCCTGGAGCTGTTAGTAAAAGTGCAGAAGGATTGGAAGAACGACCAGGCATTTCTGAAACAAATCGGTCTCTCGGGTGGCTAACGTGGCGGAAGCACTGCGGGTACTCCCGGTAGTGGGAATTGGGCTGGCAAGCCTGGTCAACTGGGTCTCAGCCTGGCAGTCGCGAATGATCGCTTATTACATCACCAAGCCCATCGTTCTGCTGGGCTTGATACTATTCATGGTCTTTCATGCGCCAATAACGCTGGCCACGTTGCCTTTTCTGCTTGGATTAATCTTTTCCTTGCTCGGTGACATTTTTCTGATTCCAAGGGGGACACGCTGGTTTCTGGTCGGGATGGTAGCCTTTTCAATCACACAATTAATGTACATCTGGGGCTTTAACCTCTCCATGGTCAAATTACCAGTTTTGGTTGTTGCGGTAGTTGCTTTACTGGGGGGTGTCGTGATGATGCGCCTGGTGGTAAACAGGCTGTCACAATCATCAAGCATCAACAAGGCTGTCCTGCCATTCATTAAGGGGTATGGCGCGCTGGTTCTTGCCATGGTTGTGAGCGCACTGCTTTGCCTTGCCAGACCGGGCTGGTCGGATTGGGCGGCAACGATGGCAGGCATTGGCGGAATCCTTTTTTTCTTATCAGACGGGATGATTGCCCTGGACAAGCTTGACCGACGTCTACCGAGATATCGATTTTGGATCATTTGCACGTATCACCTTGCGCAGTTCTTGATTGTTGGGGCCGTGATACAATTGCCTGGATGAAACTCGCTCAAAGAATGTAGTTAGCGGTATCGAATCAAGTGTTTTTCGAACGAAAATTAATATAAATACAACTGGAATCAAAAATGCGAGAATAATTGACTCTTTCAACCCGAGGGAGTATACTAATTCGCTGTGAACATTCAACTTTGGAGAAATTAATTATGGACGCCCCCGTCGAGAACGCGAAATTAGAATCTAGTATTAAGCCTAAAGATAAATTCGAAGGGAAGGTTTTGAAGACCTCGTTGCAAGGCGCTTTGATTTCCATCAATAGCCCTCTGCCGGCGTTCCTGCATATCTCTCAGGTTATTGACCCCAAGAATCCCGAAGCTGTTTTGAAATCTCTTGATGAAGTGATCAAGGTCGATGATGTCGTAACCGTATGGGTACGCCGTGTTCTCAAAGACCACGTCGAACTGACCATGCGTGAGCCTTTGGCTTATGAATGGCGCGAATTGGCGCCAGAAATGGTCGTGCATGGCAAGGTTTTACGCCTGGAATCATTCGGCGCTTTTGTCGAAATCGGTGCTGAACGCCCCGGTTTGATCCACGTCAGCGAACTTTCGCACAACTACGTGCGGACTCCGAACGAAGTTGTCAAAGTTGGCGACGAGTTCGATGTAAAAGTTCTTGAAGTGGACCGCCGCAAAAAGCAAATCAAACTAAGCCTAAAAGCGCTGCTCGAAGCTCCTGAGGAAGTTGCACCGGAACCAAAACGCACTGGGCGCAAGGGCAAATCTCAGAAGCACGAAATTATTGAAGAACCGGTTGAGGAAGTGATTCCGGACCCCACTTACATGGAAATTGCGATGCGCAAAGCCATGGATAAGGCCGAACAACGTCTGCCTGAAATCACAAGTCGTGTTAAGAAGTCCAAATCTTACGAATCTGATGTGGATGATATCTTCGAAAGAACGATGCAAAACAAGATAAACAATAAGGACTAGGATGCGCGACGTAAAAACGCTGCGCGTAGGCTAAAGAGGCAAGCCGGGGAGGTGCTGGAACGATCAGCCCTCCCCGTTACTTTTAATAGTAAGTAAAGAAAAAGGAGGTTAGATGGCAACAAAGCTGATATTCTTTACCGGCGGTGTGATCTCCTCCGTGGGGAAGGGCGTGACCGCCGCGTCAGTCGGCAGACTGCTCAAAGCCCGGGGATTTGATATCACCATCCAGAAGCTTGACCCTTATCTAAATGTTGATCCCGGTACGCTTAGCCCTTATCAGCATGGTGAAGTCTTTGTTCTGGATGATGGCTCAGAAACAGATCTGGACCTGGGGCATTATGAACGCTTTTGTGACCTCCATCTCAAAAAAACCAGCACAGTTACGACTGGTCAGGTCTACGAAGAAGTCATTAATCGCGAACGCCGTGGGGATTACCTTGGCGGCACCATCCAGGTCATTCCGCATATCACTAACGAGATCAAACGGCGGATCGACTTGCTAACACGTGCGACTGACGCCGATATTGCTCTGATTGAGGTTGGTGGAACGGTCGGCGACATCGAAGGACAGCCATTCCTTGAAGCCATCCGCGAATTGCGCAACGATCTGGGGCGGGAAAACACTGCCTTTGTGCACATCACCTGGCTTCCATATCTGCGTGCCACTGACGAAACTAAAACCAAGCCCACTCAACACTCAGTCAGGGAATTGCGATCTGTGGGTATTTTGCCCGATATGATCATTGCCCGCAGTGACTTTCCATTTGAGAAAGAGCTCGCGCGCAAAATTGCCCAGTTTTGTGATGTTCGCGAAGATGCGGTAATCCCCCTGGTTACTGCTGATCTGCTGTATGAAATCCCGTTAATCCTGGAGCAAGCCCATGTAGCGGATATTCTGCTGGAACGGCTGAAGTTGGAACCCAAATATCCTCCCAAATTACAGGGTTGGAAAACGATGGTCTCGGAACTCAGACGCCAGAAGCCCACTGTCAAAGTCGGGCTGGTAGGCAAATATGTCGAGCTGCACGATGCATACTTGAGCGTCAGGGAAGCCCTCAACCATGCCGCCCTGTATTACGGCGTGGGTGTGGACCTAAAGTGGATTTCTTCTACAGATGTTGAAAAGAACAATACGCTCGATACTCTCTCCGGACTGGATGCTATCCTCGTTCCTGGTGGTTTTGGCAGCCGCGGGGTCGAAGGAAAAGTGATGGCAGCGCAATTTGCCCGCGAAAACAAGATTCCTTATTTGGGGCTTTGCCTGGGTTTGCAGGTGATGATGATCGATTTTGCTCGAAATGTGCTCGGCCTTGAAAATGCCGACTCCGCTGAATTTGACAAACTAACGCCTGACCCGGTGATCGACCTGATGCTGGAACAGCGCGGGCTGGATCAGATGGGCGGCACGATGCGCCTGGGGCTTTACCCCTGCCATATCAAACCTGAAACCAAAGCCTCGGTCTTATATCGGGCGGAAGAGATCCAGGAACGCCACCGCCATCGCTATGAATTTAACAATGAGTATCGCGAAAAGTTTGAAGAAAACGGCATAATTTTTTCGGGAGTCTCCCCTGATGGTATTTTGGTGGAGATGGCTGAACTGAGTAAGCACCCATTTATGATGGCTTGTCAGTTTCATCCTGAGTTTTTGTCACGCCCAAATCGGGCTCATCCGCTTTTCCTCGGTTTTATTGAGGCAGCATGTAAAAAAGCTGGCTATTCGGACCAACTTGTAAACCTGGACTTTACTAATTGAGGTCGCAATAGGCTATACTTAAACAGAAATCACCCAATAAGGAAGGTATGTAATGGACACAATTATCGAATATATCAATGCAATAGAAATCCTTGATTCCCGTGGCAACCCCACCGTGGAAGTTGAAGTCATCCTGGCTGACGGAAGTTTTGGGCGTGCGGCAGTGCCCTCAGGCGCGTCAACCGGTATTCATGAGGCGCTAGAACTGCGCGACGGCGACAAGGCTCGCTACAACGGCAAGGGCGTGCTTAAAGCGGTTGACAACGTCAACAATGAAATCGCGGATGAGCTGCTGGGCGTGGACGCGCTCGAACAGAAGGCAATCGATGAACTCCTGATTGAGCTCGACGGCACTCCCAATAAAGCTAACTTTGGCGCCAATGCCATCCTGGGCACCAGCCTAGCAGTCGCGAAGGCAGCCGCAGCATCTTTGGGTCTGCCTCTCTACCGCTATCTCGGCGGCGTATATGCCCACGTTTTGCCTGTGCCGATGATGAACATCCTCAATGGCGGGGCGCATACTGGTTGGCAGTCAACCGACGCACAGGAATTCATGGTCATGCCTTTAGGCGCTCCGAGCTTTGCCGAAGGTCTGCGTTGGGGTGCTGAGATCTACGCCTCGCTCAAGACCGTGCTTAAGAGTAAAGGCTATGCTACCCTGGTTGGTGATGAAGGCGGGTTTGCCCCTGCGCTGAGCGCCAACAATGAAGCCGTGGAACTTATCCTGCAGGCGATCGAAAAAGCGGGATACAAAGCCGGCACCGATGTGGCAATTGCCCTCGACCCAGCTGCTTCTGAATTCTATGAAGAAGACACCAAGCTCTACAATCTGCGTAAAGAAGGCCGAAAATTGACCTCTGACCAGATGGTAGAGTTCTGGACGAACTGGATCAACCAGTACCCGATCGTTTCACTTGAAGATGGCTTCGCCCAGGACGACTGGGAGGGCTGGAAAAATTTCACTGCCCTCAACGGACACCGCCTGCAAATTGTGGGTGATGACCTGCTCGTGACCAACCCCGAACGGGTGGCTCGAGCAATTGAAGAAAAAGCCTGTAACGCGCTGCTTGTCAAAGTCAACCAGATTGGTTCCCTCTCCGAGACAATGAAAGCCGTAACCATGGTTCAACACAATGGCTGGCGCGCAGTCTGCTCGCATCGTTCTGGCGAAACCGAAGACAGCACCATTGCCGACCTGGTCGTGGCGATGAACATGGGTCAGATCAAGACTGGTGCTCCGGCTCGTTCCGACCGCGTGGCTAAGTACAACCAACTGCTGCGCATCGAACAAGAACTCGACCTGACAGCCAAGTATGCTGGCTGGGACGCCCTGGCGATCAAACTCTAAAACGTTTGCTTTACCTTCTTGCATCCCCTCCTCGTGAGGGGATGCTTTTTAACTTCACAATCTAATCGTGGATCTCTCTGGTAAACTTTGGAAATGGGAAAATCACTTGAAAAGATTGAGCAAGAACTGATAATTTGCCGGAAATGCCCGCGACTGGTGGCGTGGCGGGAAGAAGTCGCGTGTGTCAAGCGCAAGGCTTACCGTGATCAGGATTACTGGGGTAAGCCAGTGCCGGGATTTGGTGACCCAGACGCCAGGATTTTGGTTTTGGGTCTGGCACCTGGCGCGCACGGATCCAACCGCACCGGGAGGATGTTCACGGGGGACGGTTCTGGAAATTTTCTCTATCCAGCTCTCTTTCGGGCAGGGTTTGCCAGCCAACCAGAAGCAAGCACAAGAACAGATGGATTGGTATTGAGAGATGTCTTCATCTCGGCGGTATGTCGCTGCGCGCCGCCTGCCAACAAACCCACCCGGGAAGAAATCCTCAATTGCCTGCCGTGGCTGGAGCAGGAGATGCAAGCGTTGAAAAACCTGCAGGGGGTAGTCGTTTTGGGGAAGATCGCGCTGGATGGGCTGCTGAGTTTGCCTGCTTTTGCCGATTTGCCCAAAAAGCAATTTCCCTTTGGGCATGACCGCTTCTACGAGACGTTCCCGCGGTTGCCATGGATTCTATGTTCCTATCACCCCAGCCTGCAAAACACGCAAACCGGACGCTTAACCACTGATATGTTTGACCAGATCTGGCAAACGGCAAAGAGGACGCTTGAAATAGTAAGGTTTTGATCGTGTTCTCAATTTGCTGATGAATAACCGATGGTGTGATGGCGGATTGGAAGGACGCCTAGGTCCCCGCATGATGATGTTTGCAGTCCTTCCAAGCTTGCCCTACGCATACTCTGTCTTGACCTACGCATGCAATTGTTTTGATTTTTAAAAGGATTAAAAGCAGATCGCCATACCCTGCTTCGCGGGCACAGGCTGCTTCGATCGCGATGACGGAATTGATCGTGCCGGCGTCCTTGCCGGGCACGGGAGGTCACAGGAGACCTCAGGTTGAAATTGGACACCTTTGGCGGGTACAGTTAATCCTTGGGCGAAATCTCAGTCAGAACTTCCCCGATATCACCATGGAAAACGAACTGAGCCTGGCTGTCATAAGGAGTTGGATCGCGGTTGATCAGGATCAGGCAATTCCCCCGGAAATAATCCAGCAAGCCTGCCGCAGGGTAAACAACCAAAGATGAGCCGCCCACAATCAGGCAGTCAGCCTGACGGACTGCCGCAACGCTGGCATTAAAAACCTCCGGATCCAGTGCCTCGCCGTAGAGCACGACATCCGGTCGTACCAATCCACCGCAAGCTTCACAGTGGGGAGTTGTATCCTGCGCGTAAACCTTTTCTTCCGGGTATGCGCGGTGGCAGCGCGTGCAATAAAAACGGTGCAGGCTGCCGTGAATCTCGTGCACGACCTTTGAACCGGCTTGTTGATGCAAACCGTCGATGTTTTGGGTAATCACGGCATCGAGTTTTCCTTGACGTTCCATTTCAGCCAGCGTGTAATGCGCCGCGTTTGGTTTAGCGTCAGGAAAGTGGAGAGATTTTCGGAGAAAAGCATAAAACTCATCGGGGTGATGAATGAAAAAGGCATGACTGAGCATTGTTTCGGGCGCATAACTTGAGCCTGTTAACTGGTTGTAGAGACCAGTGGCACTGCGGAAATCCGGAATGCCAGAGGCTGTTGAAACGCCCGCGCCACCAAAAAAAGTGATCTTTTTGCTTGATTGCAGACGCTCCCGAGCCAAATTTAAAGACTGTTTCACTTGCCGTTCACCTGGTGTTTTCCAGTCAATTCGGGCATCGCTATTTCAAGATTGCTGGAGGCAGCACCCACAGGCGAAATATCGACGTGCCCAAGGTGCTTACCTATTTTGTTGAGAATGGGCAGCCAGTTGATAAATAGCGCGACGCCAATGCCAATAAGGGTACCGACAACACGCTCGATCGTGTAGTTCAGGGGACTGGTCTCACCAGCACTAATGACAATGAGGATGAACACAACCACTGTGATGGCCAAACCGCCCTGTTTTTTGAGAGCAATGATCAGCATCATCAACGGCAAGGTCATTACCCCGATCAGGACGTAGTAGCCCAGGGAGTCCGACCTCATCTGCAGTTGTTGATGGAAGATGGTTATAAAGAGGAAACTGTAAAGACCCGCGATCAGCGTGCCGATTGTTCGATCCCCAGCGGTTTTGAAAGTAGATTTCAAGGTCGGCTGCATGCAAACGATTGCGGCAATGCTGGAATGATAGGGCATACTTGTGCCGCGGAAATGTTCGATGATGAGGCAGATAGTGATGGCCAGGAATGTTTTGATGACCCGCATACCGGGCGAGTTGCTGATGAGGAATGAGGTAAATCGCTTCCAGACAGTGTTTTCTTGCATTGTGTGTAACCTGTTTCTAATTTTGTAATGATGATACCCTATTAATGCTGAATGTAAGTTTCAAAGCATTCCCTGTCCAAACTTAGCTGACTTCCATAACAGGGAAAGTGGATGCGTTATAATACTTTTCGAGGTCATTATGCCCTATCCTATCGCCCACCCCAACGTACTCCAACGCGCAAAAGCTGTGCTCGAGCTTCAGCCCATTTTCCTGGACACTGAAACCACAGGCACAGGTCAGACAGATCGCATTATCCAGATTGGCATAGTGGACACCCAGGGAGAAACTCTGTTTCAGTCCCTGGTGAACCCCGGCATGCCCATTCCCGCCGAATCCAGCGCTGTCAATGGCATCACCGACGATATGGTGAAAGAGGCACCGGTTTGGACACAGATATGGACGGACGTGGAAGCCACTCTCAGGGGCAGGGTGATTGGTATTTACAACGCCGACTTTGACTTGCGCCTGCTGCGCCAGACAAACAAGGCTTATGGACTGCCAATGAGCATTGAAACCAACCAGGCATTTTGCGTGATGAAGCTCTTTGCGGCTTTTTATGGCGAATGGAACCCGCGTAACAATGGCTTCAAATCCCAGAAACTTGAATTTGCAGGCAGATTCTTTGCGATCCCTATTCCAAACAGCCATGACGCCATCGATGATGCCCGCCTGACGGCAGCATTGACCAAAGCGATCGCGGATTACAAACCCGGACAGTAAAATTATCGGTTTTCTTATTGGTAATTTTTTGTGCTGTGTGGTATTATGAACATATGAACAAGTATTCATATAAGCTGAGGTAACATGGAAGTATTATTCATCCGTAAAAACGATTTAAACAGTATGGCAGCCACTTTCAAGGGACTTTCCGACCCTTCCCGTTTGCATTTACTCGCAATCCTGCTGGGCGGTGAGACCAACGTTAATGATCTTGCTGCCCAATCTGGCCTCAGCCCAAGCGCCACCTCGCATCAGTTACGTGTGCTGCGAAACCTCCGTTTTGTGACTGCCAGGCGTGAAGGTCAGCAGGTGAACTATCGCATCAATGATGAACACATACAGGATCTGATGGAGCAGGCATACAAACACAGTCTGCACCTGAATTCCTGAGGAACCTCTTACAAACTATGACGAGAAACCAATCCGAAATCAATTCGCAAATTCCAATGCAAGAAAATTCTGGCAACGTCTGCACTGGGAACTGCTCTGCCCCAATTCGACCCTACACTTCGTCCGATAAGCCCTCCGGAAAGGCAAATGTTCTTGACTTCAAGGGTTTTTGGCAGTACTTCAGCAGTATGCCCGACTTGAAGATCATCGTGCCGGGATGGATCCTGTTACTTGGGACCTTTTTCCTCTCGCGTTTAGGTGTTTCGGGAACAGTTGTGCGGATATCCCAGTTTTTGGTGCTGCCAGTTGCAGGCTGGATGGTTTTCCGCAATGGTGCGGTCAGTCTCTTCAAGGAACACAATCTGAATATGAATGTTCTCATGTCTGTGGCGTCGATAGGCGCTGTTGCCATCGGTGAGGCTCACGAAGCGTTGATCATGGTCATCCTGTTTACACTTTCTGAAGCCCTTGAAGGCTATACCAACGACCATGCACGGGCGATTCTAACCGAGTTTGCTGATCTTGCGCCCCATGAAGCCCTTCTGACGACCGTAGAAGGCGAAAAATTGGTACCGATTGAAGATTTGGAGGTCGGTGACCGGATCCTGGTACGGGCAGGGGAGCGCTTTCCGATGGACGGCGTGGTCGTCCGGGGATCCAGCGAGGCAAACCAGGCACCTATCACCGGCGAGAGCCGGCTTGTGCCAAAAACCATAGGCGATGAAGTGCTTTCGGGCACTGTCAACGGGCAGGGTGTGCTCGAGGTACGCGTCAGCCGCCTGGCGGCCGACACCACCATTCAGCGGATCATTGCCATGGTCACCGAAGCCCAGGAAAATAAGGCTCGCCAGGAGAAATATATCGATCGATTTGCCCGGGTTTATACTCCGATCGTGATTGCGGTTTCGATTTTAGTGGCAATCGTTCCGACACTGGTTTTTAAGCAAAACTTTTGGAACACCCCAGAAAGCTACGGCTGGTTTCATCGGGCTCTCTCTGTACTAATGGTCGGCTGTCCATGCGCCTTGATCATCAGCACTCCCATCACGATGGTCAGCGGTCTGACACGCGCGGCCAGAGCAGGCGTGATCTTCAAGGGCGGCATTTTCCTGGAAAGTTTGTCCAGCAGCAAGGTGATGGCGTTCGATAAAACCGGCACCCTGACGCTCGGCAAGCCTTCTGTGACCCGGGTGCGGGCGACCGATTGCATTGGCGATGAACTCTGTGAACCTTGTAACGATCTGGTTGCTGTAGCGAGTTCGCTGGAAGCTCACAGCACCCATCCGTTGGGCACCGCGGTCACGCAGGAAGCACTTGCGCGCGGCGTGCTAAACCGCTATCCCGCCGCGGAGGAGCTGCAGGTGCTGGAGGGGCGTGGTCAGCAAGGGGTGCTGAATGGAAAATTAGCCACGATTGGCAGCCTTCCGCTTTTTTTGGCAGAGCATCAAACACCTGAGCAGATTATTGCAGCTTCGCAGGCTGCAGAACGGCAGGGGCAGACAACCATGCTGGTCTGTAATGGCGAGCGTGTAATCGGCTATCTTGCGGTTGAGGATGAGCCCCGTCCGGGCACTAAAGAGGTTCTGGCAGTGTTAAAAGCTGAAGGGGTCAAAACGGTCATGCTAACCGGGGATAATCCCGGCGTGGCGGAGCGTGTTGCTCAGGAAGTCGGCATTGATCGGGTCTTTGCCAGCCTGCTCCCCGCCGATAAACTGGGCAAGCTCAATGAATTTAAACAGGAATATGGCCAGTTGGTAATGGTTGGTGATGGCATCAACGACTCGCCAGCGCTTGCACAAGCAGACATTGGCGTTGCCATGGGCGGCGCGGGTAACGCGCAAGTGCTCGAAACTGCTGATGTAGTCCTGATGAAAGATGATCTCAGCCGACTTCCTTTCGCTTTCAGGCTATCAAGGCAGGTCAACCGCCTGATACGGCAAAACGTGATTGTCAGCCTGAGCGTTAAGGTTTTGGTGGCAATTGCTGCCATGGCGGGATTGACGCCTTTGTGGGTGGCAGTATTTGCTGATATTGGGATCTCTCTGATTGTGACTCTTAACGGTTTACGGGCATTAAGATTTGAGACAGAAACAGCCTAATTCGGTATAAATATTAGGTCCCAACTGCCTTCGTCCACCAGATCCACACGTGATGTTGTGCTGGCAAATGTGATCCAGGTACGGCCTGGCTTGAGGTAATAAGGATTGCCTTGCAGGTCAAAAAACTGGAAGGGTTGGTTGATATCGGGCGCGTACCAGGTGCCGTGGGTCAGCTTACCGTCGCGTAAGAGGATCGCTGCCTGTTCCCTGTCTCCCTCACGAAAATCGATATCATAAAAAGACGGGTTATATTCGATGTAGTCCGCCAGGAGGATCAGAACGTTCTCAAATATTACTTGCTGACCACTGTCGCGGTCAAAAGTTTGTTGCAGCGTGTAGCTGCCATCCGCCTGCTGAAAATCCTGCCAGAGCTGGTAGCCGCCAAAAGTTTTGTCATAACGCCAGTCCATTACCGAAAAATCAGCATACAGGTAACTGAGCCTGAGCGCGTTTTCATCCCAGTTTTCTATCTTTTTGTCGAAATAGAAGTCTGGCAGACGCTCAATGGCGGTTGAGATCCCTTCGGATTCGATAAAAGTCCGCATCGCGGCGGTATTCACGACCGTATTTCCGCCTTGTGACTCGGTTTCTGTGCATATGCCGGGGCATGGCGCGTATCCGCGGTAAAAAACCCGGTCAGGCAATGTTTGCTCAAAAACACCCTCCACAGTAGGTGGCGCACTGGTAACGACCAGAGACGCCTGGTAGCGCCGAGCCAGCCGCGCATCAACCAGCCGCCCAGGAGCAAGTGGTCCGACTGCGGCGGCATCTCCTCCGTAATAAAGCGCCAGCAGATGATTCATCTGATACCCGATATAGTATTCAAAGACTATGTCCGCGTCGATGATTTGGTTGAAGGGACGCAGGGATTGTGGCCAGTTTGCCAACTTGACCATGATCGGGCGTTCAAAAAGCAGGTTGGGCTCGAAAACTTTCAGCCCGGTCAATGGATTTGTTCTGTCGTTCTGAGCAGAAAAGGGAATCTGGGTGGCGGTTGGGGTGGCAACCTGCCAGGGAGTGGAGGTTGGGAGGGGTGTGGGGGTGGCTTGTTGCGCGGCTTTGGTAAGGGCTTGCTCAGGGTTCAAGGTCGGAGTTGTGGGAAGTTCAGTGACCAGCGGAGTGATCTTTGGGGCAGGGGCAAGTATGGTGCAGCTGGAAAGCAGCACGACTAGAACACCCCAGAGAAATAGCTTGAGAACGCGTGTAATGCCCATCAATCATGATTCTAACACGCCAGACAAACGGCAATCTACATTTAATAGCAATACCCTGACAAGGCCTTAATTTGCCTTTAAGCTGGAATTAACCTTCGCCCATTAACATTACCTGGTGTTCAAAACTAGTAATGATGGTTTAAGGAGAATAGTGATGAAGAATATCAGCAAGAGCGTTTTTTTGGTCGTTTCCCTTATTTTGGTTGCGGCTATGGTAGCCGCTTGTGGCGGCAGCAGCACCCCTGGCGCGCCAGTTTCTGATCCTTCGGGTGGCAACTCCACTGTAACGGTTTCAGGCTCTACAACAGTTCAACCTCTGGCTGAAAAATTGGCGGAAGCCTTCATGACCGAAAACACCGGTGTGCGGATTGACGTGCAAGGCGGTGGATCGAGTGTGGGTGTTAAAGCGGCTGGTGAAGGCACTTCGGATATTGGCATGGCTTCCCGCGAGATCAAAGAATCGGAACTAATTGAATTCCCCAACCTCAAAATCATTGTGATTGCCCGTGATGGCATTGCAATTGTTTCACACCCGGACGTGAATGTCGGCGACCTGACTATTGAGCAGGTGCGTGACATTTTCAGCGGCAAGATCACCAATTGGAAAGACCTCGGTGGAGAAGATCAAAACATAATTATTGTCTCGCGCGAGGAAGGCTCCGGCACACGTGGGGCTTTTGAAGAGATGGTGATGGGCGAGGATGCCCTGATTGCAGCTACTGCCATCTTGCAGCCATCGAATGGTTCCGTCCGCACCACCGTATCCACCACCCCTTATGCCATCGGTTACATGTCATTCGGCTACCTGGACGAGACCGTCAAACCCATCAGCATTGATGGCGTCGCACCCACCGAGCCAAATGCCGCTGATGGCAGCTACCCGATCGTGCGTCCTCTTAACATGCTCACCAATGGCGAGCCCGCAGGCATGGTCAAGGCGTTCCTGGATTTCATCTTGAGTGAAGCTGGTCAGAAACTGGTCGTTGAAGACGGATACATCCCGGTAAAGTAATCGGGTGACCAGGACAATGACCATTTATAATTATCAGGCGTCTCTGCGAGCAAGCAGAGACGCCTGAGTGAAAAAAAACTGGAACTGAAAAAGCCTGATGTCTGCTCGAATGATTGCTGACAAGACCGTGAAGGTCATTTTGTTTGCGAGTGCGATTGTTTCCATTCTTATCGTACTGGCGATCGGTTTTTTCATATTCCGGGAAAGTATTCAAGCATGGTCGGAGATCGGCGTTGGAGATATCCTTTTCAAGACCGTTTGGCGACCTGGTCAGGATCAGTACGGCATCCTGGCTATGATTGTTGGCTCTGTTTCAGTGACTCTTGGCGCGATTCTGCTCGGAGTGCCGCTGGCTCTTGGATGCGCGATTTTCCTGGCTGAAATTGCTCCCGCAGGGGTGCAGGCTGTGGTTCGCCCTGCCGTACAGCTGCTGGCAGGCATCCCATCAGTGGTGTATGGCTTATTTGGCATGGTGATCCTGGTGCCGCTTGTCCGTAAATTGAATGTTCCAGGTAACTCGGGTTACGGCTTACTGGCAGCATCGATCGTGCTGGCTGTCATGATCCTGCCCACCATTGCCAGCGTTGCTGAAGATGCCATCCGCGCCGTGCCGGAGAACTATCGCCATGGCTCCCTGGCTTTGGGTGCCACCAAGTGGCAGACGATCACCAAAGTCGTTCTACCTGCTGGAAAATCCGGCATTATCGCCGGGGTGATCCTGGGTGTAGGGCGGGCTTTGGGTGAGACCATGGCAATGATCATGGTGATTGGCAACTCGGTCATCATGCCCCAACCTCTTTCAGACAATCCGTTGACTTTCTTCCTCTCGCAAGCTCGCACGCTCACCGGTAATATCGCTGTTGAAATAAATTACGCCACTGGTGTCCACGAGAGCGCCCTGTTTGCCACCGGTGTGGTGCTGTTTGGTTTGATCATGATCGTGAACGCCAGCGCGCGTTGGATCATCCGCGGTCAAAAATTTATTGAGAAGGCAAATTAGGAGGCGGCGTGGAGGAAGATAGGTTATCCGGGATCAGCCTAATCCATCAGGCACAAGCGCAAAACCTCAAGAAGGAAAGCGGCAGGCAATCTTTTTGGATTGGCGTGATGTGGTTTTTTGCTTTTATTACTGTGTCGATTCTCATATTGGTGGTGGGATATGTATTGGTGCAAGGCGGGAAAGCCATCGACTGGGAATTTCTCACAACTTCTCCTAAAGGCGGCATATCCGGTGAAGGCGGCATCTCGACCACCATCGGCACCACCTTCTACCTGGTTGGCTTGACCCTGCTGATCGCGACGCCTTTGGGTGTTGGCGCGGCTGTATTCCTGATTGAGTACGCAGGAGAACAGAGCCTAAGCTCAAAATTCCTCCGTTCGGTGATAGGCGTCGCGAACTTTGCTGTGGAGACTCTCGCGGGTATTCCTTCCATCATTTTTGGATTGTTTGGATATGCCTTGTTTGTTTCCACCTTACATTTCGGTTTTTCATTGCTTTCAGCCGCGTTGGCTGGGGCATGCCTGGTGCTGCCTACGATCATCCGCACCACCGAAGAAGCCCTTCTGGCTGTGCCTGACGACTACCGTCGGGGCAGCCTGGCACTCGGCGCGACCAAGTGGCAGACGCTTTACAGAATAGTGCTGCCTGCAGGTCTGCCAGGGATTATTACCGGCATCATTCTTAGCGTTGGGCGGGTTATCAGCGAAACGGCGATTTTTTATGTTACGCTTGGTGGCAGCTATCGGCTGCCAACCTCCATCATGGATGGTGGTCGCACTCTGGCGCTGCACCTCTATTATCTTGCGATGGACACACGCGCCTTCGATAAAGCAATGGGCACTGGGGCTGTGCTGGTGGTGATGATCATTCTGATCAATTTGCTTATTGACCGCGTGTCTCGAAAACTCACAGCAGGAGTCCGGAAAGTACGATGAACGATTCTAAACTTGAAACCATAGACTACAGCCTTTATTACGGCAAATATCGTGCTTTGAAAGACATCACCATTAAGATTCCTGAAAACAAAGTAACAGCTCTGATTGGTCCTTCCGGCTGTGGCAAGAGCACCTTCCTGCGCAGCTTCAACCGTATGAATGATCTAATTGCTGGCGTTCGAACTGAAGGGATGGTTTTGATTGATGGAGAAGATATCCTAAAAACTGATCCGGTTGCCCTGCGCCAGAACGTCGGAATGGTTTTCCAGAAACCTAATCCTTTCCCCAAATCGATTTTTGACAATGTAGCCTACGGACCGCGCGTTACAGGGTTGAAAGATCATCATAAGTTGGAAGAGATCGTTGAGCGGAGTTTGCGTTCGTCTGCGCTCTGGGATGAGGTAAAAGATAATCTTGGCAAATCCGGGCTGGATCTTTCAGGCGGGCAGCAGCAGCGCTTGTGCATCGCGCGGGCACTGGCAGTGGAACCGACTGTCATCCTGATGGACGAGCCGGCAGCATCGCTGGACCCAATCGCGACATTAAAGATTGAAGATCTCATCCACGAGTTGTCAGCCAACTACACAATTGTGATCGTCACCCATAATATGCAGCAGGCGGGGCGTGTTTCGGATTTCACCGCATTTTTCTACACCGATGAAAGCCGCACCGGCCAGTTGGTGGAATTCAGTGAGACGAAGACACTCTTCACCAATCCGCGCGATCGACGGACTGAAGATTACATCACTGGTCGTTTTGGGTAGTTGATCGCTGAACAATCGACCCATCTTCTGCTTGCTTTAAACATAACTTGCGCAAGCTGTGCCGCCACAGCGCAGCCTGGTAGCGTTTGGATTGAGCCACCAGCGAGGGTTTGGTCATCCTGTAGCGTTCGAAGTATTCCCCGGTTACATCAGCCAGGTCAGGGTCTGCGATCAGGCGATAGACAGTGGCTGCACCAGAGTGGACGGAGGCACCCCAGGATATTGGCAGGAAGCGGATGACTTTGGTGCGGATGATGCCAGGGTGTACGCTGTTGACCGTGATTCCATATTCCCCAAGTTGTTCAGCAAGCTCCCTTGTCCAGGGGATTATGTCGAGTTTGGTGCGGCAATATGCTACCCAGCGCCAATAAAATGGATGCCTGGCGGAGGCGTATACATTTGACCACACAAAACGATGACCAATGGAACTGAGATTGATGACCCGCATGGGAGCCGATTTTATCAGCAGAGGTCGTAAAAGGTTGGTGAGCAAAAAGGGTGAGAGATAATTTACCTGGTTGCATTCCTCAAAACCGTCTTCTGTAATGATTTTGGCAGAGGGGTAAAGCCCGGCATTGTTGACCAGGACGTCAATTTTGGGAACTTCTGTCAGGATCTGCGCTGCCATTTCCCTTACTTCGTGCAATTTCGAAAAATCTGCCTTAACAGTTGACGCAGTCTGCCCGGGATGTCCATCGCCAAGAGTGTTGAGCAGTGCCTCAAGTTTTAGGGGATTACGACCATGTAAAACAAGGTTGGCTCCAGTTTGCCAGGTCATGCGCGCCAATTCTCTGCCAATGCCGTCTGTGGCACCGGTGATGATGATCGTTTTTCCTTGTAACTCCTTTACCTGGTCCATAACCTCTCCTGAAGTATCGCTGCCTAATCATACCCAAAAGTTTGGTTAAGTGAGGGAGTTGATCTGAAAGAAGCCAAAAAATTTATTGACTTTTACCGACGAACTGGTTGTTGTCAAAAGTAGCGTGATGGCGGTCTTTTTTACACGTTTTGGACAAGAAATAGTCAACCAGACTATAATTTCCCTTAAAAGGGAAAGCAAACATGGACGAACCGAAAAAGAACCCCATTCGCGATCTTCACCCCAACATCTGGGCAGTCAGCCTGACTAGTTTCTTCATGGACATCTCCAGTGAGATGGTTCTGAACATCCTGCCCTTGTTTCTTTCCTCAGTTTTAGGGGTTAAGACCAACATCATTGGCATCATTGAGGGTGTGGCGGAAGCTACCTCGAGTATCCTGAAAATCTTTTCAGGCTGGCTTTCCGATAAACTTCGCAGCCGCAAGTGGCTGGCAGTCGCCGGCTACGGCATCTCGGCCCTGGCGAAGCCTTTCTTCTACCTTGCCTCGAGTTGGGAAGCTATTGGCGCAATCCGCTGGGCGGACAGGGTTGGTAAGGGCGTCCGCACAGCCCCACGCGATGCCCTGGTGGCTGATACTGTCAAACCTGAGCAGCGCGGGCTTGCCTTCGGATTGCATCGTGCTGCCGATACGGCTGGCGCCATGCTTGGCATTCTGATTGCCGCCTTTGTGGTTTGGAAGGTTCAGGCTGCAGGTTCCTCCCTGCAGGAAAGTACCTTTAGAACCATCGTGCTAATAAGCATCATTCCCGCAGTTTTGGCTGTCATATCCCTGGCGGTAATGACAAAGGAAAAGAAGCCTGAAGGTGTTGCGAAAGCACCAAAAATCAGTTTTCGAGGACTTGGAAAGAATTTCATGTTCTTCATGATCATCGTGGGCATTTTCGACTTGGGCAACTCTTCGGATGCCTTCCTGGTGCTGCGCGCCCAGGAACGCGGCATGACAACTTTGCATATCCTGCTGATGCTGGCGGTCTTTAACCTTGTTTACACCCTCGTCTCCACCCCTGCTGGTATGATTTCCGATAAAATCGGGCGCAAGAAACTGATCATCGGCGGCTGGACGATGTACGCTTTGATCTACCTTGGCTTTGCCCTGGCGCAAAATGTGACACACATCTGGCTGCTATACGTGGCTTATGGTCTGTATTATGGCATGGCTTATGGCACTGCCAAGGCGATGCTCTCGGACCTGGTGCCCAAAGATTTGCGCGGAACTGCTTTTGGTACTTACAATGCCGTGCTTGGTATTCTTGATTTTCCTGCTTCGCTGATCGCGGGTTTGCTTTGGAGCGGTGCTGGAGGCTGGAATGGCTTTGGTCCATCCGCCCCGTTCTTCTTTGGCGCGGTGCTGGCGACGATTGCGATTGTAATGATGCTGATCTGGAAGCCTTCAGCACCAAATACTGAAGCTGTCGAGGGAGCAGCAGCGGTAAATTGAGGAGATTTCAATGCAAAAAGTAAAAATAGGGGTCCTTGCATACCGCATGGACTTCTACACTAACCTTCGGATCATCTTGAATCAGCTTCCTGAAGCAGAATATGTACCCGTAAGAGACATTTTCTCCTACCGGCGGGCTCTGGCACTCAAGTTAAACCAAGTGATTGGAAAACCTCTTTTCCCGACCTTCGACTTGAACAACCAGTTCGAAGACTTTGACCTCAATAGAGTTGATGTTTTGCATTTCTCAAATGGGGTCAGCTACGGAAAAACCCCCTGGGTCTCCCATTTCGAAACGATTTTGCCTCGTTTCAGCGAGTTGTTGAACGTGGCAAAGGATCAACAGTGGCAAAACTTGCAGCCGGGACGCCTGACACTAAAGGGTTTGGAAGCCCTGCGGAGTTCTTCCTGTAAACAGATCATCGCCTGGTCTGAGAATGCTGCAAACATTCAGCGCAAACTCTTGAGCGAAATCTCAAGCGAGTTCTGCGAACCGATCCTGGCAAAACTATGCGTTTTACATCCTGCGCAGGACGTTCTGGTGGGGCATGTTCCTTCCAGGGAATACGATCAGGAGCATCCAATCCGATTTATCTTGGTGGGAGCGGGCTTTTTCCGCAAGGGAGGGCGCGAGCTCTTCCGAACTTTTCAAAAATTAGCTGGGGAGGAAGGCTTTCCGATCCGCCTGGTGGTGGTCAGTTCGCTTCGTCTTGAGCCTTACGCTGCCCAGGAAACCGAAGAGGACCTTAACTGGGCGCGCCAGATCATAGCGAGCAAACCAAAATGGCTGGAATACTACGAGGAGCTCCCAAATTCTGAAGTATTAGATTTACTGAAGAACGCGGATGTGGGCTTGCTGCCAACCTGGGCGGATACCTACGGGCTGTCAGTACTGGAGGCTCAGGCATGTGGATGCCCTGTGATCACCACGGACGTGCGCGCTCTGCCTGAGATCAACAATAATCGTGTTGGCTGGCTGATCCGGGTACCCAAGGATGAACTTGGTGAAGCGTTTTACGGAACGGGCGAAGACCGCCAGAGACTCAGCCAGGAAATCCAGAATGGATTGGAAAGCATCATCCGCTCAATTGTTGCTGAGCCTGCTATGATCGCTCTAAAAGGACAGGCAGCGCTTGAGCGCATTCGAACTGAGCACAACCCGCATGACTATGCAGAAAGATTGCGCCAGATTTACCTGGATGCTGTGGCATAAAAATATTCTCTTGACGAAAAATTAACGTTAACCTTACATTAAAACCAAATACCTTTGAGACTCTCGCTTTGGGAGTGTATAATTAAGCAAATCCAAAATCAAAAAAGGAGTCATCATGATCGTTACAACGAAGAAACTATTTGAGCATGCCTATGGAAAATATGCCATTGGTGCCTATAACATCAACAACCTCGAACAAATTGTCGGCTTGTTCCGCGGCAACCTCGATTCGCAAGCCCCCTTTATCATCCAGATCAGCAAGGGTGCTCGCAGCTACACTGACAAAATCTTCCTGGAGGGTCTGATCCGCGCCGCTGATGAAGTCTATCCTGAAGCCATCTTCGCGGTTCACCTGGACCACGGCGATGAAGCCACCTGCTATGACTGCATCAACTCCGGTTTTTACAGCTCGGTCATGATCGACGCTAGCAGCCATCCGTTCGATGAAAACATTGCCATTACACGGCGTGTGGTTGATGCCGCCCATGCCAAGGGCATTGTGGTTGAAGCAGAATTGGGCATGCTGGGCGGGGTTGAAGAGCACGTGTCCGTCAGCGAATCCGACGCAAAACTGACCAATCCTGAGCAGGCGCGCGAATTTGTGGAACGCAGCGGTTGTGATTCCCTGGCAGTTGCCATCGGCACCAGCCACGGCGCATTCAAGTTCTCTGGTTCGCAGTCATTGCATTTTGATGTGCTGGCTCAGATCCAGGAGCGACTGCCAGGCTTCCCGCTGGTGATGCATGGCTCCAGCTCCGTGCCGCAGGAAGAAGTGGAACGCATCAACGCCGCCGGCGGCAAGCTGGCTGGTGCCAAGGGCGTTGACGCCACACAATTCCGCCGTGCTGCTGAATTAGGCGTAACAAAGATCAACATCGACACGGACGGTCGCCTGGTTTGGACCCGTGTACACCGTGAGTATTTTAATGCGTATCCTGAAAAATTCGATCTGCGCGACCCGGGCAAGGTGTTCATGGGTGAGTACGCGAAATTCATCGCAGCCAAGAATGACTATCTCAACAGTGCTGGTCAATTGCAGGGAGTACGCGAGCTGATCGGGGCATAGCTGCCTGGTTACGGAAACAATTCGTAATTAAAGCAAAACCGAGCCCTGATGAAAGTCAGGGCTAAGTTCTTAAAGGTATAATTGTTTGACCCCGAATTAAGGAGTAACAATGACTGAAGAAACCTCAACAAAAACCAATTTCATTCGTGAAATTATTGATGAACACAACCGCACGGGCAGATTTGGCGGGCGGGTGCACACTCGCTTTCCACCTGAACCCAATGGCTATCTGCACATTGGCCACACCAAAGCCCTTTGCATCAATTTCGGGATTGCTGAAGATTACGGCGGTTTGACCAACCTGCGCTACGATGATACCAATCCGGTTAAGGAAGACGTTGAATACGTTAACGCTATCAAAGAAGATATTCACTGGCTGGGGTTTGACTGGGGCGATCGTGAATATTATGCCTCGGATTACTTTGAGCCGCTCTACGAGATGGCACTGCAACTGATTGAAAAAGGCCTGGCCTACGTGGATGATCTCAGCCCGGATGAGATGCGCGAATATCGCGGCACTTTGACCGAGCCCGGCAAGAACAGCCCCTGGCGTGAGCGATCCATCGAGGAGAACCTCGATCTGTTCAAACGCATGCGCGCAGGCGAGTTCCCGGATGGCAGCAAAACTTTGCGCGCAAAGATCGACATAGCTTCGCCAAACATCAACATGCGCGACCCCGTCATGTACCGCATTCTGCACGCTACCCACCACCGCACCGGCGATGCCTGGTGTATTTACCCCATGTACGACTTTGCGCATGGACAGTCCGACTCGCTCGAAGGCATTACACACTCCATGTGCTCGCTGGAATACGAAAACCATCGCCCGCTTTATGACTGGTTCCTGGATCAGCTTGATATTTTCCATCCGCAGCAGATCGAGTTTGCCCGCCTGAACCTGACCCACACGGTTATGAGCAAGCGCAAACTGCGCCGATTGGTGGAGGATGGCTTGGTTGACGGTTGGACGGATCCTCGCATGCCGACGCTCTCTGCCATGCGCCGTCGGGGCTACCCTGCGGCAGCAATCCGCGAGTTCATTGACACCATCGGGGTGGCGAAATCCGACAGCTTCGTTGAGGTGGAGTTGCTCGAGCACATCGTGCGCGATCAATTGAACCAGATTACCAAACGCCGCATGGCGGTGCTGCAGCCGCTCAAAGTCGTCCTGACGAACTATCCTGAAGGTCAGGTCGAATATTTTGAGGTGCCTGACTTCCCACAGAATCCCGAGTTTGGTGGTTCCAGAAAGGTGCCTTTTGGGCGTGAGCTTTGGATTGAACGAGAGGATTTTGCGGAGGTTCCACCACCCAAATATCATCGCCTCTCCCCGGGCAAGGAAGTGCGCCTGATGAACGCCTACTTTATTACCTGCACGAATGTGGTCAAGGACGAAGAAGGCAATCTGGTAGAAATCCATTGCACCTACGACCCTGCAACCCAGGGCGGCAGCTCGCCGGACGGACGCAAAGTGAAGGGCACCATCCATTGGGTTTCAGCAGAACATGCCATTGAGGCGAAAGTGCGGATCTACGATCAGATGTTTCTTGATGAACACCCCGAAGATTTACCTGAGGGTGAATCGTTCCTGGATCATTTCAACCATAACTCTCTGCAGGTACTGAACGCTTATCTTGAGCCTGACCTGGCAAACGCCAAAATTGGCGAGGCGTACCAGTTTGTGCGTGATGGGTACTTTGCGCTGGATAGCGTCCACACCCAGCCGGAAAAACTGGTTTTCAACCGGACGATTGGTTTGGTAGACAGCTGGGCTAAAGTGCACAAAGGATAAGTGGCGATATTTGATGGGCAAAACAGGGTTTTTGTGATTTCTCTTAGCCCTTTGCTGACAGAGAAAGGTTTAGCTAAATGGAAGCTGTTTCTCAAGAATCAATTAAGCACGTGTCAGGAAACAATCAAATCCTGGTGATTGGTGATGCCTTGATCGACCATCAGTACTGGATCGACCGCATGCCAAACCCTGGCGAAGACACGGTGATTCTCTCCTTTTCGAAAAACGTTGGAGGTTCAGCAGCTAATACTGCCATCGCATTAGCCTATTTGGGGGTGCCAACTAAATTTTGCGGGACAATTGGACGGGATCCTGATGGCAGTCTCATCATTGACCAGATGCAGGCTGTAGGCGTGGACACTTCTGGTATTCAGTACGGTGAGACCACAGGCTTCACCATTACGATGATCGATCAGAGCTCTGAGCGAACCATGTTCTCTTTTCGCGGCGCTTCTTCCGATGCTCTCTCAATCGACGCGCCTCTTCTCAAAAACATAGAGTCTTCCCGGGTTCTTCTTACTTCCGGATACCAATTGCTCTATCCGGACCAGGCAGAGGTCGTCCTTTCGGTCGTGGAACGCGTTCATGGGGAGGGTAATCTCGTGGCGCTTGACCCATCCCCGCTGATAGGGGATGTGTCGGAAGAAATTCGCGCCAGGATGCTTGGGCTAACCGATATTTTGATGCCCAATCTTCGTGAGCTTTCAATTTTGACAGGGGAAGAAGATCTAACAGCAGCTTTGGAAAAAGCCCGCTCTTTGTCCAAATGTGTCGCCGTCAAGCTTGGATCGAAGGGTTCTTGGATGGCGATTCAGGCAGGTTTTGAATTTGCAGACGGTCAAAAGGTTTCCCAAGACCTCAGTTTTCAAGCTCCGGCGAACCAGGTCCAGGCTGTGGATACAACTGGAGCCGGAGATGCCTTTAATGCGGGTTTTCTGGCATCTTACTCGCGCAATGAAGCCCCGAAAAATTGGCTTGGATCAGGAAATAACCTGGCGGGTGAGGTGGTCCAACATCGTGGAGCAGTATCCATGTTTTGTTCGCCCTCCCAAACATCTGCCATATAGATTTAGAATTGTCATAGGAGATCAGAATGAAAAATAATACCCTTTTAGATATCCAACCCGAAGTGAAAGCGGCGCTTGATGCTGGCAGGGCGGTGGTCGCGCTTGAATCGACGATTATTTCGCACGGCATGCCCTACCCGCAGAACATCCAGATGGCAAAGAAAGTGGAGTCCATCATCCGCAGCGCCGGTGCTGTGCCAGCTACTGTTGCTATCATGGACGGCAAGATAAAAATCGGGCTCTCGGACCAGGAATTGGAGGTTTTTGCCAGTTCCAAAAACGTGGCAAAAGTGTCCAGGCGTGATTTTCCCGGCATTATTGCCCGCAAGCAACTGGGCGCGACCACGGTAGCCACCACCATGTATGCCGCTCATCTGGCTGGCATCAAGGTTTTTGTTACCGGTGGGATTGGCGGGGTTCATCGCGGTTATGAAGAGACCATTGATGTCTCTGCTGACCTGGAAGAACTTGCTCAGACGGATGTGGTTGTGGTCTGTGCTGGTGCCAAAGCCATACTTGATCTTCCCCGCACGATGGAATACCTTGAGACTAAGGGTGTGCCCGTGATTGGCTACAAAACGGATGTGTTGCCGGCATTTTTCTCGGCAAAGAGCGATATTCACCTTGTTGAAAGGGCAGACACGCCGGAAGAAATCGCCAGAATTATCGTCGCAAAGGCTCAGCTTGAAATGAGCGGCGGATTGCTGGTTGCCAACCCGATTCCTGAAGAATATTCCCTGGACCATGAATTTATCGATCAGGTCATCGAACAAGCTGTCAAAGCCGCGCAGGAGCAGGGAGTATCAGGCAAGAACATCACGCCGTTTTTGCTTAGTGAGATTACCAAAAGAACGGAAGGTAAAAGCTTAGCTGCAAACCTCGAGCTGGTCTACAACAATGCACTGGTCGGGGCACAGATTGCCTCCGCGCTTGCGGCAGAGTTGGAACAACAATAATTGAAAAAATTGTGGTAAAAATTTGTTGTTGGTGGGTTGGCTATAAAGGATTGTATGCAGATAAAGGTAAGTTGACGCCAGCCCACCCTACAAGTTTGTGTTATTTGTAAAAGAATTGAGCAGATAGCCCCGTAGGGCGAAATTGAGGGCACCTTGATCGATTGAGGGACAAATGTATCGTGCCCTCAATTCACCAATGACAGTCTTAGTGGGGTGGAATGCACCTATTTTGCTCACTCCGCCAGGTGGGTGACATCTGAAATTTGATATGTTGGCGGATTGAATGCACGAGGCAGGCTTGTTTCTCGAAGTATTTGGTGCATTCAATCTCACCCTACAAAAGCGGCTAATCCAAATAGACTTTTTCGGAGTAAGCCCTCGAAAGTTTTTAGAAAATCACCATTTTTAAGGCAGCAGATAGGATGGGCAGGCGTCACAATGCCTTTGTAGGCCGCATGATAGGTTATAGCATGCACACCCTACGGTGAAATGGCGTATTAGTTTCTTATGCCTATCTATTGATCAATGGCAAATTTACCGGGTAGGAATAATCAATTCGGATGCCTCTGATCATTAAATTTACTCCTTGACTAGCTGGAATGCCTACCTCGATCCAATACGCATAACTTTGGTTGTTAATCGTTTCTGATGTGATTGTCGTATCCTCCACCACCCGGTAGTTTTCTTCTGCACCTGAAGTTGTAAGATCTGCCAAAAAAAGGAGATTAGAATCATCCATACCCATCCCAACAAGTACTAGAGACATGTTTTGCGTGGAGTTGTCGTAGTAGTAAAGAACCAATTTCGTTATTTTTGCACCATGAGGCAGGTTGACTGCTGCTTCGTAAAAAGAACCAATGCTCCCAGGGTTGTAAAGGAAGCCCCCGCTAGCAAACCCATATTCAAGCGATGAATTGACTGGAATAAAAGCAGTAGGGTGGACCATGACGAATCCTGGTCCTCCAGGAACTGCCGCATTAGTTCCAGCACCTTGGAGGGTCTGACCTTCGCCAGTGGTGGTTGTTCCACCCTCGAAACCCTCTTGAGCACCAACAGGTATTCCCACAGAGGAGAGTATCAATACAATAGCTACTACCATTACGAGTAACTTAAGTGGGTTTTTCATCATTGACGTTGGTGTAACATTCTTTCTGTAAATTCACAAAAGAAGTAGATCACGGTATCCTTTCAAGCGTTAGACCAATAACCAAGAAAGGATGAAAGCCATGATCTACGAAAATAATTGTACCTTACCAAAAG
>Ga0209203_1000328_pt1 | contig 42098 bp, 32 predicted proteins | sample AD_UKC109_MetaG_FD_184423 | JGI IMG/M metagenome (GOLD analysis project Ga0209203, IMG submission 184423) | Active sludge microbial communities of municipal wastewater-treating anaerobic digesters from Hong Kong - AD_UKC109_MetaG (SPAdes)... | ecosystem: Engineered > Bioreactor > Anaerobic >... | reverse complement strand
CCCAACTCTGGCGGATGCCATCCTGGATCGTACGGTTCACAATGCTTATCGACTGAATTTGTTGGGAGATTCCCAAAGAAAACTGAGAGGATTCCGGACTATATCGCACACCTGATGTACAATAATTTCAACCAGTGTTTTCCCTCTTCTGACCGTGCGCAATGCTCCGGAATGAGTATGCGATATCACCGGAATTTCCAGTTGTTTCTTTGAATATTACATTATCTTTGTTTAAATTGCTAATATTAATCAAAACATCGTAAGTTTTTTGAAGATAAGCATAACCAAAACGCCGATCCGGTTCTAAATAGGCACCTTCTGCCCATTCATTCCAGGCATTTATGAAAACGATTTGTTCTTCCTTCGTTTGGTTTTCCAAAGTGAATTGACAAGCCGCTTCTAACCATTTACCATATATGTCAGGGGTACTGCCTTCAAAAGTTAAGCCTGAACCAGGTCTTCTTGGTTCGTTATCCCAACCAGGGAATATTGTATTAAACCATTTATATGGCTTACCTGTCATACGGTTAATTGCAGCATTTGCATAATCCTCATATCTGAATACTCTTCCATGATATTCTTGATTTAATAAAGAGAGTGTATTAGTAATCTCAGGAAAAGTAGTGCCATTGTGAGGAGGAAATTCAACTGCTCCATCAAATCCTTCCATTCTAGGATCTTCATAACCGAAAGTTTGAGCTGCTATTATATATGGATTCCCAATACCTTGTTCAATTGAATATTGCCTCCAATAATCAAAAGTATTAGTAGAATCCTTTAAGATATCAGGCCTATAAATAATCAAAAGTGGTCTTTCACCAATATGAATATATCTTGGATTCGAAGCTAATTTTACAAAATCATAAATAAATTTTTTATCATATTCAAATGAATGTTCTTGTGCGATCAATATCTCATCTGAACTACCATCCCATCGGCGTGACCAATTTTCATTTGCCCAACATATACAAAACGGAAAATTAATTTGAGGATCATTAATGAATCGTTCTAATGGTTTTTCAAGTAACCTTTTGCCGTTGAACCAATAATAATGAAAGCAAAATCCATAGATTCCATATTGTTTTGCTAATTCTACTTGCCTTCTTTGGACTTCTGGGACACGTAAATCATAAAATCCTAATTCTCCCGGTAAATGAGGTTGATAATGGCCTAAAAACTGTGGTACTGCTTTGGAAACATTTGTCCATTCGGTAAAACCTTTTCCCCACCATAAATCATTTTCAGGGATAGGATGAAATTGAGGAAGATAAAATGCAATAAGTTTAATTTTGGGTGTAAAATTTAAAGCTAAATTAGAATTATATTCTATATATTCTTCGCTCTTTTTAGTTATAGCATTATTTAGATAATTTTGATATATGATTTCATAAGACGATTTTTCTTGGTCAATGCTATGGGACTTTAAATCTTCTAATGAGATATATCTACCTTCTTTTTTCCCATATCGAATAAAATGCAATAATGGATTTATTTGGGCATTTTTTACGTCTGTATAGGAATATAAATAAAAGCTGGTATTGAATGATGAAGAAGGATTTCTCTTTTCCTTCCAACCAAACCGAATAAAATGCATGAGTGGATCTATATCAGCTCTTCGAACATCCGGATAATTCATTAGATAGTAAATAGGATCAAACAATCCGCTTTTCTTAATTGTCCAATAATCTCGTAAATTCTTAAGCATTTTTTCTCCGTTTACAGAATTGTGATATTTTTCTTAAAGGCCGAGTAATTTGCCAACTATGACTCGTAGCATACATAACATTCTCAAAAATTAACATCTGGATGGATTGATCTCGTTCAGCGAGGAGGCTATTGAGTGATTGGATGGATTGATCTCGTTCAGCGAGTTGAGCATTGAGTGATTGAATGGATTGATCTCGCTCGGCGAGGATACTATTGAGTGATTGAATGGATTGATTGTAGTTAGAAATTTGTATTTTAGAGGATCGCATTAAGAAACTAATTGAAGACTTTGGAACCATATTGATTTATCCCTGTAGCCACTTTTCAGTAATTCTTTGATTATCTTATAATATTCACCGCCAAATTATTCTTTTGTAAAAGTTTTTTTTGCATATTCTTTTGCATTCGATGCCAATGTGTTTCGTAGTTCAGGATTGTTTATTATTTTTTCGATTTGATCAGCAAGCTTCAGATGATCCCCTGGTTCATATAATAATCCTGTTTTACCATCTATTACCATTTCTTTGGTACCACCTGAATTGGTTGCTATGATTGGTTTTTCCATCAGCATCGCCTCTAATGTTACTCGACCAAAAGCTTCTTTTTTTGAACATATAAGCACAATATCAGCGCTTTGAACTAAAGAATTAATGCTTTCCATAAACGGGATGATATGAATAAAATCGTTTACATTTTCATTTTCAACCAACTCTTTCAAGTATTTTTGATAATCTGGATCGGCATATCCGACTAAAATTAATTCCACCTGATAGTGTCTATTTTTTATAAGTTCGATAGCCGCTCTAATTGCGTCTTCTTGACCTTTCGAAGGCATTATCGTACCAGAGATTATCAAGTGAAAACTTTCCGGATTAGTAAAATAATTCTTTATATTTGGATTCTGATTGTCAATTTTTGGTTGATCAATAAATTGATAGATGGTTTCTACTCTGTTAGGTTTGAGATCGGGGAATAATGTATTTTGAACATCTTTGGACTTAGTAACAATTTTATCGGATGATTCATTTATAAAGTGAAGAATTTTTTCAAAGGAGTAGAAAAAATTAAGTCCATGATCCAATTTACCGTATTCATTAATCATCCAAATATGTGGTTTTTTTATTACAGAAGCTAAAAGAGCGCCCCAAGGAATAACTATTGTGTTTGTCAAAATAATATCCGGATTAATCAATTCAAATAGAGACTGATTACAAATTAGCCAAGATAACGATTCCGTAATATTTTTATATTTTTCATCTTCGGACGCAGGATCACCACCTTTGCACCACCAATTAATCGGACCGATTAAAGTAGCTGCGCCAACTCTATGAAGTAATTCTTCGGACGGACCATGAGAAGGCAAAACAACCGTGCACATACAACCATAATCTGTAAAAAGCTCCTTACATAATTCCAATAAACTTCTTTCTGCACCTGCCAATAGACTGGAATGAGAAATAAAAAGCAAATTTGTTGAAGAAATAACCTTTTTACAGAAAATATTGAGGTATTTTCTTTCACCAAGGATAGTTTTCCATGTTTCAACGCCGTTATCGGAAGGTTGAAAATATTGATGGTTTATTTCATCCAAGAAATAACTTTTATAACCGAGAGCAGTTATTGTGGTGAAAAGTTCTTTCGGTGTTGTCTTATCCAATAAAAGACATTCCGGGTTTATCTCGAGAACCATTTGGATATTGTCAACTTCTGAGAGAATGTCTTTAAACCCTTCCAATATTTTTAGTTCATGTCCTTCGGCATCAATTTTTATTAATGTTCTCAGCCCTTTTTTCCCAGATAACAATTCTGATAAAGTAATACTTTGAATAATAATTTGTTTGAAAGTTGGGGTAGCGGGATGATTTATAAAAGCGCAATTATCGGATGCTGTTGAAATATTAAAATTTACTTGTTCATTTCTATTTGATACTGCTTGGTTAACTACCCTTGCATTCTTTAAATGGTTTAATTCAATATTTCTATTTAAAATTTCAAAATTTGTCGGAGCTGGTTCAAAAGCAATGATTTCGCAGTTAGGATTTGCTTGACCCACTAGCAGAGAATAATAACCATAATGAGCTCCAATATCAATAAACAAATCGATATTTTGCGCAAGATTTTCTATAATATTTGAAGTAAATTCCTCATAAGAGTTATCTACAAAGTGATTCTTGAAACGTGGTGTAACCCACATTTGAAAAGAATGTCCCTGAGGAATAATGAGCTCTAATTGTTGCAAATTGTATTCATTTTCAAATTGTGAAAAGTCCATAAAAATCCTTTTATATTAATTATCTGTACCATGCATCTTCAAATATTAACCCATACAATCTTATATTATATTTATTTGATAAGTGATATATATACCTTCTGGTTAATATTTTATACCAAACTTGTTTTATAATTATAACCTTTTCAATCTGTGATTCTTAATCTAATATAATAATCATAAAAACTTATATAAATGATTAGTGACATATAAGTCTTAGGTTTCATTATATGATATAAAACCGTAAAAATATCATAACTAATGTTAATATAGGAAATAATAATATCGTAAATGTAGAAGAAGAATCAGTTGGCTTTTCCAAGAAAGTAAAAACCTTTCTATTTTTTACCCAGGCATTTGATAATAAAAGACAACCAAATAATGTCAGGGGAATGAAATATCGACCTTGAATCCCCGCAATTCGATTTGCTCCGACTCCCATTATCCAAGGAAGAGATGTCCATGAAATATACATTTTCGTAAACATTCCGATGATAGAGAGCAAAACAGATGTCAACGATAAAACTCTCAATTGAAGAGAAATATGTCCTGTTTCGGCGGAATCTATTAATATGGTTAAGGAAAAAATCAAACAGAATAAAATAAAAAAAGGAAATGGAAGATATGTGTCTAACCAGCCCAATATGCCAACATAACCGGCTAAATAGAAATAATCATATTCTTTAATCGTATTTCGGATAATGATTGGTATTTGTTCTTTGTGAGAAATTAAATAATCTTTTTGGAGACTTTCATATTCCTTTGCCGTTTGAGGAATGTTTTGTGTAATAGACTGATTTATCAATTGTGGAATAAAGAGAGATATCAGTGCAATGAAAATAACGAGTAGGATGCAATTAAAATATCTTTTTTTTGATCGGAAACGATCAATAGGAACAGCAAATAAAGTCAATAACAAAGGAAGATAAGCTTGTTTAACGCCCGCTAAAAAGAAAGTGATAATTGCAATTATCGTAATGTCTAGATTGGTAACCTTGATATTTTCAGAAAAAGCGGATAATTTCAATACGTAAGCAAACAATAAAAAACAAACGGGGATAATAATAGCATCATAAGAAAAAGATGCTGCCAGAAATATGCTCATAGGCATCAAGGCTGTTATCGTCATAGTCCGCTTAAATCGTGGAGAAATTTTAATAGCCCAAAATATAATAAAAATATAAAAAACTAAATTAAACATCCTGCCGAAAAGGAATAGGTTGTAGGGCAAATTAAAGTTCAAACATAATATATTACCGATTGCCATACCCAATCCTGAAATAAGGTATCCGATGGGATTTAATATACGATTGGGAGTAGGAATAAATACGACTTCTGTCAAATCCTGTTGCTGCCAACTATCAATCTGATAATCCGAAAAAGAATAGCGATAATTTGCATCATGAACTACCGATGCATATTTATTGATGAAATCTGCATAAACTTTCGGCATTTCTACACCGATTTGACCATCTTTTACATCGGCGAAGAAATGACCTTTGGAAACCGCATAAGCATTGATAAAATGGTCCACTTCATCCGGAACAGTCATCGGAGGGGTTAGAAAAACCAATAGCATTCCGACTAAAGCTGCAATCCAGATAAAATAATATTCAGGGAGAATTCTTTTCAAATTTATTTTTTTCCTATTTTTTGTGACTATTAAAATAATCTTAGACTAATTTAAGAGTGATTAAAAAGATGTTCATTTGAAAACAGAAATCCTTTATTGATTTTTAGTCACCGGAAAAATTCTGATTTTAATGATCGCGGCTGTGGAAACCTGGGGCTCGGATCAATGGAACAATCTTCAGAATTTAATGTCAAATTTGGATTATAATATGGATCACCTTCTTCTAATTTATCATGCCATTTCTTTTTTATTATCATTTTTTCAAAAGTAAAACGTTCAATTTTTTCCGGCGTATCTTCATATCCACGGGTTTTTGATTCAAAATGATAAAGTTGTGCGTATGGCGTCCAAACATTTCTGTAACCTTTTTCTTGAATTTTCAAGCATAAATCGATGTCACCAAATGCTAACTGAAAAGCCGGATCGAATCCGTTGATTTCAATAAAAATGGACTTTTTTATCATCAAACAGGCCCCAGTTACCGCAGAATAATTTTGTGGTACTATAAGGCGAAGAATTCCTTCTGATTCAATTTTTGGTTTTCCTTTATATGCATGTCCGGCAATCCCTCCCAATCCTACAATTACACCGCCATGTTGGATGGTACCATCCGGATAAAATAATTTTGCCCCTACCGCGCCTACATCCGGACGAATGGCAAAGGCTAACATCTGTTCCAGCCAATCTTCTGTGATCACTTCAGTATCATTGTTTAAAAATAATAGGATTTCTCCTTTTGCTGAATGAATAGCGAAATTATTAATTTTGGAAAAATTGAAAGGATAGTTATATTTTAAAATTTTTACATTTTCGTATGTTTCCAATTTTTTATAAATATCAAATACGGTGTCTTCTGTGGAGTTATTTTCTATGATGAGGATTTCAATATTTTTATAAGTCGAACCATTAATAATAGAATCGACACATTTTGTTAAATCTTCTCCGTGGTTATGATTTGGAATAATAATTGAAACTAAAGGGCTTTTTTCAAAGTTATCGTAAAGTATTTTATATGAAGTGGGGAAAGGTCCTTGAATAACTTTTCCTTTAAGTCCTAATTTATCAATATGTTCTTGAACGGCTTTAATCCCGGAAGTCGTTGCATAGGATTTTGATTCCAGTGAAAGCGCTGTCGATCCTTCCATCGCACGCCAGTGATAAAGGATTTGCGGGATATGGGTAACAAATCGCGCTTTTTCTATCGCTCGCAAGACAAGATCAAAATCCTGAGCGCCTTCAAAGCCATCTCTCAACCATCCGATCTGATCTCCTAGTGATTTTCTAACAACTAGCAAATGACAGATGTAATTTACAGCCCGCAGAAAATCCGGACTGTATGCCGGTTTGAAAAACGGACCATACCGAAAAATTCCATCTTCATTCAACTTATCTTCATCCGAATAAAAGACATCTGTATTAGGATATTGATGAAGTGCATTAATCACCGCCGAAAGAGCAAAAGGGGCAAGCAAATCATCGTGATCCAGAAAAGCGATAAAATCTCCTTCCGCAATTTTAATGGCTGCATTCGTGTTGCCGGCAATCCCCAAATTTTTATCTAAATTTAGAACTTTAATCCGTGGATCTTTTTTAGAATAATTTTCCACCAGGTTTGCTATTTTTGCATCTTTTGGACTTCCGTTTGCTATGCATAATTCCCATTTTGTGTAATCTTGATTTAGAACAGAATCAATCGTTTCAGTCAATATTTTAGTCGGAGTTTTATAAACCGGCATCACAACGCTGATTAAAGTTGCTGAATTTTGATTTAAATTCTTCTGAAGAGTTTTCCTATAGAGTGGTTCATTTTTTTGGATCCATTGATTATAAGAATATGATTCAAATGAAATATTTTTTCGAAACAATTTGTATAAATTATGATAAATTAATAAACAAAAATGAAAAATCGATCTGATAATTCTATTTCGAAAACTTAAAGGAGGTGCAACTTTACTATAAAATCTTTCTATTTTATAAGCTAATTTCCATGATTGGGTTGAATAAATATCCTGAATTATCTTATTCTTTTCCGAAATCTCCTTTTCAGTTAATGCTATCTGCTTGACCAGTTCAGCTATAAAATCATTATTATCTTTTGAATTATCATTGGGATTGGTATTGTTATACATGGAAAAAAATTATAACATATATTTGAATCAATATACTATTTTATGTTAAACAAATTATGTTATAAAAATAAAATGACTTCATCTCGATTATTTGAATAATTCCGTTCCCCTACAATCGAAATACTTCCTTCGGGTTCCGATAAAAAATATAGTCCATAAATTCGATCGCATCCGTAAAGGACAAATATCCGTCGTCCACATATTCCGCGAAGACAGCGGAAAGAACCTGTTTTATGGCGATCATCGCTCCGTAACTTTCCTCGCTCGTCCAAGTGTCGCAACCCCACATCATCCGATCTGTTGTGCCGACCTCGATCATCTCCCGAACCAAGCTCTTGCAAGACGGGCCGGATAGGATCGGCAGCCAGCAGATGTCGGCATAGACATTCGGGAAATTATGAACCAGCGCGCATACATCCTGAATCCAAGGATAACCGCCGTGGAACAGCACAAATTGTGTATCCGGATTTTCCTCGATGACCGGTTTCATTTGCATGGCATTTGTTTTTTCGAGCCGTCCCAAACCGGTATGGCATTGGAGAGGCAGATTTTGTCCCGCGGCGATCCGGCAAATTTGCCGAAAAACATAATCCTGAAAAGCTTTGATTTCTTCCAGACCGGCATCCGGATTCTGAAAGCCTTTTTCTGCTTGATCTTTGGCCGGATCGGAAAAATCCAACCCGCGGTCATACGCCAAAGCGGATTTTAAAGCGATGCATCCGGCTTCTTTTTGTTTGATTATTTGATGCTCCATGAGAACGATATATTCATCTAAGCTGATTGTTGCCGACCAGTGTTCATTTTGGAACGGATTATTCCCGTTATGATCTTTCGCTTCCGATGAATATCCGAACAGAAACTGATTGATGCGGTAGACCGGTTTGAACAATTCCGGGTGCCCGTCATCGGAGCCGGGTGCCCAATAAGCATCCAGCAGGACCTGCTCATAGTGGCATCGATCCTCCAAAATTTCAAGATGATGGTTCGGATTCCGGCCGGCGGCTTTGATTCGTTCATCGAATAATTCCCAGGTGGATTCGTTCAACGGTACGGAAAGATCATATAAATGCTGCAGACCGATCTCAAGCCAATGAAAATAAGAATTGAAACGCACTCGTCGAAAGTATGCCCGGCGTTTTTCGATGGTTTCATCAAAATCGACCCCGCACCATGAAACATAAGCGTTTCGCAGCAAAGACTCCAGGTTCAACTCATTTTGAAAAGAGTCATCCAGATGATGGCAATGGGTGTTGATGATCCGTTGTCCATCCAAAGCCGTTAATAGTTCCCGAGCGGTTTCCGACAAAGCCCTTCCTTCTTTCTTCGAATCTGATCCAATTCTACTTCATCTTGCCGGAAAAAAGTTCATCAAATCCGGAAGAATTTCGTGTGATTTTCGGCGAAGAAGGAGATTCCGCTCGTCTCCGCCGGTAAGAGGATTATAATTTGATGATGGCAGACGGAGTCGATCCATCTGCTCAAATCTGTGCCATTTCAAGGAGAAAGGAATTGAATTATGGAAAGCATTTTTAGGCCAAAATGGTGGGTGTTTTTGATTCATGGAATTGTCGTTTTGTTATTTGGTCTTATGGCTCTGACACGGCCGGGAATGACACTTAGTGCATTGATTTTGACGTTCGGGATATTTGCGATTGCCGACGGGATCGTGGAGACTGTAATCGGGATCGTTTCCTATAAATCCAATGATCTTTGGTGGTCGGTTTTGTTAAGCGGGATTGCGAGTATTTTGATCGGTATTTTAACGCTCACCAATCCGCATATTACGGGACTGGTATTGCTGTACCTGATCGGATTGCGGGCTTTTGTACTCGGCTTTTTGGAAGTGGTGGCCGCAATTGAGCTGCGCCATTTAATCGAAGGTGAATGGATGCTGATCGTCGGAGGGATTTTATCGATCATTTTCGGCGTTATGCTGTTTATCTATCCGGCGGAAGGTGCGCTCAGTCTGCTGTGGTTGATCGGTATTTTTGCGGTGATCGGAGGAGTGTGGTTAATTTTATTCTCATTCCATATGAGAAGCGCAGTCAAGAAAATCGATCGTTTTCTGGAAGGGGAATAACTAAAGTTCGACGAATTCCGCTAACCGATTAAGAGCGGTAAATAAAAAAGATGCAAACCCATTTCAACGGTTTGTATCTTTTTTGTTATGGGAGCGATGAGTTCAACTCGCAATCTCGGTCGATTAAAGCGGAGTTTCCTCAATGGTTTTCGATGAGGAACAACTGCGTCAATAATTCTCTTTTTTCGACGAATTCCGCAATTATTACGAACAATAAAAATCCGGCGATTTTGCTTGCTATATTAATAGAAATAAAGTTGCCAAAATATCCAAAAATATGATAAAAATCATAAAATCTTGCTTATAAACATTTTGTTTCAATTCGTAAATAGAAGAGGAAATTATGAAGGTTTTGGTTACCGGCGGGGGTGGATTTCTCGGTTTAAATATTGTAAAACGACTTCTCTATGAAGGGGATGAGGTCGTTTGTTTGGATCAAAACGAGCTTGGGGCGGAAGCACTTGAATTTTTGAATGATCACTCTTCTGCTTTCTTTTTTGAAAAAGGGGATGTCAGAGATTTTGAGAAAATCCGGTCGGTATTGAACCGGTATGACATTCGCCGAGTGATTCACGCTGCTGCAGTCACACCCTCTCTTAAAGAGGAACAGGCTAATCCCGAACGAATCATGGAAATCAATTTTAGCGGAACAGTCAATGTGATTCATGCAGCAAGGGAAAGCGCTGTTGATCGGATAGTCTTTGTGAGCTCGAACAGCATCTACGGCGATGTGGAAGCGGATGATGTGCGAGTCACGGAAGAGCATCCGTTGAATGCGCGGAATCTTTACAGTATCGCAAAAATTGCAAGCGAAATGTATTGCGGACGCATCCAAGAATTGTCCGGATTACAGATTTTGATCGGCAGAGTGAGTTCCGCTTACGGACCGATGGAACACCCGACTTCTGCTCGTAATCACCTTTCATTGGTTTATCAGATCGTTCAACAAGCAATCGTAGGAAATGAAATGAAAATCTTTGGCGAAAGCGCGAGCCGTAATTGGACACATGTTTATGATTTGGCCGCAGCTCTTACAACATTACTCAAGAAAGAAGATCTATCTTATTCCGTGTACAACTTATCCTATGGATATTCCTATTCGCTGAAAGAATTATTGGAGACCGTAAAAAAAGTGGAACCGAAATTTCGATATTCCTTTACGGATACGGAAAAAGATGCAAATTTGATTCTCTCAACCGGGGAACACAGAGGAATTTTAGATAACTCTCGTTTGATCCATGATGCGGGCTTTGTCCCAGCCTACAATTTACAAAAGGGTTTGGAACAATATCTTTCTTGGCTGAGACAAGCCAAGTTGACAAATGATTTTCGATGAAACAGCACAATAAGAAAATAAATTTCTTAATTTGTTGCGAAAACTAAAAAAATGATATAATATTTTCTCAAGCAAAAAAAGCTTGGTGGTTCCGCATTTTTTAATATTTCAAACTAAATAATTCTATCGGAGGCAAAATGCCTGAAGCAGCTGCATGGAAATTTCAAAAGGTATTGAAACCAGTTATTGACATCCATTCGGGACACTATATTCTAAAAGGAAGAATACTGACTTGCGTTCATGATGAAGTGATTGAGAATGGTTTTATTGAGATCAACGGAAAAACGATCGCTGATGTGGGAAAATGGGATCCGTCCGCGGAATATGCGGATGCCGAAATCATTGAGGTCGAAAACGGTACGATTATGCCTGCATTATTCAATAACCATGCCCACTTGGCGTGGGATGGGATCCATGATCTTGCCGATCAATCATTGAACGACACTCCGGAGATCAGTGCATATAAATCATGTGCCAATATGCTTCTGTCCTTACGAGCCGGAATTACAACGGTTCGTGATCTCGGTGTGAACAAAGCAAATATTGCGACGAAACAAGCTGTCGAACAGGGGATTTTCCCGGGTCCGCGTTTGTTGATTACCGGTGAGGCAATTGTTCAGACCGGCGGGCATACTTATTGGGCATGTCGGGAGGCGACCGGTGCGGATGAAATGCGGCGGGCGGTTCGTGATCAGGTTCGAAACGGTGCCGATTTGATCAAAATTATGGCATGCCACGATCGACTGGAGTTTACGGATTCCGAATTGGAAGCAATCATTGACGAAGCGCATCGGAACGGTCTTCCGGTGACCGCCCATGCCACCTTTAATGCGGCTGTGAAGCGAATGGCGCAATTCGGTGTGGATGTTATCGAACATGGCGGGGATATGGATGATGAAACGATTGGGTTGCTGCTGGAGAAAAAGATCCCGATTGTGACTACTTTCTCGGCAGTTGTGATTCAATCTCGCCCGGAAATTGCGCGAAAATATAATATTCCGGAATGGAAGATCGAAGAACGGCAACGGCAGGCTGCGGATAAGGCAAAATATAATGACCTTGTCAAAGCGTCCAAAGCCGGAGTTATGATAGCATTCGGAACAGATGCCGGAAGTCCTTGTGTGCAGCATAATATGATTGTCCCCGAAATGGAATTTATGGTTCATTTGGGTTTGGTGGATGGAAATTACGGCGCTTTACAAAGTGCGACAAGTATTTCGGCAAAGTTAAACAAACTGGATCAAAAGTTGGGAACGCTTGAAAAAGGGAAGTTGGCGGATGTCATCGTGATGGAAGGGAACCCTTTGGAAGATCTTTCCGCATTAACGAAAGTGAAATATACCTTTAAAGAAGGCTGTTCCATGCTTTAGGAAGACTTTTTCTGTATGGGGACCGATAACGGTTGAATTCGGCTGCGGTGTTAATGGTTTTTCGTTTTGAGCGGGGGTGATTATGATCAGAATTATTCAAGTGGGTTTGGGTGTGAGAGGCATTCAATGGGCGGATGTCATCCGAAAGCATCCGGATACAACTGTTGTGGCTTATGTTCGCCGGAATGTTGAGTTGGCGCGCAAACAGGTTGCCGAATGGGGTGAGACGGTCCCTTGCTTTTCAACTTTGGAAGAAGCGTTGAATTCAGTCCGGGCGGATGCGGTAGTTTTGGTGACTCCTCCCGAATATCACTTTGAGGATGTCTTATGCGCTTTTTCTCATCATTGCCACGTGATCTGCGAAAAGCCCCTTTCCGAAAAAATGTGCGAATGTATTGAGATGGTCAGGCAAGCCGAGCAAAACAAATTGCTTTTGATGGCCGGAATGAATTTTCGCTATTTGGCAGTGACTCAGAAATATCGAAATCTAATCCATGAAAAGGTTTTGGGAACGATCGGGTACGGGCATTTTACTTATATTCGGAACCGAAACGGAAATCGAAACGATCTGAACAAATACCCTCTATCAATGCTGCAACCGATGTTGCTCGAACAGTCCGTTCATCATTTTGATTTACTGCGTTATTGTTATGGGGAAGAGCCGTGCCGAGTTTCGGCAGAAACTTGGCGGCCTTATTGGAGCACTTATGATGATGACTGTTGCGTTTCCGCCTCGATCCGTTTTACGCACGGAATTCAGGCGGTATATTTGGGAACCTGGACGTCAGGGTGTAACCGGATGCAGTTCGAATGGCGGACAGATTTTTCGGGAGGAACCATCCGGCAGTGTCACCAATTCGGTGATTTGTTTCAATCGAGAATGGATCCGGAATTATCGATGAGCGGAGAAAATTTTAAAACAGATCCGAGTATCGAACCGTGGGAAACGGTTGGATTGGATCCGTGCGAAGCATTTGTGGATGATACTTACGGGTTGTTATGTGAATTTGTCGATGCACTTCAAGCAGGTCAGGAGTTGGTAACTTCCGGGAAAGATCATCTTAAGACTCTCGGGTTGACATTGGCGTGTATCGAGTCTTCTCTTACCGGCAGAAGAATCGAAATGCATGATTTTTATAAAAGAAACGGCGTTCCTTCACGATGGATCGATTAAATATTTTTTGATAACGGAATTTAGGAGAAAATAATGACGGATCGGAATGAAAAATTTGTGGGTATTCAAATCAGCCCCTTCAGTGTGATGGATGAAGGCATTGTCCCTATGTTAGATCGTTTCGAAAATCGGTTTGGTATCAATACTTTACTGGTCGGAACATTATCATGGTTGGGATTAAAGGTCGGTCGCAGTATCGGCTGGCAATTTGACGGTTGGCCTGATCACGGCAAAGCGGATGCCGATTATCAGCTGAAGGGCGGTTCATATATTAAAGAAAGAGCCGAATATTATCGAAATACGAAAGTCACAAATTTTCAGAACAAAGATGAAGGGCTGGAAGGAAAGGATATTTTGGATATCGTTATTCCCGAAGCGAGAAAACGCGGAATGAAAGTGTATTCCGAAGTGATGGAACCGCTGTTTAAATATGCGGGTCACGGTTCGGCAAATAATGTATCCATTCCAAATATGCCGCAACTGTTGGAAGTGGATCAATTTGGTCGATACGGTCATGAACCCTGTATCAATAATCCCGGTTATCGCAGTTTTTGGCATTCCGTAATTGAAGATTATGCGCGGAATTATGATATCGACGGAATTATGTGGTGTAATGAGCGAAGAAGCCCTCTGGATAATGTTCTGTCCGGCTCTCCCGCAAATTGTTTTTGTCCGTATTGCCGGCAAGAAGCGTTTGAACGCGGAATCGATGTCGAGAAAGTTCGAGAAGCATTCGGAAAGTTGTACGATGTTACACAGCGAGCCAGAAACGGTGAACAATTTGTCGACGGAGCGCTGATTGAATTTATGCGGACACTCTATTATTATCCGGAAGTGATGCAATGGGAACGATATTGGGTCGAGCGGAACAAAGATTTGGATCGCGAGTTGTATGGCATCACAAAATGGTGTAACAGCGATTTGGAATTCGGATTAAATGTCTGGAATCGGAATCATTTTAATCCTTTGCGAAAAGCTCAATGGCCGTGGGCGGAAATGGTTACGTGGTCCGATTGGGTAAAACCGATTACTTATCAACATCAGGCCGGCGGCGTTTATATGAATGAAATGAAAAGTCTGCATCAATCCGTTTTGCGAGATGTGACTCCGAAGGAAATGACGCCGATTATGTATAAATTCCTCGGATTGAACGAATGCGATTGGGACGAATTATATGAAAAAGGGATGGCACCGGAGACTTACGTTTACGGGCAATGTGCCGATGCGGTCCGAGGTGTCAACGGAAAAGTTCCGGTTTATATGGGGATCGGCGTGGATGCGCCCCGCAGCGGACCCAACCAAGCGATCTGTACACCCGATATCGTTCGGCGCAGTGTTCTGGCTGCGTATCGTGCCGGCGGTAAGGGCATCGTTTATTCTCCTTCTTATGCCGGAATGAAGTTGAAAAATCTGGATGGCGGTGCGGAAGCGTTGAAAGAGCTGGGGATTTTTTCAAACCGATAATAGCAGTTGAAAGCCTTTGAAACAGAAATATTCTTATATTATGAAAGTGCTGGGAAAATGATGAAAAAAATAATGATCGACCCGACCATTCGCAAAGAGCAAGTCGATGCGATTCAGATGCAGCTCCCAAAGGATTGGGAAATCATCGATCAAATCGAAAAAGCGGATTTTATCGTTACCGTTAATATGGATATTTCCGAAGATAACCTACGATCTTGCGGAGGATCCCTAAAGGGAATTATTCAAATTCTTCCCGGCAGCGCAAAAATTGCACAAGTGGGAATTCCTGTTTATTTGGTATATGATACCGGGCTGACCGGCGTAGCGGAACATGCAATCATGTTAATGCTTGTATTAAGCCGGCGTTTGCTGTGGTTGAATGAAAAAGTGAAGAATCAGGAATGGGTGGAAGGAAAATCCACGCCGGTAATGACGGATCAAAAAAACTATACATACAATTGGGTCGGGTTACCCGAATCCGGACAACTACACGGTAAAACGGTGGGCATTGTCGGATTCGGTTTCATTGGACAAGATTTAGCTTGCCGGTTAAAAGCTTTTCATGCAAAAATTATTTATTATGACATCGTCAGGGCTTCGAGTGATATCGAAACTTTGTACGAGGCAAAGTATGCTCCGCTGGATGAGCTATTGCATTGTTCCGATTTTGTTACCCTTCATCTGCGATATATCGAAGGAGAAGGGGGAAATAAAAAAATGTTCGGGAAACAACTTTTTGAAAAAATGAAACCAACCGCCTATTTTATCAATACCTCCAGAGGTCAGTTGGTAGATGAGGCTGCGTTGGCGGAGGCAATTCAGAACCACCGGATTGCCGGTGCCGGTCTGGATGTATTTGAGTATGAACCTTTCAAACCGGATTGCCCGCTCCTTCCTTTGATCAGCGATCATGTGATTCTTACCCCTCATGTCGCCGGAACTTATGTAGAAGAAGCCCGGAAAACAATCGCTATGGAAATCGTTGAAATTATTCGGGAGAAAAGTGACCAATGAAACGAGAAACGCCTGCCGAATTAAAGCAAATCTTTAGGTGGATCGATGCCCATCAAGATGAATTTGTGAAAGACCTGCAACGTTTGGTGCAGCAACCCAGCATTTCCGCTCAGAATATCGGTTTGCGTGAATGCGCTTCCTTGGTGTGTGAAATAATGCATGAAGACGGATTGCCGGCACAGCAGTTTGAACTTAAAGGAGGTCCGCCGATTGTGATGGGAGAGCTGCAAAGCAAAAGGAATAAAAAAAAGCTGATGGCTTATGCTCATTATGATGTCCAACCGCCGGAACCGTTGGATAAATGGGTTTTTCCTCCGTTCGGGGGCGAAATACGCGATGGTCGAGTTTGGGGACGAGGTGCGACCGACAATAAAAGCGGCTTACTGGCATTTGTGAAAGCGGCTGAAGCATGGATGAATGGCATAGGAGATGTACCGGTTACGATCAAATTTATGTTTGAAGGAGAAGAAGAAATCGGCTCTCCCCATCTTGGACCATTCGTTGCTGAAAATCCCGAGATGTTCCGGTGCGATGCGATGCATTGTCTGGACGGTGGGATGAATTCCAGTGAGCCTGTTCCGGAAATTGATTTGGGCTTGAAAAGTGTTTTATATGTGGAATTGGTTGCTCACGGTGCGAATTCGGATATTCACAGCTTAAATGCTCCTTTGGTTCCTCAACCGGCTTGGGATTTGGTGCGAGCTTTAAATACCTTGATGGATGAAAAAAGACATATATTGATCGAAGGTTGGTATGAAGGTTGGTCGGAACCGGACGAAGACGATATTCGGCTGATCAAAGACAAAGTCAGTCGTATGGATATCGAAAAATTGAAAAAAGAATGGGGACTGACCGAATTTGCGTTAGGGCGTGATGGGTTCGAAGCGATGAAGGCGCGAGCTTTTGAACCAACTTGTAACATATGCGGGCTGACAGCGGGATACCAAGGACCGGGAGATAAAACAATCGTTCCCTGTGAAGCAAGAGCAAAAATTGATTTTCGCCTGCCTCCGTTTATCGATCCTTCCAAAGCGTTGGAAAAATTGCGCCGGCATCTGGATAAGAACGGCTTTGAAGATATTGAAGTTATCTCGGTTTTTGGCGATTCTCCCGAACCACCGTTCAAGATCAGCGTCAAAGAGGACATTAGCCGGGCTGTAATTGAAGCGGCAGAGATGGTTTATGGAATTCCGCCCATTATAAACGGTGTAAGTGCGGAGGGGACCATTTTAAGACATGTTTGGATGCCGACGGTTTTGACCGGTTTTGCACAACCCGATTGTAATTTGCACGCACCGAATGAAAGCTGCTCCATTTCAGCCTATATGGACGGAATTAAATATGCTGCCGCTATCATGTGGAATTTCGGAAATATGGGGTGAGCCATTATTTCCCCAAAAAAGTACCGGAGGCTTTTCAGATAAATGAAAATTGAAGATTTCGTTGATTATGCCATGAAAACGGGAGCAAACTATGCCGATGCCAGAATCGTGAATCGATCCGGTGAGATATCGAGCGTTTGGGACGGTAATATTGAAGAGCAGATTCATAACAGAAGTTATGGATACGGTATACGTATTTTATTTCACGGTGCATGGGGTTTTGCGGCTTCCAATGATTTTTCCAAATGGAAAGAAGTTGTTCTTTCGGCAATGAAAGTGGCGCAGGCAAGTTTAAAGAGACAGAAAGAACCGGTCTGTCTGGCTCCGGTTCCGGTCATTCGCGATCATTACCGGACTCCTCAAAAAATTGATGTCCATACCGTATCATTGAATGAACGCTTAGATTTGTTGCTGGAAGCGGATCATTCCATGGCTTCTGTTCCCGGAATTACACAGAGAAAATCAACCATGGGAGTTTATTCAACGGATATTCTTTTTGCTTCAAGCGAAGGATCCTTCATCGAACAAAATCTTGTCGCTTGCGGAGCCGGTACCGTAGCTTATGCATCAAACGGCAGCGATACCGCTTTCCGGAGCTATCCGGCATCTTTTCAGGGAGATTACAGCAGTGCGGGATATGAACATATTTTAGGCTTGAATTTAATCGAAGGTTCGAAAAGATTTGCCCAACAAGCGGTCGAACTTTTATCGGCGAAACGATGTAAATCGGGGAAAAAGACCGTTATTCTGGACAGTTCTATGCTGACATTAATGGTGCATGAGAGCATCGGCCACGCATTGGAATCGGATCGTGTCTTAGGTAGTGAGGCCAGTTATGCCGGAACAAGTTTTGCTACACCCGAAAAACTGGCTGATTATCATTGCGGATCGGAACAGGTAACAATCACTTCCGACCCGACACTCCCGGGCGGACTTGCGAGTTATGGATATGATGACGAAGGTTATCCGGCATGCCGGACGGTATTGATCGATCACGGAATATTGGTCGGTTATCTTACCGGTCGGGAGACCGCGGCAAAATTAAAATTACCCCTTACCGCTGCGATGCGCGCAGACGGCTGGCAAAGGTTTCCGCTCATTCGCATCACAAATGTCAATTTAGAACCGGGGGATTCTTCATTGGCGAAAATGATTTCAGAAGTCGATGACGGTTTCTATATGGAAACCGTAAAAACGTACAGCATTGATGATAAACGGCTAAATTTTCAATTTGCGCCTGAAATTGCCTGGGAAATTAAAAACGGGAAAATCGGTTCGATGGTGAAAAACGTACGATATAGCGGAATGACACTGGAATTTTGGAATTCCTGTGATGCGGTTGCAAATCGAGATGAATGGCATTTATGGGGAATTCCGGTTTGCGGGAAAGGTGAGCCGGGCCAGGTCGTGATGGTTGGGCACGGAACAGCTCCGGCTCGATTTCAAAATGTGTCTGTTTTGGGAGATTGAACGCATGCGATGGGATAGAGAACAGACTTATGAATTGCTCAAGAGAATAATCGATTTATCCGAAGCCGATCAAACCGAAGCCTGTTTCATGGCATATGAATCCGGATTGACCAGATTTGCGGAAAACAGAATTCATCAGAATATGTGTGAAGAAGACGCGATTGTGGTTATTCGGGTTGCCATTGGGAAAAGACTCGGTTCAGTATCCGCAAACCAATTTGATGAAGCATCTCTCGTCAGTGCCATTCAAAAGGTAATTGAAATTGCATCGTTGAATCAGCCCAATGAATTATTTGACGGTTTTGCAGAAAAACAACCGGTCGATAGTATTCGTTTGCCCTGGTATATTCCCGAAACAGCTTCGGCAGGAACGAATGAACGGGCGGATATTGCTTCTCGGTTAATTCAAAAGGTCGAAAATTCGGCATATGAGGCTGCAGGATCGGTGTCCAACGGTGTCTATGTTTCATCGGTTTTAACAAGTCTCGGCCAATTTGTCTATCAACAAGAAACACGCTGCGGGGGGTTGACGGTGGTTAACAGGCCGGGAGAAGCAGGGTTTGGAACCGGATATTCTGAATATTTTGGACGCGATATTCATCTCATCCACCCCGAAGAATTGGCGGCAAAAGCTGTTTGTATTTCGGCAATGAATCATGATGCAAAAAGTTTGCCCCCGGGAGATTATCCGGCTGTATTGACTCCCGCCTCGGTCGGTCTGTTGATTTTTTATCTGGGGTGGATGGCTTTGCATGCACGGGCGGTTCAATCCGGTCAATCTTTTCTCGCGGGGCATTTTGACGAAGAGGTATTAGACCCTAAACTATCCATTTGGGACGACGCTTTAGACGGACGAAATTACGGAATGAGTTTTGATTGGGAAGGGAATCCGGCGCGGTATGTTGATCTGATTCGGAACGGAAAAGCAATCGATGTCGTCTATGATACTTTTACAGCGAAAAAAGTCGGGAAAAAATCAACCGGACATGCCTTAAGTCCTTTAAGAGATCGTTATTATTCAAGCCCGATGGCAGAACATTTAATCGTCGGGACCGGAGATACCCCTTTAGAAAAAATGATTGAAAAGACAGAAAAAGGAATATTGATCAATCATTTATGGTATGTGCGTGAGGTGAATTTTAAAAGTGCATCGGTAACGGGAATGACAAGAGACGGAACTTTTATGATCGAAAACGGCAAAATCACTCATGCGTTAAAAAATTTACGTTTTTCGATCAGTCTGAGAGATGTATTTCAATCAATCGAAATGATTGGGACTGAACAAGAATTGACCCCGGTATCCATAGGGACCGTCCTCGCTCCGGCAATGAAATTAAAGCACTCTAATATTGACGGTTCCTCCTCGTATTGATCGAGGAAAATGAGTTGTAATTATTTTTAAAAGAGAGATTGATTTTTATCTGAAAAAGACAAAATATCGGTATAATAAGAAAAATAAATTTCCTTTTTGTCGTTTGTTGAAACAATAGTTTAGGAGCACATATTATGAAGAGAAATCCATTTTTCCTTTTCCTTGCCATAGTCATTATTTTAAGCATGACTTTGACGGCATGTCAATCATCGACAGAAACGAAACCAACCCCTGTCTTTGAGTTTAAACAATTCAATCCGACGAAGGCACCTGTTCATCCGACTGTTCCCTCTACCGTTACAAGCAATCCAAATAATACGGTTGAAACAGAAGCGACAAAAGTACCCGATTAAATACCAGGAAGGAGTGATGAAGATTTTTTTTATTAACCGATCACAAGAAAATTTTTATAAATTAGTTTAATGTAAAAAAATAGAATAAAAGTTTCTAGACCAAAACAAATCGCATAACCCGGACTTTGATATGTCATTGTCGGGAATTAACCATAATTTATGGAGGATGCAATGAAAAAAATAATGTTTGTTTTATTGGCGCTCTGTCTGCTGGCATTGCCGGTAACGGTAATGGCTCAACAAGAAGTAGACACGGAAGCTACCGTAACGGTCGCATTGACGACAATTATCGACAACCTGGATTACATGATTCAATCGACCCTGAATGCCTCCGGTATTTTCCAGCATATGTTTGAACCATTGATTGATCTGGATCCTCAGACAGTTACCATTGTACCCTGCCTGGCAACAGAATGGTCTACAAGTGAAGATGGAAAAGTCTGGACATTTAAGCTGCGTGATGATGTCAAGTTCTGGGATGGAGAACCGTTCACAGCAAAGGATGTCAAGTATACGATGGAGCGCATGCTGATGGATGATTACAACATCGGCAATACCAATTATCTGAATAATCAAATCAACTTTGACAAGGCTGTTGTCGTCGATGATCATACCGTCGAAATCTACACCAAGGCACCGGTGCCGGCTTTATTATACTCTCTGCAGGAAGTAAAAATCTTACCTGAACATGTATATTCAAAATTGACACCGACACAGGCGGCATCGGAAGTGATCATGGGTACTGGTCCGTTTAAATTTGTCGAGTATGTAAAAGATGATTATGTAAAAATGGAACGGAATGATGACTATTGGGGAGAAAAACCCGCATTCAAATATCTGGTATTCCGTAATATTCCGGAAGCATCGACTCGGGTAGCTGAATTGGAGACAGGCGGGATCGATGTGGCTCAACAAGTGCCTATGGCTCAAATCGAATCGGTGAATGCTTCAGGGACTGCCCATACCAGTGCGGTATCAAACGGTTGCCGAATGTACATGGGCTTCAATCATGAAAATCCGACTTTTACGAAGAACGTTCGCTTAGCGATGAACTATGCAATTGACTGGGATGCCATCAACCAATCCTTCTTCTACGGAGCTGTTCCACGTATGGTGACAAATGTCAACCGCCCGTGGCTCAATGAGAATCTGAAACCATATCCATATGATCTGAACAAGGTCAATGAACTTCTTACCGCTGATGGGTATGTTAAGAATGCAAAGGGCTTTTGGGAAAAAGACGGCAAAGAATTAGCACCGAAGATTATGGTTTATTATGAACAGACCAGTGAGCGTTATGAGGTTTTACTGTCAATTGTCGATATGTTCCGCAAAGCGGGAATAAATGCCGAGCCTTATTATCTGGATCGGGCTGCTGCGTTTGAAAAGTTGGATAAACGCGAAGTCGATGATATGTTTTATATTGCCAGTTGTACCAGCTATGAAGGTCAAGGTGATATCACCGACTTGAAAGCGGATTCCGCAAGCAATTACGGGCGATGGAATAACCCCGAATTTGAAGCGCTTTTTGACCAGTTGTTAGTGGAATTCGATATGAATAAAAGGGCTGAACTGCTTAATAAGATGCAGGAAATTGTATATAATGAAGCAGCAATCATTCCTTTGTATATCATGATCGATGTTTGGGGAATCAATAACAAGCTTGAATGGGAACCCAATCCGACCGGTCGTGCGCTGATGAAATCTGCGAAAAAATATAAGTAAATTTTTCCGGATCAACAAAATAATATTATTTACGCTATAAACATTCGAGTAAGGCAGTGAGCATATTTCACTGCCTTACTTCGAAGGATCATTTTTCGAGATAAGTGAATAGTGGTAAAAATTTGAAAATCTAAATCCAGCGATAACTTTCTGCAGCTTGTTAGGAGGTAATAGTGGCTCGATATACAGCTCGGCGTTTGCTTCAAGCGATTATAGTTATTTTCGGTATAACAATTGCGGCATTTTCAATCAATTTTTTAGCGGGTGATCCGACATATGTATTAATCGGTGATATGCGCGGGATGACGGAAGAAGATATCCAAGCATTTCGACACCGCATGGGGTTTGATCGTCCGATTTTGGTTCAATATTTTGATTGGCTAAAAAATGCTGTCCGAGGCGATTTCGGTTGGTCTTATAAATATAAAGAGGACAACTGGAAAATCATTGTCGAGCGATTTCCCGCTACGCTGCAACTCACTGTGGTTTCATTGATTTTGCAATTATTGGTGTCTTTCCCGCTTGGGGTATTTGCTGCCCTAAAGCGGGGGACAAAATGGGATAGCTTTTCTATGGTTCTGGCCTTACTTGGCCAGTCGATGCCGTCTTTTTGGATCGGGTTAATGCTCATGATGATATTTTCCGTGAATCTAAAATGGCTTCCGGTTTCGGGGCGATATGAGGGAATTCGGAGTATGGTCCTACCGGTAATTACGCTGTCATTTTATGGGATTGCGAGAAATACAAGATTGATCAGAAGTTCTATGCTGGAAGTTTTGGGAGAGGATTATATTCGGACTGTGCGTGCAAAAGGGCAAACGGAAAGAAATGTTTATATAAAACATGCCTTAAGAAATGTGTTGATTCCGGTTGTGACAATGGTGGGCATGGATTTGGGAAGCCTGCTCAGCGGAGCTTTGGTTGTCGAAACAATATTTGCATGGCCCGGGATGGGAATGTTGACCGTCAATGCCATAAATGGGAAAGATATTATGATGGTCCAAGCTTGTGTGACACTTTTTGCATTGATGTTCGTTTTTGCGAATTTACTGGTTGATTTTACCTACACAATACTTGACCCCCGTGTGAGACTTCAATAACCAAAGGATAAGTAGGAAATAATATGATGGAACCATCTAACAATACAACAAAATCTGAAAAGCATGCGGTAGAAATTAAAAAGCCAAAAAAATCGAGTAACAGCCGTTTTTTGTATGATTTGAAAAAATCGACGAAAGCAAAATTTGCGATCATCGTAATTTTTATCGTTTCGTTATTTGCTATTCTCGCCCCAATATTAACGCCATATGACCCGGTAACCACTGATTTAATGGCACGGCTGAAACCCCCCGTACCGTTCCGTTATTCGGTTGTGAGTCATCCGCTTGGAACAGACGCATTGGGAAGAGATATTTGGGCTCGGATCGTTTACGGAGCGCGAGTATCCTTGCTCGTCGGAATAACGTCGGTCATTATTTCCGGATGCATCGGGGTAACACTCGGATTAATCGCCGGATATTTTGGCGGGATAGTCGACGATATCATTATGCGCATAGCTGATATTCTATTGGCTTTTCCCTTTATTTTACTAATGTTGGCTGTCCTTGCTGTGATCGGTCCCGGATTGGGAAACATGATTTTGGTCTTGGGCTTGACCGGATGGGTCTCGTATGCTCGCGTTGTCAGAGGAGAAGTGCTTTCATTACGTGAGAAAGAATTTGTAGAATCGGCACGCTCGCTCGGTGCAAGTAATATGCGGATTATTTTTAAGCACATTTTACCAAACGTAGTTAATTCCGTTATCGTGGTTGCATCATTTGCTGTCGCTTCGACAATTATTACCGAAGCAACTTTGAGTTTTTTGGGGTTAGGAGTTAAGCCGACCACACCGACATGGGGGATGATGCTTTCGGAGGGTCGTGAATATATTCGGCAAGCATGGTGGCTTACCACTTTACCCGGTTTAGCAATCGGAATTACTGTCCTGGGAATTAATCTATTAGGAGATTGGTTGCGAGATGTTTTTGATCCAAGAACGTTATTATAAAAAAGATTTTTATAAGAATAGGCAGTCATAGAATGGAAAATAAAGATAACAGCAAAATGTTAAAACCAATTTGCCCAGAGAGTTTATTCGATTATTCGATCATCGAAGATCCACAATTCAGTACGGACGGGAAAAAAATCGCATTTGTTCGAATGCAAGCGGACGAAGAAGGGAATGACTATCACCGCACTATATGGATGGTTGATACAGATGGAAAATCGGAACCGTATCCGTTTACGAACGGCACTTCGGATCAAAATCCTCGCTGGTCTCCCGACGGCACACGCTTGGCATTCATTTCATCACGGGATGGATCTTCACAGTTATATGTCATTTCATTAAATGGCGGAGAAGCTGTTCAAATAACCGATATGGTCGGAGGAGTTTCGAATATAAATTGGTCACCGGATTCTAAATGGATCGCTTTTAATTCTCTATCCACTTTGAATGAGCATCATTTAGAAGATTTAGGAGTTTTATATAATAAAGGGCTGAAAGAAGTACCGAAAGAATGGTCGAAAATGCACCGGCAGGAACTTCAAGATCCGCGTGTGGTTACCCAGCTTCCTTATCGAACCGGTACTGCTTTTTTTGACGGATGCTACCAACATATCTATGTTATTTCCTCAAAAGGCGGTTCTCTGATGCGTTTATCGAATGGTGAATATCATCATGGCGCTCCCGAATGGTCAAAGGACTCAAAATTTGTATTTTCTAATTCAAAAAGAGATCAGTCATCCGGTGAGGAAAATTTTGAATTATGGTCTTCAGTTCTAAAATTTGATATTTACTCAGCAAAAGAAGAGGTTATTTTATCTGAAGTCTCGGAGGAGGGAAGAGAGATAGAAATTTCACCTGACGGAAGGTGGCTTGCTTATTTCTATGTCCAAAAAGCAGAAAGTCCGTATGAAGAACCTTACTATGTTGCCGTAAACTCATGTGTGGAAAAAGCTGAAAACAAGATTATCAGTACGGAAGATCAAACCGTTATCAATTTTAAGTGGGATAGTGACAGCAAACATATATATTTTTTAGTTCACGATCATGGCGACGGAAAAATTGTTCAAAACGATTTAGCAGGGGGGACGCCGAGAGAAATTGTTTACGGAAAGAGGATGGTAGAGCAATTTGATGTCAGTACGGACGGTACAATGATTGCATTTTCCGTATCGTCGCCGATTACGCCCGGTGATTTATTTATAAAAAATGTCGATACGGGAGAAGAAAATCAACTGACACATTTCAATAAAGATTTTGAAACTTCTCATGCCTTTTCAATTCCTGATGAACTGGAGTTTACCGGTACAGACAGTCTGAGTATTCAAGGATGGTATTTTAAACCAAAAGATTTTAATCCGCAAAAAACCTACCCTGCGGTTGTTGAAATTCATGGAGGACCGCAAATCATGTGGGGAAACTCTTTTTGGCATGAATTTCAAGTATTGTGTTCAAGAGGATATTTTGTCTTCTTCTGTAATCCGAGAGGTTCAGCCGGATATGGTGCCCGATTTCAAAAATTAAGAGGTAAGGGCGGATATACCGACATGGCTGATATTATGAACGGTTTGGATGCATTTCTTGCCAAAGAAAGGTCGGTTGATCAAAACAGATTATGTGTAACGGGAGGGTCATACGGCGGATTTTTAACCGCCTGGATCGTCACACATACCGGCAGGTTTGCTGCCGCTGTGGCACAAAGAGGAGTCTATGATGAATTAAATATGTTTGGCAGCGGTGATATCCCCGAATCGGTAGAATGGTACTACGGCGGGATTCCGCGGGAGGAAAATTTAAAAGAACTTTGGGAATATTCTCCGATCGCGCATGCAAAAAATGTGACCACACCGTTGTTGATATTACATAGCGAATTAGACTATCGATGCCCAATCAGCCAGGCAGAGAGCTTTTTTACTCATTTAAGGAGAAACGGAAACCGTGATGTTAATATGGTTCGATTTCCACGCGAAGGGCATAATCTTTCAAGAAACGGAGAACCTTGGCATCGAATCGAACGATTAAGAAGGATTACCGAATGGTTTGATCGTCAGATAAAATACACCAGTTTAATCGACGAAATATTAACTGACGATCAGTTAAACCAATGGATATACACTCTGAAAGGATGGCGGCGGGAGAATTTAAAATTGATACGATCAACTGAAAGCGGGAACAACGATATCGCCAATATGATGGTTCGAAAAATTTGGAACTATTTGAAAATGAATAAAAAACAATGTAATTTGATTATCGAAGGAAGCAGGTTGACCGTTGAAATACAGGGAATCGATTCCCGTGGAATTACAATGAGGGAAATTTTGCTTGCTGATAGACTCAATAAGATTTTTTTCGCTTAAAAGTTGAAAGCACAAAAAAACGATCAGAAATTGTTGAAGATTATAAACTAAACCGGAGATGGGCAATTGCCCATCTCCGGTTTAGTTTATAACAAAAAGGAGAGAGGATATATCCTATTTAATCGGTATAATGCATGCTTCTAATTCGCGAGGATATTTCGTCAGGCGGCGACAGCCGTCTTCGGTAATCAGCAATGTATCGGAATGCCGAAATCCGCCAAAGCCGGGGACATATAGCCCGGGTTCGTCACTGATGATCATTCCGGGTTTAAGAACGGTCATGTCACCTTCGGCAACCCATGGCGGTTCGTGTTCCTGTAATCCTTTTCCGTGACCCATTCGGTGACGAAGAAAATCTTCATATCCCGCTCTTCTAATTTCTTCTAATGCCGCTTTGTTTACATCACAGCATTTCACACCCGGTTTTGCAGACTCCAATCCGGCTTTCCAAGCATTGTACATGGCATTAAAATAAGAAACCGTCTGATGATCCGGTTCTCCATAAATGAAGGTATGTTCGCTTTCCGATTCGTAGGTACAAACCAATGCACCGAAACCAGCTTCTATTACATCTCCCGGTTTCGGTTTCAAAGTTGATGACATCAGACCATGCGGATGAGCAGAATGAGCTCCGTAGAGAACCGCGCCGTTGGTGGTTCCTTGATTCGCAAATGTCAACTCACCCAATTCCTTGATCATTTTATTTACGGTATGATCGCGTGCATAATTATAAGCATCTAATTCGGATAACCCTTCAATAATTGCATCTTTTGTCATTTCGACCATATAATCGGCATAAACAGAAGCGCATTCCAGAATTTGAATTTCCTCGGCATCTTTTACCAGTCGCATTGTATATACCAAATCGCTGATTTGAATATTCGGACAACCTTCCTGTGCGATTTTCCATTGGCGATAATTTAGTTGGTCAACGCCTATATGGCTATATTGTGAATTCTCCTTAAGCATCCAGGCAATCGGATGGATTAAACCGGGGAAATCAAAATAAACATGAATGGATTTAATCCAGGTTTCCGATGCCATTTCCTGTTCCAGTTTGGGAACATATAAAGACGGTTCCCCCATTTGAGGGATCAGCAGACCTAAAGGTCTTTCGGTGGATTGATGGAAGAATCCTGAAGCGTAAAAAATATTATATGGATCAAGAAGAAGAATAGCATCCAATTTTTCTTCCGATAATTTAGATTGGATTTGGGACATTTTTTTAATGTACCAATCAGTTGTCAATTTCATGATTTCACCGAAGTTATTTATATTGTTTAACGAAATTTTTCATTCTTTCCGCAGCAGCGATAATACGTTCTGTTGGAGAAAGAAGAGAAATTCTTACATAACGACCGGTAGGATCAAGGAACAGTGACCCGGGAAAAATAAGTACTTTTGCCTGCATTAACAACTGCATACAGAATTCTTCAGGAGTCATACCGAGACTGGTCACATCAGTGAAAATATAAAAGCCTGCGCGGGGAGGAATAAATGAAAATCCCATTTCAGTAAGTGCCGTTGCCATTATGTTGCATCTTTCTTTGTAAATATCTCTCATTTCTTTTACACAGTCTTGCGGACCTGTATAAGCGGCAAGCGCGGCAGCCTGTGTCGGAGCGGGGCAGCAAATTGAAATCGTATGGGCGGGCTCGGTTAAAATTTCACAAAACGGAGCGGGCGCTGCAAAAAAACCACAACGCCATCCTGTCATGGCATATGATTTTGACGGTCCGTTTATCGTGATTGTTCTTTCCCGCATACCGGGAATGGATGCAACACTCAGATGCGGCGTATCATCGAAAATAATATTTTCATAGATTTCATCGCTGATGACAATCAGGTCATGCTTTATTGCAATTTGGCATAATTCTTTAACCTGTTCCGGGTCATACATGCCGACCGGATTACCGGGATTGACTAACGAAATGGCTTTGGTTTTCGGAGAGATGTTCGCTTCCAGTCGTTCAGGAGTCAGGCGAAAGTTCTCTTCCGGAATACATTTGACAACTTTCGGTACTCCTCCAAGCATCAAAATCGCTTCGTCATAAGAATTATAGCGAGGCTCGGGCACAAGGACCTCATCTCCCGGATTCAAAATGCCGAAAAGGGACAGAAAAACCGCTTCTTCAGCTCCTACGGTTACCGTAATTTCATTTTCAGGATCATAATCAAGGTTATTATCCCTTTTTAGTTTCTCAGCAATCGCTTCGCGAAGTTCAATAGTTCCTCGAACATGCGTATAATGAGTAGCTCCGTTATCAATTGCTTTTTTCGCAGCTTCGATAATATGCTTTGGGGTCGGAAGATCCGGATCACCGCGACCCATGAGAATGACATCATCTAAAGTGGCTGCTTTTTCAAGCAGTTTTGTACGAATACTTAATTCCCCGACGGTTCGTGTTTTATCAGAACGAAGCCTATCAAGTGCATTACAACTCATAGTTTTACCTCCGATGTGGCGATTGTGAATTATTTTTGGGAATACAGGGGTCTAAAAGAAATTAATCTCTTCCCTTATCCTCTGATATATATTATAGAAAAAATATTGTAAAAAAGCAAATAATATGATTAAAAAGGAAAAGAATTTTCGAAAATAAGTTGTTCGAAAAAAAAGATTATCTCATTCACTCAAATAATCTAACTGGTTTTCGATTGCTATATCCGCTTCTCGCTTTCCGAATTATTCTTCGAATAACTTTCAATTACCTGAAAATTTTGCAGAAAATTCTCTAATCTGTTCAGCGAATTTAGAGTTTCCGTCTTATAAAGAACACCTATCGCTGTAATGATTGCATTTATCATTGAAACAATAGCGCAATACGAATTGAGATAAGTATATGATTTTACTGTAATTTCAAGTGAAAGATCCGCTGCTTTTGCGTCCGGAGAGAAAATGCTGTCACTGATAACAATTGTCTTACAATGATACTTTTTAGCAATTTTAATTGCGGTATATGTGTGACTACTGTATCTTGGCAATGAAAAAGCTAATAAAACGCAATTTTTGCGCATCGAATTTAACTGTTGGAACTGGATACTGTCTTCCGCGTTGATGGATATACAGGGGATGCCGATCGGTGTCAATAAGAGTTCGGTGAGTTCGGCAATTTTATATAGCCCGCGATTCCCGATAATATAAACTTTTTTGGCATCATGAATTTCTCGCACAATTTGTTCGAAAGATTTGTTATAAGGTTCTTTTGAGGTATATAGAATATTTTCCATATCCTTTGCTAAAACAGCTGTCATAATTTCGTTGGCAGACATATTTTCGGATAAGGATGACGATGTCATACGGTTTGGAAGTTTCAGATTTTCTTTCACTTTTTCGGCAATATTCTTTTTCATTTCGATAAAGCCGCTGTATCCCAATGCCGCAGAAAATCTGACGATTACCGATTCGCTGACGCCGCTTCTTTTAGCGACCTCAGTAATGGACATAAAGGCAACTTCTTCGTAATTCGAACAAATAAAATCAGCTACCTTTTTAAAACTCTTACTAAATCCGTCTTGCTCTTTTTTTATACGCTCGAAAATATCCATCCCTTGCATCGTCCTTACTTATAATATATTTAGGTGTTACTTCGATTCAAAATTATATTATATTTATCGAGAAAAAGGCTTAATTATGAAATAAGAAGTTTTATAATAAAAAAATTCTTCATAAATTATCAAAAAACATATAACGAATAAAAATGAATTTTCGAAGATCTTACAAGAGAGATTTATGTTACAATATTTGAACAAAAGACAAAAAAATTTCTTAAAATTATAATAATTTAAGAATTGAGAAATAAATTAACAACAAGAATATGTGGGCATTTGGCAGCCTGATCCATTCAGGCCTATGAAACAGCCAAAAAGAATGACCGGGGTACTTAAGAATTTGAGCGAAAGAGTTTGAATATTTCTATTCATTTGAAAAAATATTGTCACATAAAGGGACAAATAATTCAATAAACAATAAGAATGAACTAATACAAAGAGAGGAAAAAAATTATGTGTTTCATGATAGCAGTGGGAAAGAAAGCGAGTGCCGATGGATCAACAATGGTTGCTCGGAATTGTGATTCCAATTCAACCGAAGCCCAACGAATTATTGCGTATCCACGAAAAAAACATCAACCACACGAATTGATTCGCATCCCCGATTCAAATAATGTTGAGATTCCGCAAGTAGAGGAAACATTTGCATATATAGCTATAACCCGATATGTTGACGGAGATGATATCGGAATGGTTGCCGGAGGCGTCAACGAGTTTCAATTAAGCGCCGGTGCAAGTACGGGCGGTTGGTTGAAAAAAGAAGTTGAAGATATTTCGCCGATGCCGGAAACCGTGATCGGCGACTACCGTATGCAATTAATTTTGGAACGATGCAAGACAGCTCGCGAAGCGATCGAATGGCTCGGACAAAATGTAGCAGAATATGGAGCCAGGACCGACAATTATATTATTGCGGATCCGAATGAGGTTTGGTTGTATGAAGAATATCAAGATCATCATTGGGCTGCTGTTCGTGTACCCGATGACAGTTTTGTTGTTGAAGGTAATTCATTTAGAATCGCTGATTTTTTCCCGGAAGATACCGCGAATTATTTATGTGATCCGGATTTGATTCCTTTTGCGATTCAACACGGTTTATGGGATCCGAATTCCGGAAAGCCTTTTAATGTATCTCGTGCATATGGGACCAATAACAGGAATCGTCCGCGCGGGAAACATGGCGAATTCGAACAGCCTTATTATAGTCTTCATCGAATTTGGAGAAGCATCAGTTTATTGAACACGGATTTGAATTTGGATGAATACGAACCTACTCAAGAGTATCCGCTTTTTGTCAAACCTTCCAAATCCATAACTCCCGAAATGTTGATTCATGTTTTGAAGGATACATATGAAGGAACTGATTTGGATGAATATGGGAAAACCGATATGCCCTACGGGACTATTGTAGATCCTGTTACCGGGCATTATAGATATTCACCGGCTTGGAGTAAATCTCGAATCATCGGATGTCCGCAAACGATTACCTCTTGGGTAACCCAATCTCGCAGTTGGATGCCGAATGAAATCGGTGGGCTGATCTGGGCAGGATTAGCAGCCACGGCGAGTAGTCCGCATATCCCATTTTATGCCTGTCATAAAGATACTCCTTCGGCATATAAGATTGGCATAGCCGGAGATAACAGCGTTTATTTACCTGATTCAGCATATTGGCTTTTTGAAAATATCGGGAACATCATGAATTTGTTTTACGATGGCACGGTTGATTTAGTGAAACCGGTCTGGGAAGATTTTGATCATAGGAGATATGAATTTCAAAATTCCATCGAACAAATCGCTTTGAACCTCTACAAAGAAGATAAGCAAAAAATGATTGATTTCCTGACTTCCTATTCAAACGGCGTTGCCCTTGAAGCATTGGAAGTCGGTCAGGATATGTTAGCGAAGTTGTTTACAAGATTAGCAATGGTAAACAATCCTCAGACGACGCGTGGATATGAAAATCCGGCTGAATGGAAAAAATCAGGTTTTATTTATTAGTCATGTAAAAGAATCGGTTTTGATATGAATATCCAATCGGAAACAAATAATGTCCATACCTGAAAAAAAGAAGCGAATATCTTAGATAAAAATAATAACGCGGAAGATTGATTTTTCAAAAATATATTTAAGGAGGAACCAATGATTTTAAGAGCTCATCATATCGGGATTGCGGTGGAGAAACTGGATCAGGCTATATCTACTTATGATAAGTTGTTCGGATTTAAAGCAACGGATATCAGGAATAATCAAGGGAAAGGATTTCAATTGGATGCAAGAATCATGATGCCGAATCGAACATGGCTGCACTTAGTTGAAAATTGGAATCCGGAATCTCGAGTAAACAAATTCTTACAGCAACATGGTGAAGGATTGGAGCATATCGCTCTTGAGACTACTGATATTGAAGAAGAAGTGGCGTATTTACGATCAATAGGTGTCCCGGTATTTGAAGATAAAATTTTTAATGCAGCGGATGGATTCGAAGCTTTTATCTATCCGGATGCGGCCATCGGTTTTACGGTCGAATTGATTCAGCCTCATATTACCAGTTATTATTGGCAGCCGGAAAAAGTCTCAAATCCGAATTTATTGGGATTACAACATATCGGTGTTGCGGTGAAAAATGTAGTTGAGGCGGCAAATAAGTTTGAAAAACTTTTTAGAATCAAATCCTCCGACCTGCGGACAGATCAACATTACGGAACTCAGAAAGATATCATGATTGAACCGGGAAATGACCGATTATGGCTTCATCTTGTTGAAAGTACCGATCCGGAAAATCGTGTAACACAATTTATGGCTCAACATGGAGAGGGGCTGGAACATCTGGCATTTGAAGTAAATGATATTCGGAGAGCTGTAAAAACAGTCAAAAAAGCGGGTGTTTCTCTGACAGCAAATAAAATTTATCTCGATCGAGAAGATGGATTTGAAGCCTTTGTTGATTCAAAAAATAATCATGGGGTCACCGTAGAACTAATCGAACCATATATTACAAGTCGCGGATATCGCTATAAAGTTGAAGATTTTTAAGTGTTTTCTATAATTTTCAATTTTAAATAAATGGTTGTTTGCTTTAAGAGATATCGTTTTAAAAGGAGCCGAATAAAAATGAAAATTTTAGTTTTGAATCCGAACACGTCGGAAGCGGTTACTCAAAGAATCGCGGAAACAGCCAAAAAAGCAGCTTATCCGGATACCGAAATTGTTGTGACCGGTATTCCGTATGGACCGGAGTCACTTGAGTCTTTCTATGATGAAGCGATAGCCACTCCTTATATCCTCCAATCTGTGAAAAATGCAAATGAAGCCGGTTATGATGCTGTCATTAATGCCGCTTTTTGCGATCCCGGAATTGAGGCTTTAAAAGAAATTTCGGATATACCTGTTTTCGGATTGGAAGAATGTTCCTTTTCTGCTGCCCTTCTTTTTGGAAATAAATTTGCGATTTTGACGGAACAAAAGCATAAAGAAGCTGTTAAGTCACGGGAAGTTAGGAAACATGGATTAGAAAGTCGTTTCGCCGGTGTAAAGGCTTTAAACATGGGTGTCGTGGAAATAGCGAACAACCCTCTGAAAGTTAAAGAAGCCGGAATAAAAGCAGCCAGAGAACTGATCGAAAACGGTGCGGAAGTCATTATCTTGGGCTGTTCATCGATGGCGGGTTATTCAGAAGATTTAGAAAAAGAGTTAAAAGTCCCGATCATTGATCCTGTTGCGACAACGGTTAAAATGGCCGAGGCTTTTACTGCTTTGGGTCTGAGACATGCAAAAATAGGACTTTATTCGAAGCCGAAGATACAAAAAATGAAATGACAGAAATGTAATTTAAAGAAATTCATGTAATTAAAAGAAAGAGGATAAACCGACACATGACAAAAGTGGTTATTGCCGATAGCGGTACAAAAGAACAAATTGCCAATTGGCATGATTTTGGAATCCGATATGAATTGGATGTGGTTATGCCCTCAACTCCGGATGAAGAAGAATTATTCCGCCTATTGCCGGATGCCGAAGTTTTAGTCACTCAAAAGGTAACTATTGATGAACGTATGATGAATGCCGCACCGAAATTAAGGCTTATTCAAAAAATGGGGAGTCGGGCTGATAATATCGATTTAGAGGCGGCAAAGCGACGACGAATTAATGTTTCCGTTGTCTCATTACCGGGATCCGTTGCGGTAGCTGAACATGCAATGATGCTGATCTTAGCATGTGCAAAGAAACTGATCTTGGCTCATGAACTGACCGTAAAAGGTGCTTATCGTGATTTAGGAATTGAACCGAAACTTACCTCACAAAAATCTCATGGTTTTCAATGGATGAAAATTCCCGATTTGCAGGAATTAAACAGATCAACGTTGGGCATTTTTGGCTTTGGCGATATCGGTAATGAAATTGCTAAACGAGCCCATGCCTTTGAAATGGAGATACTTTACTTTAAGAGACATCCATTACCAGAGAAAATGGAAGAAGAATTGGGTGTCAAATATGTCAGTAAAGAAGAATTGTTCAAACGGTCTGATTTCTTGGTGATGATCAGTCCCTTGACACCGGAGACAGAAAAAGCTGCGGGTGCGAAAGAATTCGCTTTAATGAAACCGACAGCTTATTTTATTAATTGTTGCCGTGGGGGTGTCGTCGATGAAGAAGCACTTGTTGAAACGCTAAAAAATCATCGAATCGCAGGAGCCGGTTTGGACGTTTTTGTCTATGAGCCCATTCCTTATGATCATCCGTTACTTTCTTTAGATAATGTGACGTTAACTCCCCATATTGCCGGAGGAAAAGGGAATGCGGCTGAGCGTCAAATTTATACAGTCTTAGAAAACATTCAAAAATATTTAAAAAATGAACCCCTAAAGAATTTGATTTGCTAATTTGAAATAAGGAATCAGATCATAACAAGATAAGAAGTCTTATCTGATTTCCATGCAAAAAGAAGAAATTTAAAAATTGAAAAGAGGAGAAAATAGTATGGTCGAAGCAATAAAAATCGGGAATATTTCAGTGATGCCTGGCGAAATGAAGAGAGGCGCAATAGCAATCGGTAAAAATATGTATGGAATTGAAAGAGAGTTGCCGGTCATTGTCTACCGTGGCTTACATGAAGGAAAATGTTTATGGATTACAGGCAGTACTCACGGTGATGAGCCGGAAGGACCTTTTTCAATTAAGCTTTTAATGGATAGGCCTGAATTGGATCCCGCTAAAATGTCCGGCACATTGGTACTTGTACCTGCTTTGAATGTTGAAGCATTAATGGACGGAAGAAGAGGCGATCCGAGAGATGCTTTCTCATATGATATGAATCGATTTTATCCGGGGAAACCGGATGGATATCCTTCCGAAAGAGTTGCTTGGGCATTTCATGAAATTGCTTCCAAATATGCTGATTTACATTTGGCAATTCATTCCGGCGGCGATCATTCAATGCTTTGCCGCGCTTTCTTTGCCCCCGAAAATCCGGAGAGCTTGGAATTGGGAAAAGCACTGGGACCTGAATGGGATTTGGCACTCACAAGCAATGTCGGCGGGACAGGGAATCCGACCTCAGTTTTTGCCGGTATGGGAAAAGGTGCACTGACAGTGGAGCATGGCGGATATTGCCGATGTCTGACAACAGAATTCGTCGAAGTCTGCATGAAATATGTAAATGGATACATTAATATCATGAAACATTATCATATGATCGAGGGTGAAAGTGTTTATGCCGATAAATGGTACCGAGGTCATCAAATTGCTCTTCTTGCAAATGCAAGCGGCCTGTTTGTAGGAGCTGATGTGCCGCTTCGTGAGATGATTAAGAAAGGCACTGTACTGGGACATATCTATAATTTATATGGGGATGTTCTGGAAACACTTACCGCTCCGGCCGATGGGCAAGTATTCGGACTTCGCTATCGTCCCAGCGTCATTGAAGGAGAATGGTGTTGTTTCTTCGGGGCGATTGATGAGATTCGAAACGATCTTATGATTGCGGGAAAAAGCAAATAGACCGGATGGTGCGATCATTTAATTCGATAAATCAGCTGCATCTATTTGCAGATGCAGCTGATCTTCTATAAAAGATCAATAATTTAATCTCGTCCGATAATTAAAGGGATATTTAATAAAAAAGAAGAATGTATGGAAGTTTACCCCCGCAACAAGAGAAATGAAAATGCGTATATTCAGAACGATAAACCTTTGGTTGTAAAGGTACCTCATTTCAATGGCGATTATTTAGTTGACACGGTATATACCGCCATAGAAACCTTGGGGGGACTTAACAAAAAATTCCGTTCCGGCGACTCTGTCATCGTGAAGCCGAATTTTAATTGTCCTGATCCGACACCGTTATCGACAGGATTAGATTTTTTAGCGGCAGTATTTGAGATTTTGACTGATTTCGGTTTGCATATTAAAGTCGGAGAAATGTGCGGTCGGGCTGCATGGCCGACCGAAGAAGTTGTTCAAAAACTAAAAGTTCTGCCTGTGATGAAAAGATACGGTGTTGATTTTATAAATTTTGAAAAAGATGATTGGATTCCGGTTGAAATTTCCGGTGATTTCTGGAAGGTGATTCATGTTCCCCGGACGATTTATGAAGCGACTCACCGGGTGTATCTGCCCAATATGCGATGTCATTCCTCTGCTCGATTTTCGGGTGCGATCAAACTTGGCGTGGGATGGTTATCACCCGAAGACCGGGAGATAATGCATCGTGATAAAGACAAGACGGAACAAATGATCGCAGAAATAAATCTGGCGTTTCAACCGGACATCATCATCATGGATGGAAGAAGATCAACCGTAGGTTGGGCTGGGCGCGGAGATTATGTTTATCCCAATGTGGTGATGGCATCGGGAGATATGGTGGCGATTGATACCGAGGCAATAAAAATATTAAAACAATATCCGTCGCGAAACCGTATACAAATACCGATTGACGAAATGAAGACACTGACTACTGCTCAAAAACATGGTTTGGGAAAAATGGATTATCAGATCATCGAAATGGAACCGCATTTATCAACAAGAGAAAAGAATAATAATGATCCGGCTGCCATCGCTGTTATGAACGATCTGTAGAAAGTACATTTATTTATAGGAGAACGGTAAATGTTATTGAAAGAAAAAGTCGCATTAATTACCGGCGCCGGTCGCGGATGGGGAAGATCAATTGCGATCGCATATGCCCGTCAAGGTGCATCGGTTATTGCGGTTGCACGAACAAAATCCGAGCTTGATCAGACCGCTGAAATTATTCGTCAAGAAGGTGGAAATGTCACCGAATTTGCTTTTGATATCAGCGAAGAAAACGCAATCAAAGAGATATTTCAATATATAAGCGATCATTTTTCTCAGCTCGATATCTTGATCAATAATGCAGCAGTCCTCATGTTAAAACCTTTTACTGATCTTTCTTTGGACGAAATCGATCAAATTATAAAGATCAATCTTCGTTCACAGATTGTTCTGTGTAAAATGGCGATACCACAGATGATAAAACAAGGAGGGGGAAGCATCATTAATGTTTCTTCCGGGGCCGGTGTGAAAGGTTTTGAAAAGGAAAGTATATATTGCGCCACGAAACATGCCATAGAAGGTTTTTCCAAATCAATTGCATTAGAACTTATGCCGTATAACATCGCAGTAAATACAATAACTCCGGGCGGAAAAAGTCAAAATATTCAAATCAAACCGACGAGTTTAACTCAATCGGAGTTTGAGCTTCTTTCTGCGAAGGAGAAATCAAAATGGACAGATTCCATTGTATCAACGGATGCTTTCGTTTTTTTGGGGATGCAGCGGGCTGACGGCATCACCGGACAGAGAATTCTGGCATATGAGTTTTCCCAACATTTGCACGAATGTGCTTGGCAGCTTGGTCTTGCTGATTTACGTGACGGATTATATGAAACAGGAAAATGGTGACCTGTAACTGAATTAAATGCGGTAAATAAAAAAAGATACAAACCCACTAATTTGTATCTTTTTTTATTTTTGTTGCGGGAGCGACGGGGTTCGAACCCGCGATCTCGGCCTTGACAGGGCCGCATGTTAGCCGCTACACCACGCCCCCATGAGCGATCCGGCTTGAAAGTGCCTTCCCAAACTCAACGGATTGGATTTTAACACAGGATTGTAAGCAGGTCAAGGCAAGTTCTTTATAATGTTGTTATTCAAGCCGTCTCTTGATCTCCGGTCAATATGCCGATTCGATTTCCCGAATCTTTTTGTAGAGCATTTCGTTGACGGGGACCGGAACGTCCAGTTCTTTGCCCATTCGGATCATCGCGCCTGAGAAAAGTTCTACTTCTGTCTTTCTTTTTGCGGCGGTATCCTGTCGCATAGAAGGCATTAATTCCGGCTTAAATCCATCCAGTACATTTAGCCAATATTGAATGTCTTCTTCGGTTAAGTGAATTCCCTTCCGATCGGCGATTTGAATTACTTCCCGCATGGCGGCGATCATCGTATCCCTTTGTTCACCCTTCGCTTGAACCGCCCCATAATCGGAATTGTAAGCGGCGGTCACTTGATTCACTCCGACATTCATCATGAACTTTTTCCACATAATTCGATTCATATCCTCGGGAATGCGGTATTGAATATCGGCTTTTTTGAAAAGAGTTTCCACAGCTTTTACCTTCTCACTCAAGGTATTATCGATTTCACCGAATTCGAGTAGACCTGCTGATGAATAGACGAGCCGGTTTCCTGTGCGAGTCGCATCCATTCCCTGCGCCACGCAATAAAGCATATGATCCATACCGTAGGTATCTCCGATCAATTGTTCACTGGTTATTCCGTTCAACAATGAAAGAATAATTGTTTTATCCCCCACTTGATTTTTAGCATCGCGAATCGCCTGAGGCAGGGCGGGATATTTGACGGAAAAAATTAATAAATCAGCCGGATTCCCTTGCAAATCAGGAGTGATATAAGTAAAATCGCATTTTTCCCCGTTGCAGTAAATCCCTTCTTTTTGATATCGATCGATACGTTCTCGATCCGCCAGAAACCTTACGTTTTGATTCCCAAGGTGCTTCGCCAATTGGCTACCGAATAGAATACCGAGAGCGCCTTGGCCGATGATTGTTATTGTTTTGATTTCCATAATTTTTTCCGTTTCCTGTCAAAAGTGTTCAAATAATGAAAAATTCCTTCAGACTATTGCCTTTCTATAACCGAAATGATGGCTCCATTATATTCCGGAAACGGGAATGATTAAATGCCCGGAAATTACGAAACCTTGGCACAAAGCTACCGGCGGCTTAAAATAACTTTCCGCTCTCCGGCTTGGCTTACAAACATGATTGAAAAGGTTTTTCTTCGAGTTTTTGTAAACCGTTTGCGACCATTACAACGAAATCCTGCACATTTGTTACGATGCTGGTGGCGGTCAGACTGCCGCGATCGCTCAGTTTGTTCAATGCAAATTCGGAAATATCGACGGAATAGATATAAAGCGGTCGGACTTTTCCATTTACCACTCGAAAACAGGGCGTCATATTGCCGGTGGCAATCGTATGCAACTGAGTTGCCAAACAGATCACGGTTGTGGCTTTTCGAATGATGTTCCGCATGGCATCTTGCCCCTGATAGACATCCGCGATAACTTCCGGAAGCGGACCGTCATCTCGGATGGATCCCGTCAGAACGATCGGAATCTCTCGCCGGATACAAGAGACGATAATACCGTTATTGATTTGATTTTCGTCGATAAATTTTCGAATCGAACCGCTGCGTCTGACACGATTAATTAACTCGATATGATGATAATGACCGTTCGGTTTCGATTCCTGCGTATAGATATCTTGACCTAATGCGGTTCCGAAATAAGCGGCTTCTAAATCATGTGTCGCCAGAGCATTTCCCGCCAACAAACCGTGCGCATAACCGTTGCATATCAATTGCGACATTGCATTTCGAGAATCGGCATCGAAAGCGCAGGCAGGTCCCATCACCCATACAATATATCCGAATTCTTTTTCATGGAGCAGCAGATGATACAGGGAATCATAATCTTTCGAAAAGGCGGTTTCACGGCTTCTGCCTGCCCGAAATAAGAATTTTTCCTTTATCTCTTCAGTGACGGTAAAGCCGGAATTATGAAGAAATATGCCTTCTTCCGCATGATCCGTTCGACCGAGAATGACTCGATCTCCGATTTTTAAATTTCGAAGTTCAATTACTTCAAGTTTTCCATTTTCGCGAATCACTACGCAACAATCCATCCGACTGTCTTCCGCAAGCTTCCATTCTCCGTTGATTTTGAAATATTCGGGGAACATAGAAGTTCCGTGAAAATTATCCGGAGCGACTCCGTCTTTGATCACTTGTTCGGTGTTTACATCGGGCGAATGAACAAACATCGCCTGAGAAAAATCCGGTTCATGATAGACGGGAAGAGTGAATTCCATGATGTTCTCCTTTGAAAAATTATTTAAAATAACGAGCTAAGAAATCTCCGCCGTAGGAAAGAAAAATGGCTCCGATAAAATTCGATATGACACTGGCCGCGAGGAAGTAAGGGATGGAAACTTTATAAATTCCGCTTGCGACACTCACAAATTTTGACCCGATCCCCGGAATAGCCCTGACTCCGAACTGAAAAGGTAAAGATTTTACGGGCATTTTCCCCAGTTTTAAGGGTAAGTTTTCTTTTTGCTTTTCAAAATCGGAGATATCTCCGATCAAACTTCCGATATAGTATTCAATCAAAGATGCAAGAGTATTTCCCACGATGCAGATAATGACGGATTGTAAGACACCCATTAATGCGCCGAGAAAAATTGTTAAAGGTTCGGTTGGAATAAAAAATACCCCGAATAGAATATAAAGCAGTAGACTGACAGCAATACCGAGGATTTGGTGATCCCGGATAAAATTTTTTATTGTTTCAAAGTCTGATTTGATAAATAGAATTGTAAGAGCCGACAGTACAAAAATAATTAATCCGATTCTGATTTTTTTATTGCTTCTGATTTCTTGGAATCGGGATAGTTTCTGGTTGATTGGTTGTTCTGCCATGAGGGAGCGATTTCCTGATTTATATAAGATATTGATTTATCTTATTCTATCATTGAATCAATGAAAAAAATTCATAGTTATAATTATAGATCTATATAAGATATAATATATTTTAATTCAATCCGGGCAATCCGATGAAGGCGGATTCATGGTAAACTGATGGGAGAAAAAAGGAAGAGAATGTCAATCCGTTCAAGAAAAGAAAATCATTTGAATGCATGCCTGAACTCCGATGTTCAATCGGAGATTTCCAACGGCTTTGAAAATTACCGGCTGATTAACGAATCTTGTCCGGAAGAAGATTTTAGCGCTTTGAATTTTGAAACAGATTTTTTAAACCATAAAATTTCATTTCCTTTAATGATTTCCTCTATGACTGGTGGAACGGAACAAAGTGAGCAAATCAATCGGAATCTGGCACGTGCAGCGCAAGCGACGAATCTTCCTTTTGCGTTGGGCTCACAGCGCATCTACCTGGTAAATCAAAAATTGGAAACATTGAAATATATTCGGGAAGAAGCGCCAGATATCCCGATTTTGGCAAATATCGGTGCGGTTCAATTGAATTACGGGTGGACAAAAAACGAGTTATTTAAACTGGTCGATTCGGTCAACGCAAATGCGTTGATCCTGCACTTTAAT
>Ga0209203_1000326_pt1 | contig 42388 bp, 34 predicted proteins | sample AD_UKC109_MetaG_FD_184423 | JGI IMG/M metagenome (GOLD analysis project Ga0209203, IMG submission 184423) | Active sludge microbial communities of municipal wastewater-treating anaerobic digesters from Hong Kong - AD_UKC109_MetaG (SPAdes)... | ecosystem: Engineered > Bioreactor > Anaerobic >... | reverse complement strand
CTTACTAATATCTTCCTCTGTTAGCTCTCTGTGTCTTCTATCTATCATTTCTCCCAATTGTCGTGCATCAATAAAGAGGACTTCGTGTTCTCTTGATCTGTACTTCGGATTATCCTTCTTGTTTCTGTTCAGAATCCATAGCGATACGGGAATACCTGTTGAATAGAACAGTTTATCGGGAAGAGCGACAATGGCATCGACCATATCTTCTTCTAATAAATTCTTCCGAATTTCACCCTCGTTTGAAGTATTTGTGCTGAGTGAACCATTCGCAAGAACAATTCCTGCTACTCCGTTTGGTGCTAGATGGTAAACCATATGCTGAAGCCATGCGTAGTTGGCATTACCTGCAGGTGGAATACCAAATTTCCATCTCACATCATCCGTCAGTTGATTGCCACCCCAATCACTAATATTAAATGGCGGATTAGCAAGGATGAAGTCTGCTTTCAACGTCTTATGAAGATCGTGATGGAAAGTATCATCATGGTGTGGTCCTAGATTTGCATCAAGTCCTCTGATAGCTAGGTTCATCTTGCAAAGCTTCCATGTAGTTGAGTTCATCTCCTGACCATAGATAGAAAGGTTTTCAACTTTCCCTTGATGATCCTCCACAAACTTTTCACTCTGAACAAACATACCACCGGATCCACAACAAGGGTCATAAACTCTGCCTTGGTAGGGTTCAATCATGTCAACTAAGGTCTTAACAACGCTAGTAGGCGTATAGAATTCTCCACCGCCTTTTCCTTCAACACTGGCAAACTGGCCAAGGAAGTACTCATACACTCTACCCAGTAAATCCTTTTCTCCATTTTGATGAAGCTTTTTCGTTGAAATTAAGTCAATCAGTTCTCCCAGTCTTCTTTTATCAATTTCGGGTCTTGCATAACGCTTATCCAGTACACCCTTTAGGGATGTATTCTCTTTTTCAATAAGGATCATGGCATCATCAATCAACTGACCAATTTTGGGATCCTTTGCATTGTCTTTAATGAACCCCCACCTAGCCTCTTTTGGAACCCAGAAGATGTTCTCTGCTTCATATTCATCTCGGTCTTCTTCAAAGCCTGCACCTTCTTCAATAAGCGCATCAAACTTTGTTTCAAATTTATCGGATATGTACTTCAAGAAGATAAGCCCCAGTACCACGTGTTTATATTCACTGGCATCCATACTGCCTCTTAATTTATCAGCCGCTTTCCAAAGCGTTTCTTCAAATCCAATGTTTCCTGTGTTCTCAGTCATTTATTTTACCTCCAAATGTTTAATAGTTATGATCATCAAAGACTTCAAATATTTCACCTTCAAAGCCTTCTTGTTCTGGTTCGCTACTTACCCAATCAGGTAAGACTTCGTAATAGTGTGCCAACGCTTCAATCGTTTTGTGTAAAACAGATTCATGCTGGACTTTTTCAAGTAGTTCTATGATGAGTTTATAGGTCTCCAAGTATGGATTATTATCTACTACATCCATCGCTGCCTTAAACCTTGATACCAATTTCGCTTTCTCAATATCTCGTTCTATGGCATTCATTTCTTCTTTGTCGTAGATGGGAACTTCAACAAGATCATTAATCTCTCCCAAAGAAAACTGCTGCTCATGCTTTTTGATTACAGGCTCAAGCTCTCTTTTCAGCTTCTCCTTCTGGATTTCTAACTGATCAATTTCTGTAAGCTCACGTCCAAAGTAAGACGCATCAATTCCAAAAAGTTCTTCTAAAACGGGTAGATATTTCTTTGGAATGTTCTGTCGCCCTTTCACCCACATGTTAATATTTTGTTTTTTAATACCAAGTTTTTCTGCAAGTTCTATATGCTGAAGATTAAAGAGGTTTAAAATGTACTCTAATCCAATCAAGTTCTCACCTCCTGGTGCAGGGCTATAATTCCACTTAATATTCATTATACTTCATTTTATTGACTCGGTCAATATTAAGTGTAAATATTTTCTGACTTTTTGACAGCAATTCTATCAACTCACTATTATTTTGCCAATCATCTTATCAACTCACCATATCAACAATTATTTCGGCTGATATTTTTTTATTTCATCATTCTTGGATAACTTCCCTCAAAGCAAAAATCCGTGATTATCCTTCTGGCTTCTAGCCAGATCTCAAATCACGGAAAGTCTTTATTTGCTTATATTTCTACACTCTCATTTCTCTGCCCTTGACATCAATACTACCGTCTCCACATGCTCCGTCCACGGAAACATGTCTACAGGCTGAGCGACTTGCGGCATGAACCCGGCTTTCTTAAATAAGTTCAGGTCTCGCGCCAATGTCTCAACGCTACACGATATATAAACAATCTTCTCCGGCGCCACCGATTTGCATGCATTGACGAACTCAGGCGTAGTTCCGGCACGCGGCGGGTCCAGAAAAACCACATCGAATCGCTCGCCCTTCAAAGACGCCGCGAGCATCAACTCGCTTGCATCGCCTTTTCGAAAAGAAGCATTGCCTACTCCATTGTATTTCGCATTGGACGTTGCATCTACAACTGCCTTGCCGTTCAGCTCAATTCCAACTAGCGACTTTGCCTTATCCGACGCAATCAGGCCAATGGTTCCGATTCCGCAGTACGCATCCAGAATTCGCTCATTTCCACTAAGCGAAGCGAACTCGACCGCCTTACCGTACAAAACTTCAGTCTGAGCGTGATTTATTTGGCAAAACGACTCGGGCGAGAGCTTGAAGCTTTTGCCACAAATGCGCTCAATTATGTATCCCTTGCCATAGGCGGAGATGCTTTTGAGCCCGAGAATCATGGAATCCCTTTTGTTGTTGAGGTTGAAAACTACTGTAGTAATCTCTTTGTGCCTAGAAATAAGCTCTTTAACGAAAGCCTTCTTGCCAGGAAAATCGACTTGAGCGACGACTATAACTACCATCACCTCGCCCGTCCCCTCGCCAACGCGAACGAGAACTCGGCGCAGAATTCCATCTCCTTTTCGCTCATCGAAAATAGGCGTTTTGAAGGACACCGCCAGCTTCTTAATCGTCAGAATAATCGCGCTTGCCAGACGATTCTCAATCAAGCATTCGCTATTCTCAATTATCTTGTGAGAGCCCGGCGCATAGGTCCCGCAAACCACCTTGCTGTTAATCTTGCCAAAGGCTGCGTGCACTTTGTTTCTGTAGTAGTAGGGATCTTGCGCACCAAGAATTCGCTCCACTTTGCACATCTCTGATAGGTGCTTCTCGACGATTTTTTGCTTATCGTCAAGTGTCGCCTCGTAGTTCTTATCTTGATTGCATCCACCGCAGGCCTTTGATACAGGACAAGTTTTCATTCTTTTCGCCTTCTACTTTATTTATACTTACTTAGTGCTTTTAATTGCATTTGCTACAGTATTCTTAAGAAGTACCGAAGTAGTTACAGAGCCTACCCCTCTAGGAACTGGTGTTATCCTGTCGACAATCTCTGAGATGCCCGCAAAGTCAACGTCGCCGCAAAGCTTTCCAGCCTCATCAACATTCATTCCAACATCAATTACTATGCTCGAAGGCTTAACATACTCGGCACTTACCATCTTGGCTACCCCCGCAGCCGCCACAATGATATCTGCATTTTTGCACTCGCCAATAAGGTCTTCCGTCTTCGTATGGCAAACAGTAACCGTCGCATTCTCCTTAATGAGCATCATCGCAACAGGCTTACCAATAACAAGACTTCTACCAATGACCGTAACCTTCTTGCCCTTAAGCTCTATATCATAGTGATGTAGTAGCTCGATAACAGCCTGAGCCGTGCAAGGCGCAAATCCCTCTTTGCTTCCCGCGAAAAGCCTCGCCATATTCTCAAGCCCCATGCAATCGACATCCTTGTCGCCTTCAATCAGCTTCTGAATTCTTGCTTCAGAAAGTTGCTTAGGAAGTGGTCGAAAAAGCAATATCCCGTCAACCGAACTATCGTTATTAAGCTCAACTATCGTCTTTTCTAATTCGTCTTGATCAACATCAGCCGACAGTTCCACAACCCTCGTGTCACAATTGTTATCGGCAAATCTTTTTCGCGCGCCACGCTCATAAGAAATATCATCTTCTCTATTTCCGACTCTCACGATTGCAAGAGTTGGAATCTTGTTTTTACCCTTAAGTTCTTCTATGCTATCCTTCAAATTCGCGCAAATAGCGTCAGCTACCGGCTTTCCTAGTAATTCAACCATTTAAACTCTCCTTATTTAAGTCCAGCCAACACTAAATCGTATGCTATCTCGCATGTCTTGCACACATCATGGACCTTCTCCTCAGTTCTGTGATTTAAGTTCTCCGCGTATTCTTTATCCTTCATTAGCTTCGTGTTGATATACACATTCATTGCTGCACTCTTAGCCGCAGCCATGCACGCGCACGCTGAAACTCCAACATCACTAATAGCAAGTCTTGAACCCTCGACAGAAAGCAAAACAATCAGCTTTGCAACCTCTATCATCTTATCTATTATCTTGCCTGGTGCGTCGGCAGCAACTCTCAAGGCTCTCTCAAGAACCTCATCTCTGGTTGGGTCGTCTTTTGGAATTGAATAAGCCTTCGATAATGGTTCAAAAGCCTTGGCATCTTCTTCAATGAGCTCCAAAATCTCGTCATTCAAGATCTTCGTCTTCTTTAACACATCTTGAATATCCTCTTCATAATCAATGTACTTCTTCTTACCCGTAGTAAGATTTGCAACCATCGAGCAAAGCGCCGATGCAACTCCACCCATTAACGCCGCTGCTCCTCCACCACCCGGAACTGGAGCGACTGAACTTAAATTCTCAATAAACAAATCAATACTATCCTGTCTCATGCGCACCTCTTGCTCTTACGATTTAATTACTTTCTATATTACACTTTGACTCACTTTTTATGAACATAAAAATAGCTTAGAGTTCAAAAAACCAGACTCTAAGCTATTTGTTTTACTGAATAAATCTCCTAATCGTTAGTATCGACATCATGTCAACGCTTCCATAACAAACATTGTCTCTTGAATTAGAAGCATGAATTACTTGTCCTCCACCAACATAGATTCCTACGTGGCCACAATATCCTCCACCCGTATCCCAGCAAACAACATCTCCAGGCATGATATCACTTCTGCTTACTGACACGCCGCAGGTAGTGATCGATTGAGCTAAGTGAGGAACGCTGATTCCGATTTGCCTATATGCATATACAACCAAACCAGAGCAATCTACACCGCTACTTGACTCTCCTGCCCAAACGTAATCAACGCCAAGCATCGACACGCAGATATTTACAATGCTCTCTCCGTTAACACCAGTAATTACTGGCAAGGTCGCAGTGTTACCTGTTGAGCCGGAATAACTTCCGCCGGAGCTTCCACCAGATCTACCTCCACTACTCGAACGAGGTGGGTTAGTTGGCGTTGGTGTTGGAGGTGCATTAGTAGTCGTATACGAGATATAAACATACCCGGTAAGTCCTGCCTCCGTAGTAACCTCATACCATTTAGCAGAAACAGACGTACAATGAAGTCTGCTGTCTCTTGGAAGAGTTGCTAGAACCTCGCTATCCGTTGAAGGTTCTGCTCTTAAAGTCAATGAATCAGCATCTACCCACACGGTACGATCAATTGCTTGCCAAACCATTTCATCACTTAGTGAATTCGAAAGAACATATCCTTCAACTCCGTCTTCAGTAACAACCTTCGACCAAGTATCACCAATACCAATTCTTGTAACAGCCTGTCCTACAAATAGTGTGCCGACAGTGTTCGAGCTCATGTCAGGAAACTCTTTAAGAATAGAGTCCTGCGCATCAACATACTCCGTCGTATTATCAGGCGTGAAAACCGTCACATCCAAAAGCTCGATAGGTAAATTAGCCTCATCATATTGCTGATAAATCGTATAAGTTGGTATATCACTGTAACTAGTATTTTCTACAGGAGTATATCCCTCCACATAAGATGTGTTAGCTATTCCACCATTACTTACATCAATCATTCCATCAGAAACAACATAATCCCCGTTTGGGTCTGCCTGATCACCTTGGTCACCTTGGTCACCCTGGTCTCCCTGATCAACCTGCTCGCCATCGCCGCCTTCTGTCTCACCGCCTGTAACAACTTCACCAGATGTATTGACATTCAAAGCCCATTCCTCGACTAGAGCCTGTGTCTGTTCTACAACTCCAGCATCAGGAAAAGTAGCAGCATACGCCCTTCTTACTGCAAGTGAAGGTCGAGTCATCTCTCTTAGTCCTATTGGAAAACATATTACAGGTACTGTAACCATTATGCATACCAATATGCCCACGATGTATTTGTATGAGTTCTTGCGATTAAACATCAATATCGCCTCTCCTATAAACCAAAAATAGTATTTGCCTTCGCGAAAATAACCAACATATATATTGTACTACGCTTCGTCAACCTTTCACGTGAATAATTAGGCAAAGAAAATGCTGCAGTGTGTCACCACTACTGCAGCATTAATTATATAACTTTGATTCTAACGAAATGTTACAAAAACAAATCAGTTAGCAGACAATTCCTCAGCCTCTGTTCTCTTCAAATCGTCAAGATACTCGTTCTTGAACTGAGCAACGCTATTTGCATCAGAGCTGTAATCGTCACCAGTGATAATCTTGCAATTCTCCTTAACAACTGGAACAGCAGTAATATCTCGATACTTTCTAACGCCAGTACCAGCTGGGATTATGCTACCGATGATAACATTCTCCTTAAGACCGATAAGTGGGTCAACCTTACCCTTAACAGCAGCATCTGTAAGAACACGTGCTGTCTCCTGGAAGGATGCAGCAGACAAGAAGGAGTCAGTTGATAGAGACGCCTTAGTAACACCAAGTAATTGTCTCTTTCCTGAAGCTAACTTAGCTCCCTCAACGCCCTCAAGCTTAGCATTCTCTGCAATGAAGTCGAAAATATCAACTGTTGTACCTGTCATAAATGGTGAATCACCTGGATCATCAATACGCATTCTTCTCATCATCTGACGAGTAATAACTTCGATATGCTTATCATTGATGGTAACACCACCGCTCTTATAAACCTTAACAACTTCGCTAACAATATACTTCTGAACTCCACGAACACCCTTAATCTTCATGATCTCGGATGGGTTAACCGTACCGTCTGTAAGCATATCAGCCGCCTCAACTACATCTCCGTCTGAAACCTTGATTGTAGCTGCGAAAGGTACCTGATAACGACACTCAGTAATGAGCTCATCCTTATCGTCACGAACAGTACTCTCAGGAGAAGCAGTAACGAGAATCTCTCTCTTACCCTTAGCGCCTTCGATTATCTGGACTGTACCATCAATTTCAGAGATGATTGCCTCTCCCTTTGGCTTACGAGCTTCGAAAAGCTCCTCGACACGTGGAAGACCCTGAGTAATATCATCACCTGATGCGATACCACCAGTATGGAACGTTCTCATTGTAAGCTGTGTTCCAGGCTCACCGATTGACTGAGCAGCCATGATACCAACTGCCTCGCCACCTGTAGTAGGAAGACCAGTTGCAAGGTTGATACCGTAGCACTTAGAACATACTCCATGTCTAGCATTACAATCGAATACTGATCTAATCTTAACCTTCTTATTACCAGACTCTTCAATCTTCTTAGCAACTGAACCAAGAATAAGTTCGTTGGCCTTGACAAGTACTTCACCAGTTGTAGGATTCGTAATATCCTCAGCTGCATAACGTCCGCTAAGACGCTCAGCCAATGTCTTAATTACATCCTTCTTTTCATTAGCAACAACTGCGATTTCCTTAACCCAAGTATAATCTGTTGATCCACAATCCTCTTCGCTGATGATTACTTCCTGTGATACATCAACAAGACGACGTGTCAAATATCCAGAGTCAGCTGTCTTGATAGCAGTATCTGACAATGCTTTTCGAGCACCATGGGAAGAAATAAAGAACTCAAGAACGTTCATTCCCTCACGTAGGTTAGACTTGATAGGAATCTCGATTGTTCTACCAGAAGTATCTGCCATGTTACCACGCATACCAGCAAGCTGCTTAATCTGGTTAATCTGTCCACGGGCACCAGAATCAGACATCATCTTGATTGGATTGTAAGGTCCAAGGTTTTTCTTAAGCTCTTCAGTAATATCGTCAGTTGTCTGAGTCCAAATCTTAATTACCGACTTATAACGTCCAGACTCGTTCATCAAACCTCTCTGGTACATCCTGTTAACGAACTCAACCTTCTCCTCAGCCTCGTGAATCATCTTCTCCTTAATATCAGGAACAATCATGTCCTCGATACCAATTGAGATACCACCACGAGTTGAGTACTTATAACCAAGTGTCTTAACATCATCCAATAGGTTAGCTGTAAGAGCTGCGCCATGAACTGCAATAGATCTTGCAATTACATCCTCAAGCTTCTTCTTACCCATTACGAAATCACACTCAAGCTTAAGTCTGTTCTCAGGGATAGAACGATCAACGTATCCAAGATCCTGAGGGATGATTTCATTGAAGATAAATCGACCGAATGAAGAGTAAATGATACCTGTTACTGTCTCTCCATCGAATTCTCTTGAAACACGAATACCTACTTTAGCCTGAAGAGTAATCTTGTGCTCATCATAAGCCATGTAAGCCTCATCGATAGATGAGAATACCATTCCCTCGCCAGTGTCGCCATCACGGGACATTGTTAGGTAATAGCAACCAAGAATCATATCCTGTGTAGGAACAGTAACTGGCTTACCATCCTGAGGCTTCAAGAGGTTATTACTCGAAAGCATTAGGAATCTGCACTCAGCCTGAGCCTCTGCAGAAAGAGGTACATGGACAGCCATTTGGTCACCGTCGAAGTCAGCGTTAAAAGCTGTACATACGAGTGGGTGAAGCTTAATTGCACGACCTTCAACTAGGATAGGCTCAAACGCCTGAATACCTAGTCTGTGAAGTGTAGGTGCACGGTTAAGCATTACTGGATGATCCTTAATAATATCCTCGAGGATAGCCCAAACGTCAGCATTAGGACGATCAATCAAACGACGACCTGTCTTAATATTCTGTGTCTTGCCATCTTCAACCAATCTCTTAATAACGAATGGCTTGAATAGCTCAAGAGCCATTTCCTTAGGAAGTCCGCACTGATGCATACGTAGCTCTGGTCCAACAACGATAACTGAACGTCCAGAATAGTCAACACGCTTACCAAGTAAGTTCTGACGGAAACGTCCTTGCTTACCCTTAAGCATATCAGTAAGTGACTTAAGAGTTCTGTTATTTGTAGCAGAAGTAGATCCTGTTACAGCACGACCACGTCTACCGTTATCGATAAGCGAGTCAACTGCCTCTTGTAGCATTCTCTTCTCGTTTCTAACGATAATGCTTGGAGCACCAAGATCAAGAAGCTTCTTAAGACGATTGTTTCTGTTAATAACTCTTCTATACAAATCGTTCAAGTCAGATGTCGCATATCTGCCACCATCTAGCGGAACCATTGGACGAAGTTCAGGAGGTAGTACAGGAAGAACATCAAGGATCATCCACTCTGGCTTATTTCCAGAAGTCTTGAATGCCTCAACAACTTCAAGTCTCTTAATGATTCTAGCCTTCTTTTGTCCTGAAGACTCAATACGAGCAACGTTAAGCTCCTCTGCAAGTCCATTAATATCAACTTGCTTCAAAAGAACCTTAACCGCCTCAGCACCCATTCGTGCATCAAAAGAACTCTTGCCATAGTTTGCTACATAATCTCTATACTCTGACTCCTCAAGAGTTTGTCCCTTGATTAATGGAGTCTTTCCAGGATCAAGAACAATATAAGTAGCAAAATATAGAACTCTCTCCAAAGTCTTTGGTGGAATGTCCAACAAAAGACTCATTCTGCTAGGGATTCCACGGAAGAACCAAATATGAGATACAGGAGCAGCAAGCTCAATGTGACCCATTCTCTCACGACGAACTGTGTTCTTTGTTATTTCTACTCCACAACGATCGCAGACCATGCCCTTATAACGAATCTTCTTATACTTACCGCAATGGCACTCCCATGACTTCATAGGTCCAAAGATTCTTTCGCAGAACAAACCGTCTGTCTCAGGCTTCTGAGTACGGTAGTTTATTGTCTCCGGCTTCTTAACCTCACCGTGAGACCAACCCTTAATGACCTCAGGAGAAGCAAGCTTAATGCCTATAGCCGAAAAATGATTTGATTCATACATATATTGAAGTCTCCTTCCAATACGCTTTTATCAAGTGAACAACTAGCTCAACAAAAGCATTAATTCATTTAAGTTACCAACGAATCTTACAGATCGATATCAGAGTCAGAATCATCGCCGAACTCATCAGAACTATCGTTCTCGGCAATATTTCCATCTTCGTTTACTTCAACAAATCCTGTTGAAAGCACGTCCTCAGCATCTTCTTGGAAAGCGTCAAGGGACTTTCTTGTCTCCTCGTCAATCTCCCTGATGCTATCGTCTTCCTCTGACTCAAGGTTAAGGTCGCATTCTTCATTCTGTGCAGAATAAAGCTTTACATCCAAACCAAGTGACATCAACTCTTTTGTAAGAACGTTAAATGACTCAGGTATACCTGATGCAGGAACATTATTACCTCTAATGATTGCATCGTAGGTCTTTGATCTACCTTCAATATCATCTGACTTAACTGTAAGAATTTCTTGCAAAGTCTGAGCAGCACCATAAGCCTCAAGTGCCCAAACCTCCATCTCTCCGAATCTCTGACCACCAAACTGAGCTTTACCACCCAATGGCTGCTGAGTAACGATAGAGTATGGTCCAATTGAACGAGCATGCATCTTATCATCAACAAGGTGATGCAACTTCAAGTAGTACATGACACCAACGGTAATTCTATTTTCGAAAGGCTCTCCAGTTCTACCATCGATAAGGATCGTCTTACCATCGCTATCGATACCAGCTAGCTGGAATGCCTCAGCAATATCATTCTCGTTCGCACCATCGAAAACAGGAGTAGCAACCTTCCAGTTAAGAGCTCTAGCTGCACGTCCCAAGTGAACCTCAAGAAGCTGTCCAATGTTCATACGAGAAGGAACGCCTAATGGGTTAAGAACGATATCTAGTGTCTGTCCATCTGGTAGGAAAGGCATATCCTCTTCAGGAAGAATTCTTGAAACAACACCCTTGTTACCATGACGACCAGCCATCTTATCACCAACAGAAAGCTTACGCTTCTGAGCAATATATACACGAACTAGCTTGTTAACCGAGTTCTTAAGGTTGGAGTTGTTCTCCTTTGTGAAAATATCAACATCTACAACAACGCCAGACTCACCATGAGGTACATGTAAGGAAGTATCCTTAACCTCATGAGCTCTCTCACCGAAGATTGCTCTATATAGTCTTTCCTCTGCTGTAAGGTCTGTCTCACCCTTAGGAGAAATCTTTCCAACAAGAATATCGCCTGCTCTTACTTCAGCACCTATTCTGATAATACCGTTCTCATCAAGATTTGATAGAGCGTCATCACCAACGTTTGGTACTTCTCTTGTAATCTCTTCAGGTCCAAGCTTTGTATCACGTGCTTCGCACTCATATTCTTCGATGTGGATTGATGTATAAACATCATCCCTAACGATTCTCTCATTAACTAGGACAGCATCCTCGTAGTTGTAACCTTCCCAAGTCATGAAGCCGATAAGAACATTCTTACCAAGAGCAAGTTCACCCTTATCTGTTGCTGGACCATCTGCAATAACATCTCCAGCCTTAACCTCTTCGCCAATACTAACGATTGGTCTTTGGTTAATACATGTACTTTGGTTAGATCTTAAGTACTTGGATAGCTTATAAGTATCAACTTCTCCAGAAGGTCTTGTGATTCTAATCGAATCAGAAGAAACTGAAGAAACAACACCATCACGCTTAGCAACTGCACATACTCCAGAGTCCTTAGCTGCACGATACTCCATACCTGTTCCAATAATTGGAGACTCAGGCTTAATCAAAGGTACTGCTTGACGTTGCATGTTAGAACCCATCAACGCACGGTTAGCATCATCGTTACCCAAGAAAGGAATAAGGCTTGTTGATACAGAAACTAACTGCTTAGGAGATACGTCCATGTAGTCAACTTCTGAAGGTTCAACCTCCAAGAACTGATCAAGGTTACGGCAAACGATCTTCTTACCAAGGAAACGTCCTTCCTTATCAAGAGGCTCATTAGCCTGAGCAATGTTGTACAAATCCTCTTCATCAGCAGTCATGTAGTAAACATCAGCAGTAACTACACCCTTCTCCTTGTCATAAAGACGATAAGGAGTCTCAATGAAGCCGTAATTGTTTACACGTGCATAAGTTGCAAGTGAAGTAATAAGTCCAATGTTAGGTCCTTCAGGTGTTTCAATAGGGCACATTCTTCCATAGTGGGAAGAGTGAACATCTCGAACTTCGAAGGAAGCTCTATCTCTAGAAAGACCACCAGGTCCAAGAGCAGAAAGTCTTCTTTTATTCGTTAATTCAGCAAGAGGATTCTGTTGATCACCAAACTGAGACAATTGTGAAGAACCAAAGAACTCTCTAAATGAAGCGCTTAGCGGACGAGTATTAACAAGCGTTCCAGCTGTAACCTTGTCTGCCTCTTCTTCATCAATACCAGCCATTCTCTCACGAACGTTCTTCTCAACTCGTGCCATACCTTGACGCATTTGGTTCTGAAGGAGTTCTCCAACGGAACGAATACGACGATTGCCTAAGTGGTCGATGTTGTCAATTGCGCCAACTCCGTGATGTAAACCAATGAAGTAGGAAACCATAGCGATGATATCATCTACTACGAGATTCTTAGGCATCAAATCAACACGTCTCTCTCTTAGTCTGTATGTCAACTCTGTAGCGTACTCAGTCTTCTTACAATTCTCGCGAACTTCAGCAATAATCTCACGCAAAACACTACATCTTACGCGCTCATTAATCTTAGTATCAGCAAAATTAAAGTCCTTAAGCTCCTTCTCTGTAAAGCTAGCTCTTAAGTACTTCTCACAATCAACACGACCATTACCTACAACTCTATGAGACTGATTGGAAATGCGTACTGTATCACCAGTCTTGATGATAGGATAAATATCTACAGATGTAATTCCAGCCTCTTCAATCTCGATAGCCTTCTCAGCTGAAATAACGGAGTCAGCCTTCAAGATTAACTCACCGTCTTCAGTAACAATATCATTTACAGCCTTATGGCCACATAATCTTGAAGATACTCCAAGCTTCTTATTTATCTTATATATACCTACACGAGCAAGATCATATCTTCTTGCATCAAAGAAAAGCATATTAAGATGTGTCTCAGCAGCTTCAGCGCTAACTGGCTCACCTGGACGAACTTTCTTATAGAATTCGGCCAATGACTCTTCTCTAGTCTTGCAAGAATCCTTCTCCATCGTAAGACGAAGACCTTCTTCTTCACCAAAGACATTGATGATCTCGTCATTGTCCTTCATACCCAAAGTACGGAGGAAAATAGTAAGTGGGAACTTACGAGCTCTATCTACACGAACGCTAATAATACCATTCTCATCTTCTTCAAGCTCTAACCATGCACCACGGTTAGGAATAATCTGAGAAGTATATTCGAGCTTGCCCAGTTTACCAAATTCAGTGCCAAAGTACGCTCCAGGGGAACGAACAATCTGGCTAATTATTACTCTCTCAGCACCATTAATAATAAAGGTACCGTGATCTGTCATAATAGGGAATTCGCCAACATATGCTACTTGGTCCTTGACCTCACCAGTAAGTGTGTTGAGTAGACGAAGCTTAATCTTAAGGTTAGCAGCGTAATTGCTGTCTTTCTCTTTACACTCTTCTAGACTACAAATTGGACTGTCTGCATCAAACTCTCTGTCAAGAAAGAATACCTTCCATATTCCCTGGGAATCAGTTATTGGGGAGATCTCCTCAAATACCTGATAAATACCCTCATTCATAAACCACTCGTAGGAATTTCTTTGAATCTCAATGAGATTAGGAACTTCGATTACCTCGTCAATACGAGAATAGGACATACGTTCAGTCTTGCCCTGCTTGATGGAACGAACCATTAACACATCACCTCTCGATTTTTAGCTTCAGAGATTACTCTCTTGGCGGCCTTCGCTCGCGCGGTTCTTTGAAATAACACAAAACCGCAATTTCGTCAAGTCAAAAGGGCATAATAAGCCCCTCGCACATTAAGACGCATTATAGAATTATACGCACATGTGCAAGGGTTGTCAATAAAAAATACCCCTCAAAACTAAAGAATTGAGGGGTACAAGATAATCACTTTATTAGTAGGACAAGTTTTGAAGTGCCCACATATTTATCTGATATTCAGGAGAAGCAGCTGTAAGGTTCGCATCAGACCAAGCAGTTAAACTAGCAGTAATAAGTGTTGACCTTGCAAGTGCAATATATGCAGGAGCACTCTCCTCAAAATAGTATACGGTCAAAGTCGTATTGTCGCTACTTGGGAGATAGTAGACATCCCCAGCAACTCTGTCAGCAGAGAACAACCAATCATTCAATGCGAAATCAGAATCTGTGAACGTGTCAGTATTCGTAGGATAAATCTGATTTGACAAGTATCCACCAGTTAATATCTCACTAGCAACATCGGAATTATCCTTAACTACTGCACAGAATCCAGCAGCATCAGTAACATTAGCAACAAGGCCCTGAGCTTCAGCACGAAGGGCATCCATGCCAGCTTGGATTTCTTCAGCTGTAGCGTCCTCTTCAAGAGCGGCTTCGTTAGTCAAAGTAAGTGTTCTATAAGCTACATTAGGTGTCTCGTCCTGATAACGATCATTCAATAAGTAAACATATACACCAGCTGTTGCCTCAATAACGATAGTGTCACCAGCCTCGCCATCTGAGAACAAGAAATCCAACTCCTCAGAATCCTCTCCATGATACTGAGTAATCTCATCATAAGAGTAGCCAACAATAGATGTAGGATCAGCATCATCAGCAAATGCCTCCAAAGCCGCATCGTCACCTTCAAGTGCGTCCATAACTAATTCTCTGAAGGTCTCTGGGTCTGTAGCATTATCGGCAATATAGTTTGCCTCTTCTAAAACCTCAGCGTAAAGCTCTTCATCAACGTTTGCTCCCGCTTCAGCTTGCGCAAGCTCTAAAGAAGCAGATACGTCAGGAGAATTTACTGTAGCTGGGAAATAATAGTAGTTATAGTCTACAGTATTATATAAAGTAACATTATTAGATATCTCGTTATCGATGTCTTCTTGAGTAGGAACTAACTCAAACTGTCCAAGATAGTTCTGATACTCCTGAGACAGGGAATCTCTTCTTACACAGTTTCTTAGTGAATTAACAGAGAATCCTGTTCCATACATCTGTGAAAGATATCCTTCTACTGAAGTAAATCCATAATCAGAAGCTGTTGTGCGAACACCTTCAACTGCAATATCAGTATATCTATCGATTCCAGACATTTCCAAGAATCCATTCTGCTCAGCAATATCATCTATCATTGCAGTACTCAAGACTGAAGCAGCAGCATTATTGTAAAACATCTCACGATATGTAGCTGTCGAAGAAGCTGAATTTACAGGACTATCCAAATCGATTCCGTCAAGATATCCATACATACGATATGTTGTTAGTAGCTGTGAATAGTAGTAGTTAACTTCAACTACAGGAAGGCTATCAATTGTAACAACCTTGCCATTAGCATCTTTCTTCGTAATCTTTATGCCCTCAACACACTTCGGTAGTAATCCCGACATGTATATGAAGAATAGAGCAACAATAACTACTATTGCTACTATAATTGATTTCATTATTACGCTCGCCCAATCAATGGTGGAGTTCTTTTTCTTCTTATTAGAGTTTGCCATGAAGGAAACCTACCTTTACACTTTTTAACAAAACGTAATCATTATAATTCGCGTTCGCTCATAATGCAAGAAAGCATCGAAAAAGACTTGAGACAATAAGTCGGATTCAGTCTCATAATTTCTTCGCGAGGCATCTGTGACCATTCAACAAAAGCAAAATCACAGCCAGCACCCTTCGCACACTCGATATCTGGCAAAGCATCACCTACATAAAGGATTCTGCTCATATCAGTAATTCCAAACTTTGAAGCAGCCAAAAATAACGGCTCGGGATTCGGTTTATGCTTGCTTGAGTCTTCGCTGAATATCATATGCTCGAAAAATTTACCAAGCTCGAGATGTTCAATCGTAATAATCGCAGATGAGTAACGCTTTGAAGTAACCAGACCCTGCATAGCTCCAAGTTTTCTTAACCCGTCCAAGCCTTCAACTACGCCCTCAAAAGGTGGCACAACATTCTGCTCAAGAAGCTTGCAATTTATTTTAAGATATTCTTGTCCAAGTTTATTCGTCAATTCGGCACTATGCATACCAAAACATGCTAACAAAGGCTTGCCAATATAAGACATAAGGTCCGCCTCGCTTCGAGGACAATTCCCTAAGACATTAATATAGGCTTGCTTCATACATTTAACAATTAAGGGGACCGAGTCTACTAGCGTACCATCAAGGTCATATAGAATTGCATCGTAACGCATTAATCTTCCTTATCTTTTTCTTCGTCATCTTTATCAGTCTTTTCGACTATTGGATTTGGGTGAATCATTACCTTGGATATCCATCTTTCTTGAACATGCAAGACCTTGATGGATAGATTCTTATAAGTAACGGTTGGTTTCTCGCCTTCCTCGGGGACTCTGTCGAGCAATTGTATGACTAGGCCGGCAATAGTGTCGTACTCTTCGTCAGTAAGCTCAATGCCAAGGACATTCTCGAGGTCGCTCAATGTCATGTCACCAGCAACAACGTAGTCGCCATTTGAAAGGCGGATGAATTCCTGCTCTTCGTCGTCGAACTCGTCGGTGATGTTGCCAACAATTTCTTCAAGCATGTCTTCGATAGTACATATGCCCATTGTTCCGCCATATTCGTCAACAATGACAGCCATTTGCATACCACAAGTCTTCATCTCGGAGAATAAGGACGAGATTTTGCGGGTTTCATGAACAACCAAAGGTTCTCTTATGATTTTCGAAAGAGAAAAATCACTTGTCATCTTCGGAGCCTCAAGACCAATCAAATCCTTGATATGCAATATTCCCACGATATCGTCGATGTTGTCGCGATAAACGGGAATTCTCGTGAACTTCTCGCTTCTTACGACAGCCATAACAGTCTCATAGTTTGAATCCAAAGGCAGTCCAATGATTTTCTTGCGGTGGGTCATAATCTCAGATACTTCTTTGTCGTTAAACTCAAAAATATTCTTAATCATTTCCTTCTCAGAGTTCTCTATTCCACCTGTCTCAGAACCAACATCGACCATCATACGAATTTCTTCTTCAGTAACTTCCTTGTCCTTCTCCTTAGGGTCGATACCAAACAAATACAAAACTGCATTCGTAGAAAATGTAAGGAATTTTACGAAAGGCTTAGTTATAACGCCAAAACCGCGAACAACGGACGCAGCTACGAAGGACCATTTTTCAGGGTACTTCTGTGCGATTCTCTTAGGGGCAAGCTCGCCCAATACAAGTGAAAAATATGAAAGAATAAGAGTTATTACAATAGTACAAACTGTCTCCACCCAAGCATACTCACTCTTTGGATCAAATAACAAGGCTGCTTTTCTTGAGAAGTTGCTAGCTGCAAAAGCTGATGACAAGAATCCTGCGAAGGTTACCCCCACCTGAATTGTTGCCAAGAATGTTCCTGGATTGTCAATAAACTTAAGAACTCGTTTGGCTTTTCTATTGCCTTCCTCCGACATTTTACGAATTTTAGCATCATTCAAAGTTATGACTGCCATCTCCGTTCCAGAGAAAAAAGCATTAACCAAAATAAAGAACAAAACAATAATTAAATCAAATATCCCTTTGCCAACTTCGTTAGGCACAAAATTTCCTTTCCTTTCCATGGCGTAAACTACGCCTGCGCCAGTAATGCGCGATAATCATGATTAACAATCGAATCATAATACTAATATACTATATCTTTGCTCGAAAAACTCTCGAAAAAATATTACTTCATCTCGTCCAGAAGCTTTGCTAGCAAGTTTCTTACTGTTTGAGGATCAGCCTTGCCATGCAAAGCCTTCATCGACTGTCCAATCAAAGCGTTGATATTCTTAATATTACCTGCCAAATATTCCTCAACCGCCTTAGGGTTACTTGCAAGAATCTCCTTAATTGTTGGCTCGATTGCTCCAGCATCTGATACTTGCGCTAAACCGTGCTCATCAACATATTTCTCTGGGTCGATATTCTCATCAAAGACCTTTGCGAGCAGCTGGATTCCAGTTGAGCGGTTGATTTTCGAGCTATTAACAAGGTTAATTATTGTTCCCAAAGAAGTTGCGTTGAAGTCAACCTCTTCAATAGATACGTGCTTGTCATTGCAAAGCTTTAGGAGATTTGTAAGTATCCAATTTGATGCGTCTTTAGGGGACTTGCAGACCTCATTTGCTCTCTCGAAAATCTTAACCAGGCAAGTCGAGCCTGTAATAATACCGGCGTCATACTCAGGAAGACCCAATTCGCTCACGTAGCGAGCCTTCTTGGCGTCTGCAAGCTCAGGCATCTCGGCTTTGATTCTCTTAATGAAATCGTCAGAAATCTCCATGGGCATGAGGTCTGGCTCTGGGAAGTACTTGTAATCTTGAGCATTCTCCTTGCTTCTCATGGCGTAAGAATATTCCTTTACGTCATCCCATCTTCTTGTCTCTTGAGTAACCTTGCCGCCTGCTTCAATTACGTCGATTTGTCTGTCGGCTTCGTAAGCGATAGCACGCGCGATTGCTTTCAAGGAAGCCATGTTTTTCATCTCAGTTCTTGTGCCATACTCCTCTTGTCCGACCGGACGCACTGAAAGGTTTATGTCCGCGCGCATTGATCCTTCTTGCATTTTGCAATCGGAAACGCCGAGATATTGAAGAGTGTCGCGAAGCTTTTCGAGGTAGGCAATAACTTCTTCTGCACTTCGAAAATCAGGTTCAGACACAATCTCGATTAGTGGCACGCCACAGCGATTGTAATCAACCATGGTCGTATCAGTTGAAGAATCGTGAATGAGCTTACCAGCATCCTCTTCCATGTGAATCTCATGAATACCTATGCTCTTTGTCTTGCCGCCAACTACAATATCAACGTGGCCATTGCGGCAAATAGGCAAGTATAGCTGTGAGACTTGGTACGCTTTAGGAAGATCTGGATAAAAATAGTTCTTTCTATCAAACTTGTTCTTTCTCGTAATCTCACAGTTGGTTGCAACACCAGCCTTAATCGCGTACTCTACTACCTTCTTATTAATAGTAGGAAGTGTTCCTGGCATGCCAGAACAAATCTCGCAAACATGCGTGTTCGGTTCACCTCCGAACTTTGTTGAACAACCGCAAAAAATCTTCGATTTTGTCGAAAGCTCGACATGAACCTCTAATCCCATTACTGTTTCAAAAGCTGACATTTCTCGTCCTCACTTACTTAGCTTGAGCTTTTCTAATATGATAATCGGTCTCATTCTGGAAAGCAGATGCTACAGAACAAAGTGTTTGCTCCGAATAATGCTTGCCCATCAATTGCATTCCGATTGGAAGTCCTTGCTTATCAAAGCCACATGGAATGGATACTGCTGGGATACCAATAATGTTAATTAGTACCGTGCAAATATCTCCAAGATACATCTTTAGAGGATCAGATAGGCTCTCGCCAAGCTTGAGGCTTGTAGTAGGAGCAACTGGTCCAATAACTACGTCGTACTTAGCAAAAGCCTTATCGAATGCTTGCTTAATCAAAGCCTTTGCTTGAAGCGCCTTCTTATAATAAGCATCATAGTATCCTGAAGAAAGAACGAAGTTACCAAGCATGATTCTTCTCTTAACTTCCATTCCGAAGCCTTCGCTACGACTCTTGATATATAAGTCGACCAAGTCTTGAGCTTCCTTCGAAGAATAACCATATTTAACGCCATCATACCTTGATAGATTCGAGCACGCTTCTGCGCAAGCAATTATGTAATATGTTGGAATCGCATAATCAACAATTGGCATCTCGAATTCTTCAACAATGGCGCCCTTCGACTTGAATAATTCAACTGCCTCAAGAACGCTATTCTTTACGTCCTCATCAATGCCTTGTCCAAAATACTCCTTAGGCAAGCCGATCTTTAGTCCCTCAACATTATAATTCTTAAGAGCCTCAATATCGATTTTGATTGCATCAGGAGAAGATGTTTGATCCTTCGAATCCTCGCCGCTAATTACGTTATATACACTTGCTACATCCAAAATGCTCTTTCCCATTGGTCCAATTTGATCCAATGAAGAAGCAAAAGCAACAAGTCCATATCTTGATACTGAGCCATATGTTGGCTTGAGACCGCTAACTCCACAAAATGATGCAGGTTGTCTAATCGATCCGCCAGTATCAGAACCAAGAGTTATAGGGCAAGCATCTGCAGCAACTATCGCCGCACTTCCTCCCGAAGAACCACCTGGTACTCTATTTTCGCCCCAAGGATTATATGTAGGTCCGAAAAAGCTTGTCTCCGTAGTAGATCCCATAGCGAATTCGTCCATATTTGCCTTTGCAACAATAATCATTCCAGCTTCCTTAAGCTTACTTACTACAGTTGCATCATAAGGAGGAACAAAATTCTCTAGAATCTTAGACCCACAAGTAGTGAGGGTTCCCTTCGTACAAATATTGTCCTTGATTGCTATGGGCACTCCAGCTAAAGGACCATTAAGTTTACCAGCATTGATTAATTCGTCAGCCTTAGCTGCTTGCTCCAGAGCAATATCTTCAAGAATAGTGATGACAAAATTGTATTTGCCATTTTGTTCCTTAATCGACTCTATTACCGCCTTCGTTGCATCAACAGAAGTAAGCTTCTTAGCCTTAATGCACTCACCTATTTCTAAGGCAGAAAGTGACAATATCTCTTTTGTTTCCATATCTTGCTCCAAACTAATATTCTCGTCAAAAGTAAATCTTACTCAACCGTCTTTGGTACTACAAAAGCTCCGTCCTTGCTATGTGGACTATTGCTTAATATCTCGTTACGCATGTCACCGTTTGTAACTTCGTCTTCTCTATACACATTCGTTCTCTCACAGGCATGACTCATGGCCTCAACGCCAGTAGTATCAAGCTCGTTAAGCTTATCAATATATCCTAGTATGTCGCCAAGATTTTTCTTGGTGCTAACCTTCTCTTCTTCACTCAAACGAATTCGGCCTAGGCCTTGAAGATACTCTATCAATTCATCTGATATTTCCATCGAATGCTCCTTTTATATACCAATTTAACCTATCGATTCTAACACGGACGACCTTAATAGTAAATAAATGCGCTATTTGGTTGCCTTTTCGCATATTGACTATCAAAACCAGCTACATCTCAATTCTACATAAGTAGTCCGATGAAGTCATTAGGAGAAAGCAAAAAACACGGCGTAGTATATACCACTACGCCGTATTCATTTGCAAAGTTAATTAATCAGTCAGTCAATCAAGCAAGAGCGATGATTGAGAAATCCTCAGCCTTAAGTGAAGCACCGCCTACTAGACCACCGTTGATGTCCTTCTGTGAGAACAAACCAGCAGCTGTCTTTGCATTAACAGATCCGCCATACTGGATTGTCATAGCAGCAGCACACTTGTCGCAATAAAGCTCAGCGATTACGCCACGGATGAAAGCACAAACTTCCTGAGCTTGCTCATCTGAAGCTGTCTTACCTGTTCCAATAGCCCAGATTGGCTCATAAGCGATTGTAATCTGGCAAAGCTTCTCAGCAGGAATATCCTTGAAAGCTCCAATAATCTGGCCCTTAATCCAATCGAATGTCTCATTTGCCTCACGCTGAGCAAGTGACTCACCACAGCAAATGATTGGCTTTAATCCATAGGATAGAGCAGCCTTTGCCTTCTTATTCACTGTCTCATCTGTCTCAGCAAAATACTCACGACGCTCGGAATGTCCGATGATAACGTATGTTACGCCCATCTTTGCGAGCCATAGTGGAGAAATCTCACCTGTGAATGCACCCTTCTCTTCGAAGTGGCAGTTCTGAGCAGCAATCTTAATGTTTGAATAAGCAGCAGCCTCAAGAGCAGCTGGGATAGCTAGGAATGGAACACCCAAAGCAATTGTTGATGTAGCATCCTTAACAAGTGGCTTAAGCTCATTGATTAGCTTAGCTGCATCGTCTGGGCAACCACAATTCATCTTCCAGTTACCAGCTGCAAATGTGCGGCCGATTTCCTTATCCTGAAGACAATCAATACCTGGAAGAACCTTACCCTCGATGAACTCAAGAGAAGCTCCTCCACCTGTTGAAATGTGTGAAACCTTCTCAGCAAATCCAAGCTTCTCAATAGCAGCAGCAGAATCTCCACCACCAATGATTGAAATAGCGTCAGAATCAGCAATAGCCTTAGCAAGTGCACGAGTACCTGTTGCAAACTTATCAAACTCGAATACGCCTGCAGGACCATTCCAAATAATTGTCTTAGCATTAGCAATCTCAGCAGAGAACAATTCGATAGACTTTGGTCCGATGTCAAGTCCCATCCAACCGTCAGGAATCTTACCAGACTCAACAACCTGAGAATTAGCATCCTCAGCAAATGCGTCTGCACATACTGTATCTACAGGGAGAAGAAGCTTAACGCCCTTAGCCTCTGCCTTAGCAACTAGCTCATTAGCCAAATCAAACTTGTCTGGCTCGCAAAGTGATGTTCCAATTGAAGCACCCTTAGCAGCAGCAAATGTATAAGCCATACCACCACCAATGATGATTGTATCTGCCTTGTCGATTAGGTTGCTGATTACGCCAATCTTATCGGATACCTTAGAACCACCAAGAATAGCAACGAATGGTCTCTTTGGATTAGCTAGAGCTCCACCGATGAAATCCAATTCCTTCTGAATTAGGTAACCTGAAGCAGATGGAAGGAAGTTTGCAAGTCCTGCTGTTGAAGCATGTGCACGGTGAGCTGTTCCAAAAGCATCATTAACGTATAGGTCAGCCATTGAAGCTAATTCAGCAGCAAACTTAGGATCGTTCTTTGTCTCTTCCTTATGGAAACGAACATTCTCAAGCATAAGAATCTCGCCTTCCTTAAGAGCAGCAGCCTTAGACTTAGCATCTTCGCCAATTACATCGCTAGCAAGAACTACTGGCTTGCCAATCAACTCTGCTAATCTGTCAGCAGCTGGCTTCATTGAGAACTTAGCCTCAGGACCATTCTTAGGACGACCAAGGTGGGAAACAAGAATAACTTTAGCGTTATTCTCTACTAAGTACTTAATTGTAGGCAGAGCACCCTTAATTCTCTTGTCATCTGTGATTTCGTTTGTTGTCTTATCTAGAGGTACATTGAAGTCAACGCGTACGATGACTTTCTTTCCAGCAACATTCAAATCTTCTACATTCTTCTTCTGAACCATAGCCATATTTACTCACACTCCTATATTAAATTTTGTAAACAAATTATTAGTGCATAACACACTAGCCTTTCGATTATACCTTGTTCTGGCTCGCCTATAAAGACAAAAAACGCCGTTCTTTTGATAAGACGGCGAAGTTTTGCATTATATTTTCATTTTTGCCTGATTCTTGATGCAAATGAATTTTCTTTTGATTGAGAAAATTACCCCTCAAAATCCATTTTCTTGAAAAGCATAACAACTTGCTGGATTTTGAACACTTTCTTGCCCTCTGTATAGAATCTATAGAGCTCGCCGTCCTTATCATAAATCTCGATATACTGGCCATATTTGGCAGCTAACCCCTTCATCGACTGAATTCCATAGGTTCTTGAGATGTTTTTGGAATTCTTTTCGAAAAGGTCCATCTTCGACTTACTAACTCTCTTGTCTTTTCCATGATGGCAAGGAATTCCATACTCGACTTCGCAATCCGAACCCTCATACAAAATTTCATCCGCAGTAACCGTTATCTTGCCATTGCCTGTATGCGCGAAACTGCTTATACCGATTTCCTTGACCAAGCGACAATCGAGTTCCATCTTAAAGTCAGGATTCTTGAGTTCCTCGGCGATGATATCCTTCTCCCACTTAACCCACTCGTGTAAGTCCTCAAAGGTCTTGCTTTCATCATTTCCAGCCTCGAAAAGACCATTGCCAAGCACATTAATTTCATTGCCGCAATCGGAGCACTTGACTGTCGAGCCACCAACAAAATCCATAGTAAATTGCTTCTTGCATTTTGGGCAGATAAATCCAACATTCTGGATTCCTGAAGCCATTTTCGAGTTCCTATGGGTAGGGTTACTCGCCCTTGAATAATCGTACTCGTTATATGCCAGCCCATCCATTATGTACTCTTGGATTTCCTCAATACTCATGTCCTTGACCTTCTCACCTGGAAGCTTACGAACAAAAGAAGCAGTGATTTTGCCCATTCTCATGCCAGACTCGCTCCATCGCGGCCACGTCAAATACGCACCATTACTTCGAGCGATGTAGATGGCACTATTAGTCTTCTTAATCATGCGGGCAACACCGTCATCGAAGCTCTTGCTAGTTCCATCGATGAAACGCGTCGCCTCGGGGAAAATACAAAGGGAGCCTTTTCTCTTAAGTACTCGCATCATAGCCTTTACAGCTACTGTGTCTACTACAAATTGCTTCTTAGGAATCGCGCCGCCTAGCTTAAACCAATATCCCCAGCCTTTTTTTCGAAAAACAAATTCGCCAGCCACAAAATTGGTCGGTCTTCCGTGCGTTAGTCTTTCAACTACAACTGGATCGAGATATGAAGGATGATTTCCTAAAACAACAATAGGCCCTTCTTCCTTGAGATAGTCCCGGTCTGGTTTTACCTTAATTTTTGTATACCAGCAAATAAGCGGAACAATTAATTGGGAACCTATGAAACCGTACCAAAACTTCGAAGGCTCGCGGCCAATGTCAACATCGCTATTATTTTTGTCTGCCATAGAAAACTCCTAATTTATATGATAACTAAGGGTATTATACACTGTTCTAGTTATCATCCCACTCCCCAAAAAAGAAAACGAAGCAGTTATCATAACTACTCCGTTTTTCTTTCTTAATTTGCAGTTACAGGCGTTGGAGGAGCCTCGACTTTGCTTGCGTCAAGGATAACAATCTCGTCATCCTTAACATCAACCAAGGCCTCCTTGCCAGGACCAATTACTCCATCAAGCATAGCCTCGGAGAATCTATCCTCGACCATAGCTTGTATTACTCTCTTTAATGGTCTCGCACCATATTGCGGGTCATAGCCTTTTCGAGCAAGAAAGAGCTTAGCCTCGTCAGTTAACTTTATGCTGATTCCAAGTTCGTTTACGCGCTTGCTGACATTTGCAGTGAGCAAATCAACAATCTTGAGAATCGAATCTCTGCCAAGCATACGGAAGAATATAATCTCGTCAACACGATTTACGAACTCAGGTGAGAATGTCTTCTTAAGCTCGTCGATAACTACCTTCTTGGCATCATCGTATGTTTTGCCACCGTACAGACGTTCGCGGCTCGCCTCGTCCTTGTCACTAGTATCCGCCAAGTCAAAGCCAATCTTCCTGCCGGCCTCACCAGTAAGCATTCTCGCTCCGATGTTTGAAGTCATAATGATAATCGTATTCTTGAAATCGACAAGTCGACCCTTACCATCTGTCATTCGGCCATCATCAAGAATTTGAAGCATCGAGTTGAAAATCTCGGGATGCGCCTTCTCAATCTCATCGAAAAGAACTACCGAATAAGGATGTCTTCTAATCTTTTCAGTAAGCTGGCCGCCTTCCTCGTATCCCACATATCCCGGAGGAGATCCAATTAACTTGGAGACGTCGTGCTTTTCCATATACTCAGACATATCAATTCTTACCAAAGCATTCTCATCGCCAAACATTACTTCAGCCAAAGCTTTAGCTAACTCGGTCTTACCTACTCCAGTAGTACCAAGGAAGATGAAGCTTCCCGACGGCTTCTTAGGATCCTTAAGTCCAAGTCTACTTCTTCGAATCGCCTTGGAGATAGCCGTAACCGCTTCGTCCTGACCGATTACTCTCTTCTTCAACTCTTCTTCCAAATTCTTAAGTTTGCTTGCATCGCTTTCGGTAATCTTTGCAACAGGAATTCCGGACCACTTAGCTAGAACGTCAGCAATATCATCGACTGTCAATGTTCCAGTGAAGCCGGACTCATCAGGCTTTGAAGCTTTCTTAAGTTCTTCTAGCCTATTTTGGATAGCAATCTCTTGTTCGCGAAAGCCTTGAGCCTTCTCAAACTCCATCTCATCCGCTGCTGCCTTCTTTAGCTTTCCTAATTCCTCAAGCTTATTGTTAAGGGACTTTTCTTCACCTGATACAGCAAAGTTAATTCTTTTTTTAGCTGCTGCCTCATCTATTAGGTCGATAGCCTTATCCGGCAAGAATCTATCGGACAAATATCTGCTTGACAGTATTACTGCCTGCTCAATAGCTTCATCAGGAATCTTGATTTTGTGATGCTCTTCATATTTTAAGCGAAGGCCCTTAAGTATCAGAATGGCATCTGCTGTGGATGGTTCGTTAATCATTACCTTCTGGAAACGTCTCTCTAGAGCAGAATCCTTTTCGATAACCTTGCTATATTCATCAAGAGTTGTAGCTCCAATGATTTGCAGTTCGTTCTTTGTAAGCATTGGCTTCATAATGTTTGCTGCATCAAGGGATCCTTCACCGCCGCCAGCACCAATAAGAGTATGAATCTCGTCGATGAAAAGAATTACATTCTCATCAGAAGAAGCTTCATCAAGAACATTCTTGATTCTCTCCTCAAAGTCACCTCTGTACTTTGAACCAGCGACCATTGAACCCATATCTATTGAGTAAACAATCTTATTTTTAATTATCTCTGGAACATCGCCTTCAGCTATCTTAAGCGCCAGACCTTCAGCAATTGCTGTTTTACCAACACCAGGCTCACCTACTAGGCAAGGATTGTTCTTCGTTCTTCTAGCAAGAATTTGCATAACTCTGTTAATTTCTTCTTCACGACCAATAACAGGATCTATTTTGCCATTCTTGGCTCTATCGGTTAAGTTCTTTCCATATTGATCAAGAGTCTTACGGGAATTCTTGCCCTTCTTGCTGTCTTTGACTTTGTTTCCGCCACCGAATCCTGTTAAACCTGGAATTCCAGACATTCCCCTGTCAGATAGACCTTGCTGATTCATCTCGTCTTCGTCAGAGTCAGAGCCATCGCTCAAGCTATCATAGTTGTTAGAAGAAGCTCTAACCGCCTCCGCGACATCTCTCCTTAAGTCTTCGAAATTCGAATTGGGCAGTTCATCGCATATATTTCTAATTACTCTGTTAGCAGAATATGTTTCTCTCGTTACAATACACATCAGTAAATGCTCTGGCATTATCACGCCCTTTGAACCAGTAGAAATTGATAAGTGTTCAGCATCTGAGAACATTCTCTTTGTCTCAATTCTGAAACGAGAATATGCACTTACAAAATCAAAGTCGGAAACAAGCTCATTTATAGGTGTATCAATTATAATGTTCTCTATTTTAGCAAGAGCAGAAATGATCGAATCAGAATCGATGCCATTCTCACTAAGTACCGTTTTTGCTACACTCTCTGTCGAAGAAAGTCCGACAAGTATATGCGTTGTCGCTATTGTATCTAGACCAAACGCTCTAGCAGCAATTTGGGCATCTGACACAATCTTTAATGTATCTTCTCTTAATTTCATACGCTTTCATCTCCCTTCAGGATGCTCCTAATGATGTTAGCTCTGTCGCTACATTCTTTATCCCCAACTCCCATTATGTTGACCGACTGAATTGGCGGTCTCTGAATCAATTCACAACAAACATACTTCGTCACTTTGTATATCTTGTCCCACGTTAAGCCTAGTTCTTCATATCCCTTGCACTTGCCTTGCCCAATCCATAACCATGAGATTAAGGCTATCGCCTCACCGCGAGATATTTTTCGAGCATAACGCAACACACCAAATGCCCTATAATATTGTTCCTCTATTACGTTCGTGTTTTTACGATATAGGCCAGCCCTGCAAGCTCTTTCAGCCTTAACCAACTCTTTTGTTATGTAATCAGCACCAACTAGAAGTGCATTCTCAGTAATTCCCAGAGTTGCAATATTCGCTAGAATGTAGAGAAACTCGTCTCTGTTTGGCTTCGTTTGAAAAGCAGGAATCAACGTCCAGTCGAACTTGGAGATTTTGTTTATGAATTGAGGTAGAACTCCCGCCTTGACGATGCCAGGAATTGATACCAAGAAAGCTATCCTACATCCAGAACCGGTGTTGTTTGGGTTTGCCGTAAGGAAGCCCAATCTCTCACTATATGCGATATCCATTGCCTTTTCGATATTAACAGCAACAGCCTCAGCCTTATCGTAGGTTCCCTTGATATTGCCTCGACCAACATCCATACTTTGAATTCCAACATGGTCAACGTCATTAATGAAAACCTTAATTTTCTCGTCTTCGCTTACAAGAAGTGCTTTGCCCTTGCCGTCCTGAACAAACGATTTCGTCATAGCCCAGTCCTCGAAAAGCCTCTTCTTCTCATCTTTATCAATTTCATCGCCTCTTGCAAAGGAGTACTTCTCCTTCGCCAGAGCTTGTCTTGTCATTCCAATAAGATTCTCTTTCTCTTCAATGCTCATCTTAAGAGGAAATGAAAAGCCCTTAATATTACGAAGTATTTTGACTCTAGTCGCTAGTATTACGTCACTATAATCTTCCTTACGCATAGCCATTATTTCTTCTCCTCTCTTCCCTTAAGTTCGTCTCTTAATTTTGCCGCCAGAGCATAATCTTCTTTCTCAACCGCCATCTGCATACCTTTCTTGAGGTCCGCGTCACTTACTGTTCCAAGATCAGCGCGCGATAGCTTCTCGAGTAAGTTCTTGTCCTTTGTGGCCTTGATACTTTCCTTTTTTTCTGTAACGTCAGTCTTTTGCTCTTCGCTCTTAGACTTGGAGTCCGCTGAGGTCTTGGAGGCATTATTATCTATCTTCTCTTCTGTTTCTTCTGCTCCCTCTGTCGCTTCTGTTGCTTCAGAGCCATCACCCATTTGGGATATTCCATTAGAAATGATCTCTGAATTCTGCCCGGGTTTTCTTCCGGCATACTGCGAGTTAGCTTGATTTTTAAGCATCTCTCTCATGATGGATTCATTAAAAGTGTTATAGCACTCAATACATCCAAGAAGCCCTGTGCTCTCAAAATCCTTAAGACTCGTTCCACACTTAGGGCACTTTGTCTGAATCCTAGATGGAGCAAAATCTAATTCTCCCATCAGAGGTATCACTGTTGAAGCAAAATCCGCATCGAAAAAGCCCTTCATCATGTCATTAGCCATCGCTTCAGGATCCGGGAACATATTACCTAATCCGGCCTCTTTGGCACATTCGGGACAAAGAACAGTTCCATTAATCTTAATCATTCGATTAGTAATCATCTTTCCACATCTAGCACATCTCATATCTAATCCTCCTTATTGGTCCAACATCAAACTAACTATTGTATTTTTGAAAATATCCGACCTTACTACAGACCTTACATCAGAATCTATCTTGGCTAGCGCTCTATCCGATACCGCAGCCATTACAGTTGTACCTTCACGTCGGGAAATCGCGCCAATTCTAACCATATTCTGCAAGTAGTACTTCGCCTGTTGCTGAGATAGACTATTGCCCACAACTTGCAAAACAGATTGCAAATAGTCCCTCTTGCTTACTGCTCTTGCTCTGGTAATCATTATCTGACCGCCACCGCCTCGCCTACTCTCAACTATATAGCCGTTGCCAGGCGAGAATCTTGTTGATAACACGTACGTAATCTGAGAAGGAACACAATTGGCTCTTTCTGCAAGCATACTTCTGTTGATAGTCGCTTTACCATCATTTTCATCAAGCATCTCCTTAATCATCATTTCTATTACATCTACTAACCTAGCCAATTTGTCGTCCTCCTTTCAACTATGTCTTTGACTTTGACTTTCTTTGATATTTGTATTATCACTCTTTGTCTTTTTGCTGTCAAGATATATAAACGTTTTTCTGCCAAAAAAGACACTTCGTAATGAAGTGCCTTCTTGAAATGAAATGTTAACCGAGAAACTACTCTCGCCGCCGTCCGCCTATTCAAAAGATAATGGGGGCTTCAATAATTCACTGCGCCCGTTCCACTTGAATATTCGTAATGATGAACCCCAAGTCGTAGGAATCATCAAAGTCAAAGGTTACGGTTATTGTCGCTATATCTCTTACCGGAGCGAAGCGGCCGTTCGGGAGATGCTCACCAGAACTTCCAGGAACCCAATATACATCGTAGGTACATGAGGTGTCATCGTAGCTTACTATTGAACAGTCTGTCTTGAAATCATAGTTATCCTCAGCTACGTTCGTATCTGTTATCTCAACTTCAGCTTCGGAAATATCACAGAACTCTAACCTTAGTGAAGCGTAATCTTCGTCATATCGCATAACATATGAGTCTTCCTCCGTACCTGGCACTAGTGTCATAATCTCCTCAGCACTGATTTCTTGGCCAAATAGGAAATGCATAGCTTGGATGGTGTAGAGTAACGAATCTTCATTATCATCAATATGACAATAGTCAAAAGTTCGCGGTATAGAACTATATTGATTTGAAGTTGTATATAAATAGGATGTATATAGCATCTCCAACATCATAGTTTCATCAAAATCCGCATACTCGCGTAGATAAACATCACTTTCGTTATCGATATAGAAATACATGCTCCACAATATCAATAAATCATGACCTACATCCTCATAAATCTCTTCTCTAGTTAATCCTTCAGGAACCGAGACGGACTCGTAAGTTACCGATGACTCAGTCTCGCTAGAAATAGAAGTGGTCGTTTCTGATGAAGTGTTGGAAGCTTCTCCACTTTCGCTTGATTCTGTAGACTCAGTCATTATCGAAGATAAATCACTTGGAGTTGTGCTGTCCTCGATGGTATTACATCCTGAAAGCAAGATAGACACACATATCATTAGAACAGTTGGAAAAGCGAGAATATTTAAAGCTTTGCTTGTACTTTTTTCTAGCATAACAATTACTTCTTTCATAAAATCCATATACAGATAGACTATTCTTAATCATCAAAATTATCAATACCAAATTAAGATTCATTAACATAGTTTTGATATTCATATTATTTTGTGGACCATTTTCCTTATCTCACCTACCTGTAGTAATTGAAGACAAGTAATTTAGGCTGGAGGATTATTTAATGAATAACTATCAAAGAAATCAATCAAAGAATACGAGCTTTTCGAAGATGGCAACCTACAACCGTATGCCAAAGGCAAGCCCAACAAAATTAGCAATTTTCTCCACAAAACAAATATCGGTCAGACGCCGAAGCATCCAATCGATATTCGCGATATCATAGCGCCGAGACGCTAATAAGTTCTTTTCGAGAAGAACATATATATTACTTGTGATAGAGTCTCTTTGTCTGATATTCAGGCTCGCAGGATATGTTGATCCCAAGCTTTTTGAAGACATTGTCGTCAACGCTTGAAAGGATTGTAGTCGCATGAGCCTCACTGTAACGAAGCTCGCTTATCTTCTGCATAGCAAGTTCGGCAATAGGATTTGTAGCCGCACTAATAGCCAATGCAATCAGCACTTCATCCATATGAAGTCTTGGGTTGTGATTACCCATGTGGTTTACCTTCAAGTCCTGAATTGGCTCGATTACTATTGGCGAGATTAATGGAATGTCATGACGAATTCCGGCAAGCTCCTTCAGTGCATTAAGCAAGACTGCCGCAGATGCTCCAAGAAGGTCGGAAGTTTTTCCAGTAACGATTTGGCCATTTGGAAGCTCAAGAGCAACGGCTGGTCCGTGAGTAGCTTCAGCTCTAGTCATAGCGGCGCCTACTACTCTTCTGTCGGAAGTATTTATTCCACTCTTGTTGAGCAAAAGCTCTACCTTTGTAACTTCGGCTGGCTCTGTCGTACCTTGTCTTAGGCCACATTTTGCTTGGTAATATCTTCTGATAATCTCCTGTTTTGACGCCTCGCAACAAGCGTCATCATTTACAATCGCGAATCCCGCCATGTTAACGCCCATATCTGTTGGACTTGCATATGGGGACTTTCCATATATCTTCTCGAAAATGGCATTCACCACAGGGAAAATCTCGACATCACGATTATAGTTAACTGCAGTTTTGTCATATGCTTCGAGGTGGAAAGGGTCAATCATGTTGACATCATTAAGGTCTGCTGTAGCTGCCTCATATGCAATATTTACAGGATGCTTCAAAGGGATACTCCAGATAGGGAATGTCTCAAACTTTGCATAACCTGCCTTGATGCCTCTTCTATTCTCATGATAGAGCTGAGATAGGCATGTTGCCATTTTGCCTGAACCTGGACCTGGAGCTGTGACTACAACTAGTGACTTAGTGGTCTCAATATATTCGTTCTTTCCGTAGCCTTCTTCGCTAACAATTAGCGGTACATTTAATGGATATCCATCAATTGGATAGTGTCTATAGACTTTGACGCCGAGCTGGTTCAATCTTTTTTCGAATTTGATAACAGAAGGTTGGCCCGTGTAACACGTAACTACAACGCTTCCTACAAATAAACCTATTTCCGTAAAGGCGTCCATAAGTCTCAGAACGTCTTGATCGTATGTGATTCCAAGGTCTCCACGACGTTTGTTCTTCTCTATAGCATCAGCATTTATTACTATTATAATTTCGGCATCGGCCTTAAGTTCAAGAAGCATCTTGACCTTACTATCCGGCTCGAAGCCTGGCAAAACTCTTGAAGCGTGATAATCATCAAATAGCTTACCTCCGAACTCCAAATACAGTTTTCCTCCGAATTGCGATATTCTGTCTCGAATCTTCTGTGACTGCAGATGCACATACTTGTCATTGTCAAATCCTTTGGTAAACATTCTCTCTCACACTCCTTTTTCCGCTGAACAATATAAATATTCCTACAAAACAAATGAGCTCTCACTCGGAGAGCTCATCCCGCTTTAACGGCTCTTTGAAATAATAGCACATTGGGTGTACAAATTAAAAGGGCAAATAGTATAAAATGAAGGAATGATTATTAATTTATTCAAGGAGTATTCTATGCGTCTATTAGTTCAACGAGTAACCGAAGCAAGCGTTTCTATAAATAGCAAAGTTGTCGGTTCTATCGAACATGGTTTTCTTGTTCTTATCGGCATCGCACAGGAAGATGACGAGCACATCGCCGATATCCTAATAAATAAGCTTCTGGGCTTGAGGATTTTTGCCGATAGCGAAGGCAAAACAAACCTCTCGCTGGAGAATTGTAACGCTTCCATTCTTCTTGTCTCGCAATTCACACTATATGCAAATTGCAAAAAAGGAAATCGCCCTTCCTTTGTTGAAGCCGCTCTTCCCGACAAAGCAAACTCTCTATATGACTATATTTTGAAAGAGTGCAGAGCCAAACTTGCAGGAACAGGCAAGGTAGCATCAGGAGTCTTTGGTGCTGACATGAAAGTAAATCTAGTCAACGATGGCCCTTTTACGATACTTCTCGATAGTGCCGACCTTATAAAATAACTTCGATTGAACTATCAACCTTAGCCACAAACTCGTTGCAATCCATTGCAGTTCCACCTATCGCACCATAGTGTGAAGGAAGAACGTACTTCGGCTTAATTGAATTAACCAAGTGTGCCGCCATATTTCCATCCATCGTATATTTGCCGCCAACTGGCACAACTGCTACATCACAAGTAACTGCATATGCTTCAGGAGTATCGTCAGTGTCTCCTGCAACATAATATCTCATCCCGTTTAATGCGATTACATATCCAACCCAATTTCTCTTCTTCTCGTGGAAAAGAGCCTGCAAATTATATGCGGGAACCGCCTCGAACTGAACGCCATTGGCAATACTTTCTTGACCGGGTTCAACAAAAACTATTCTCGAGGAATCATCACAACCAAAGTCTGGGGGGTAAACACTATCCTTCATACTCAAAGGAAAAACATAGATGGTGGTTGGCTTACTTACAGCCTTAATCTCTTTAGGATCATAGTGATCGCCGTGCTCGTGAGTAACAAATACTACATCAGCATCAGCCTTAATGCTTGACGCCTTTTTCGAAAAAGAAAGCATATACGGGTCAACGTATACTGTCTTCTCTCCGACTATTTTTGTAGCATTATGAATCAATACTTCGCAATTCGCTCTGTCCATTCTTGCGCCCTCACAAAAAATCAATCCAATTCAGCAAGAATACCATTGTAGAAATCCTCATAGGTCTCAAACGCCTTATACTGAGGATAATCCGCAATAATCTGTTCGGTGCTCCTAAATAGAAAACCTGCTTTACTTGCCTGAATCATTCCTAAATCGTTGAAGCTATCACCGGCTGCTATCGTCTCATAGCCAATTGACTGAAGCGCCTTGACAGTAGATAGCTTGGAATTCTCTATTCTCATCTTGAAGTCTACAATCTCCCCATCAGGCGCAACTTCTAATGAATTGCAAAGAATCGTCGGCCAGCCAAGCTTCTCCATCAAAGGAGTCGCAAACTGTGAGAAAGTATCGCTGATTATTACAACTTGAGTAATTGCACGAAGCTTATCAAGGAATTCCTTAGCTCCAGGAAGTGGATCTATCTTGGCGATAGTGTTTTGAATTTCCTTAAGACCAAGTCCGTGCTCTTTAAGAATACCTAATCTCCATCTCATTAGCTTATCGTAATCTGGCTCATCTCTTGTTGTTCGCTTAAGCTCTGGAATTCCACTTTCCTCAGAGAATGCAATCCATATTTCCGGGACTAAAACACCTTCTAAATCAAGACAAACTATATTCATTGGTACTCTCCATAATTTTTTTCCTTAGCATTATACAGTAATTTCTACCAAAATATCCTCAAAACCTACAATACAGCTCTCAAAATATCCATCGCCAGTCGTTCTTGGCCCACTTAAGACTTCAAAACCATCGCTTGCAAGCTTCGCCGTGGCCTCCTCGACTTTCTCTTTTGAGCCTAGACTAAAAGCCACATGCGTGTATCCATGTTTTTATGGAATTCTAAGATTGCACGCTAATCCCTCCGCTGTCGCGGCCAAGAAAATATTCTCGATGCAACACCAAATTGAAGCTAAGCCGTTAAGATGCGACAATGAATCCGGATTCATATATCCGTTTTCTGCTTTAATAGAGGGATAATTACCAGCGAAGCATCAGCTAGCATACGATTTTGTTTTGGTACCGCATCTCTATAACAGTTTTGCTGGCATTTATCGGATAAATTCCAATCCCTAATTAAGTTTTCCATATCCTCTTCAGAGAATTCTTTTGGAATAAGCTGTAATAACTCAGTAGTGACTGATTGATCTTCGATTACAATAAAAGCCCAATCTCTCATGTGATCATTAGTTGGAGCTCTCATTCCTGCGCTAATGATTCTTTCCAAAGTGTCATCGTCGATTACATAATTCTCAAAATCTCTAATAGTACGCCTTTTGTTTACTGCTTCGTAAAAATCCATTGTAATCTCCTCTCGCATATGTCAATCAGAACTCTTTTCAATTCTCTTAGAACCAAATCCATTTTACTATAAGCAGTAATAGAATTATCCATATAATTATTATTGGAATTGAGTAGTACCACTTCTTTGGTTTCCCATCTGCCCACATTCCTTTTGCCAAGTTAACATTTCTCTCCCACACGTTTGAAGGGATCAGTTTTATTGTCAGTAATACCAATGCTGGTAAAATAATTACATCATCAAGATATCCAAGAACCGGGATGAAATCAGGGATTACATCAATTGGTGAAAGTGCATAGCCAACTGTAATTCCAGCTATAATCTTTGCTATCAGTGGCGTCTCTTTATCCTTTAAGCACAAAAAAACTACTGGGATATCCTGAATCAGTTTTTTTGCTCGTTCTTTTAATTTCATATTCTCTCCCGTATTGCTTATATCAATTATAGCAATACAGCCTATATTTATTGGAATTTATTTAACTAAATTTCCTTTAATACGCAGTCACTTATTATAGAAACGAACTTCTTTACACCTTCATCAATAATGCCAATCAGTGAGGATGGATCTTCAAAATTTGGGTTAGGTGTAAGTCTGCATTCGACGATGGAATCCGGATTACTTTTATCGTGAAAAATGTTTGAATTACATGCAATACAATTCTCAAGTGTCGATTCATAATTTTTCGCAATGCTTCTGTTCCTGGCAGAGAGCCATACTTCAAAAGCTCCCTTCTCATGTAAGTAGACAATTGCTATTTTTAAACCTTTATTTCTTAAAGTTTTCGTGCTCAAAGAGAAATAGGACATATCCATATATCCTTGATATATACTGCTCACGTCATACTCTGGATTATTTCTAATGAACTCAGCTCTTAATTTCCCAATAAACTCCAGTATTGCTTTGTATGCAATCTGAATTTCGCCTTGCTGTAAGTAATTAGTATATTTATCTATAAGGACATTAAGAGTCTTCATTTTTGCGCCTCCCATACTTTTTTGAAACTTAATGTGGGAATAGAACTTCAGCCAAAGTCCAAATAATAATCAGCAGACCAACTAGCATTGAAAGAAGTGTCATTACCGATCTGTCTTTATTTTTCGAAAATGATATGATTCCAAACACAAATCCAACAACACCTATCACTGCTATAAAAGGCGTAGGCAAAGGAAGATTAATTACCTCTCCTAAAGGGGACAATTTTACTCCCATTAAAGCAATGAAAACAAGTGATAGAATCGCAGCAACTTTACCCGAAACTGATTTAGAAATTAATTGAATTTTCATAGTTTCCCCGCCTTTCATCATGGATTCAATAGTCAAAATTTATTTTCTTCTGCATAATAATCTCTATTCTTCAGCATATTATACAAGCCGATACTCAATCCTATTCCAACTCCAAAGGACGTTATGATTGTGAGATAATTTAGATCGATTGGTCCTAGAAAACTTAAAGTAATCGCAATCTTGGTTCTTAATTGGTAATTCATATTAAATAGGCTGACTAATAATCCAAACGGAAAAGATACCGCTCCAGATACTACTGTGAACAAGAAAATAGCCTTGCGACCATATAAGACTGCCCCAAAAATCGCGCCACAAACCATCCCCATGACGATTATTCCAATATTATTTCCAATGCCAGCTGTGTTCAGACTCTCTGCATTAACACCAAGCAGGGAGAGAAGCAAATCCATCGCTTTCGCCAAACCGAAAGCACCAAAAAATCCAATAGGTACCGCGAGAAATCCAGCAAGCATTATTTTTTTAATCATATGCTTATTCAAGAGAAGAATTCCGAACAAAAGGGCACCTATCCCCCCGGAAAGAACTAACTCAACAATCATTAAATCATACTTCGACATCATCGCATCTATCAGAAGGGAACTAAAAAGAAACGATATCGTTCCAGCTAGTGTAGACCAAAGTAAGAATGCCCAAGCATTACTCTTGATTATATTCAAATTCTTAAATCCTTTCGTGTTCTTCTCTGAACTTAGGCAGGAAGATTAAAGTTACTCTTATTACAATAATATTATTTGATATCTATCAGAAAGTACAAGCAAAAGGACAAGAAAATATTGATAAGTATTTAAATTGGTAGAATATTGGATTTCTATCATAGTTTTGTGTTTTTGCAGTCTCTTTATGCTGATTGCGATTCAATTTCGTCCCAACAGCTTATCAATCTCCGTCATCTGAGCTTCTGACAAAGGTCCGTATTCCATAGCTTTTGCGTTCTGCTCAATCTGTTCAATGTTCTTAAATCCTGGAATTGGAATCGTCGAAGAACTCTTACCCCAGATCCAAGCGATTGAACCCTGAGCGAGTGTTCGTCCACCAGAGGTCAAAATCTCACGAACTGCGTCTAGCTTTTGCAAGACATCTTCATTCGGACGGCCGTCTTTGAAAATATTCTCTGTCCAAGAATGTCCGGCGCCGCGTACGTCGTCTTTTGAGATTCTGGTATCGCGGTTGAATTTACCACTTAAGAAACCCATGGCAAGCGGACTTCTATTAATACTTGCGAGGTTTTGCTGCTCGCAAAATTGCAGCATCTCATCAGATTCCTGAAGAATGTTGTACTCGTGCTGGATAGCCGTGCAACCTGAGTGGGTAGCCATAAAGCGCGCCGCAGGAAGGGATGTCGTGCTCCAGCCGAAAAATCGAATTTTGCCCTTAGCTACGAGACGCTCGAGAGTCGCGATGACGGCATCGGCGTCAGAAACACCTACATCTCCGACATGAAATTGGTACAGGTCGATGTAGTCTGTCTGGAGTCTTCTCAAAGAAGCGTCGAGAGCACGTTCTATATAAGCGGGATCATAGCAAACTCCCGGAATAGTTTTTGTCGCCTCATTACCTACGAAGCCGAATTTAGTTGCAAGGATTTGAGTTTATAGGATGAGCAGTTATAATCGTATTGCTCTTAGCATTTATGGTGATAGCAACACCACTTCGATACACATAAAAGTTCTTTCCCCACCTTATGATAATGTCTGCTTGTTTCACGGATTCTTTACACCACAAAACTATATCGTCGATTTGCAGATTAAGGTTGCGCTTGATTCTCTCTGCACCCAATTCTGTTGTATGCAGTTTGTCAGGATTTATGCTTAATTCTTGCATCGGTATGTACTCCTCACTTTCCCATCAGATAACTGCTCGGAAGCATATCAATTGTAATCTGTTGTCGTAAAAACATCATATATTTTCTCTTTTCGAAAAGCTTCTCATTCAAGTCAGCCTCCTATTATTCTATCTCTTCTCCAATTCGAACATTATCCCTAGACTATACCACCCACGTATAGAAAATGCGTCATCATGAGGAAATGGTTCACTTCTACAAAAGCTGTTTGAATCAGGAACACTAAGCAAAAATCTCATATTGTTCATTGTATATTAATGGTAATTTGACATGATTTGATTGAATTTGGTTATTTTCTTTTCTATCATATGAATATGAAGAAGTTTGATGATATCTCTATAGCATTATTGCTGAATGATTTTCATAACGAATACAGCGTGGCTGTATATCGTGGAGCCCGCTTTGCCGCCGAGCAGATGGGAATTTCGCTCGCTACTTTTGGTGTGGGCTCAATTGAAAGCCCCGTTCAGCATATGGCGATGCGGAGCCGATTGTTTTCGCTGGTCAATCCTGAAGATTTTGACGGAATCTATTATGTTTCTTCTTCGCTTTCTAATTATATCGGAGTGGAACGTTTTCGGGATTATGTTTCGGGCTATAAGGATATCCCTTCCGCGCATGTGGGTATCCGGCACGAATCGCTTCTGACCTTCGGTATAGATAATTATTCCGGCATGTATGATGCGGTCAGTCACTTGATTACGGAGCACGGTCGCAACAAGATTGCCTATATCAGCGGAACATATGGTGTTTATGAAGCGGATGAGCGATTGAAGGCTTATCGGCAGGCTTTGCTTGATAACAATATCGAGTACGATGAGCGCTATGTGTATCAGGGTTCTTTTCTTCGCGATGACGGTTTTGCAGCGGTTAAGACTTTTTTGGATGAGCGAAAACTGGATATTGACGGCTTAGTCGGAGCTAATGACCATATGGCCATATATGCTATGAAGGCGTTGCAAAAAAGAGGCATATCCGTACCTGAACAGGTAAGTGTTGTCGGGTTTGACGATTTGGTCAGTGCCCGAAGCTGTACGCCAGCATTGACTACGGTTCATCAGTCCGCCTTCGACCTAGGCTCTTTTGCTATGCGTCGGCTTGCCGAAGGTATCCGTGACAACAACATAAAGGCGCAGCATGAGCAGCTGCCAGCACCGTTGACGGTCCGGCAATCCTGCGGTTGCGTGGGCTCTTCGACATTGCATACAGGAGCCACTCAGAAGGAGTCGCCGGATATGCTGTCGGAACAAGACAGAGGGGAGTGGGAAGAGCAGAGATCCTTTGTGAATCTGATGACACGTGACTTAATCGGAAATTTCGAAGTCGATGAGATATTTTCGGTTCTTCGCGGCCAACTCAATTATTTAGGTATCAACGATTTCTCATTGGCTCAGTATGTAGAGCATGGCCAGGCGGAAGTTTTATTCGATCAGAACGGTCACAGCGGAGATATATTCCCTGAAAATCAAATTATCAGAGGCGGTCTTTCCCGTTTGCCTCGCCCATATTATCGTCATGTCTTGCCGCTTTTCTTTCACGAGGAAGACATCGGTTATTTTGTATCCGATATCGGAACGAGAGACGTTCCGGTTCTTGAGATCATCAGAGACCACCTTTCCGGAGCCTTAAAAGGTGCGCACCTTCTTGAAGCGGCCAAGAGACATGCCAAATCCTTACAGATAGAGGTTGAACAGCGAACCAAAGAGTTGGCAGACCGTACGATTGAGCTCGAGCATGCTCTCAATGTTGTGCAAGAGACCAGCGAAAAGTTGGAGCGCTTAACCGTTATGGATGAGTTAACCGGACTATATAACCGACGCGGTTTTGCGGCTCTGTCCTCACAGCAGATTGCTATTAGAAATCGCAATAACAGCAATCTGTTGTTAGTATATTTTGACATTGACGGATTAAAGACGATTAATGATACTTTGGGACACGCGGTCGGCGATATTGCAATAAAGGCTTTCGCATCTCTGCTGAAAAAGGTCTTTCGCAGTATGGACATTATTGCCCGTATTGGTGGCGACGAGTTTGTCGTCTTGGCCATCGATTGTACCATTCGTGAGTTTAGAATAATCAGAAGACGGCTGGATCAGGCGCTTGATGAATATAATGCATCAAGTAACCAAGAATTTCATTTGTCAGTCTCTGCGGGTGCGGCTCCGTGTATATCTGAATCGACATATACCATTGATCAATTAATGGAGGAGGCGGATGCCGAACTCTACAAAGAAAAGAAGAAGAAGAAAAAAGATTAAAAGGCCTCTGAGTGAACGATATTAATGATCAATTTAGACACATACTCATAAGATTAGAATTTGACTAATTTCCTTTAATTTGAGACCATTGCTATAGTCACCTGGCTTAACTGGCGAGTAAAATTGATTGATTAACGGAGACATATATCGTTACAATTGAGGCAGTAGGAATAACTGGATGGAGAATAAGTGAAGAAGTAAGTATTTCTGGTTATCCAGAACCACCAGAGTATCCGTCTGATTATGAAGAGTGATAGAATGATGAGTATCCAATAATCTTCGAGATTTTCCGACAATCCGTTCTTATCTAACAACGTGCATACCCACCAAATTCAGATTTATCTGCTTCATTTAGTGCTCATTTCTTTCGTAAATCTAACACTGACACATAATGGAGAATGTCAAAAGCCTCCGGCTGTGTGGCAAGATAAGTTAAATGGTCTTCTTCCCATGCGGCGATTTCTCCCGCACTAAGTGACGATGCACTAATACCACGACAAGCTTTCATTCGACCGTGCCACGTTTCTCGAGTAAACGGAACATTTATGTCATAAGTAATGGCGTTTGCCACCTCAAACATATCACCGAGCCAATCCGGAGTACCGATTTCGTATCTCATAAAACCGCCGCCGGTCCAAGATGGATTATACTTTAGCACCAAATCCTCACTTGTTTTTGCAATCTCGCTTTCAAATGGCAACCAAACCATAAACAACACCACAAAATGCCCGTCATCTTTTAGCACCTTATAAATCTTCGGCAACGCTACTGCTTTGTCAAAGTACATAAAACACTGGCAAGCGGTTACCACATCAAATGTCTTGTCGCGAAAATCAAAGCTTTCAGCAGAGGCAACAATATAGTCGATATCAAGTCCTGACGCTTTTGAAAGTTCTATTGCTTGTGCAATTTGGTTCTCAGAAATATCAGCACCAACAAAACTCGCACCGAATTTAGCCATATTTCGCGGCAAAACCCCCGTGCCAGTGCCAAGGTCAAGTACATGTTGGCCTTTTGTGCAAAGCCCCATATCTACTATTTTCTGATAAAATGCATCGGGATAAATATCTCTATACTTTGCATAATCTTTGGATGCCAGTCCCCAGTCAAACCCTTTCCCGTGGTCAATATATTTGTTGTTAATCATTAGAAGTCACTCCCTCTCATCCTGAATTATTTCAGTTTCGAAAAAGTGGAATTTGTTAGCTTCGTGTTATGCTCGTTTTGTTTCTCTATTACTATTAGCCTTCGAATTAATAAAGTCCAAGAATTTTTGTTTCTCGTCGTCTTCTGAAAAAGCATTTTCTGGAATAATATATGCTTGTACAGAACTAATATAAATAGATAGCTTTTTCTGATACCGCTACTTTTTCAACCAATGAATATTTCGTCTTACTTTCAGAATTTGGAGATATTACATGTAT
>Ga0209203_1000325_pt1 | contig 42502 bp, 35 predicted proteins | sample AD_UKC109_MetaG_FD_184423 | JGI IMG/M metagenome (GOLD analysis project Ga0209203, IMG submission 184423) | Active sludge microbial communities of municipal wastewater-treating anaerobic digesters from Hong Kong - AD_UKC109_MetaG (SPAdes)... | ecosystem: Engineered > Bioreactor > Anaerobic >... | reverse complement strand
ATACCCCCCGGTGATGCGGCGCTCGCGTCGGCGGCTCCGGTCGGCCTCCGGCCTCCCTCCGCCCGCCGACGCGATTCAACCGAACGTCACTCTATCAGGTGTCTCGCCTTTTGTGGGGGACAGTATGTTCTTCCTTCCTCCAATTACCATTCTTTCTAACTCTTTACTTTTTACACTTGCATTCCTCCGCGCACGCCGCTTCTCGATCATCGATAGCTTTTGAGCAAGCTTTGACCCTACTACTTGGTAAAATACTTCCATTTCCTTCAAAATCGACTCCATCTAAATAAGCCGTACAAGCTGCGAGCGGATCTTCATGTAAGTGAGGAGTTTGGATATTAATACACCAATAGGGATTACATGGTATTGAATTAGTCCAATCTTGAGCAGCCTTTTCTTCAGGAGATAATACAGCACCAACAATTTCTTCCGTCACTAATTCCATTAAACCTGAAATATCAGAATCTTTCAATGGGTTATTGAACACATATATATATCGCCTTAAGTTATGAGCTATATTATTTGGTAAAGTGTAAAGCATAACATACCTCCCCGTTTCCGGATCATAATACCGGTGCCAGTTGTAGTGCAGGCCGGATTCGGCGTCGTAGTACTGGCCGGGGAAGCGCAGGTTGAGGGTCAGTTTGACGCCGTCGCCGTCGACGTCTTCGTTGAGTTCGATCGTCTTGCCAAAGGGCGAGAAGCGGTGCGTCCAGACCACCTGCCCGCTCAGGTCGCTGACCGCCACCGGCGTGCCCAGGTGGTCGAAAAAAAAGTCATCCGCTGGGTGAGTTCGTTCCATCGAAGCAACTATACATTGTTCAAATAAATTATCAAGACCTTCTCCGGCTCAAGATCAGTTTCTCGGCGAACTGCCGGATGCGCGCACACAACTCTCCCGACTTGTTCATGGCATAACTCCTTTCATTGGATGATCAGATTAAACGGGGGTGGGCTCGAAGCGTTTGGGACTCCTACCGGTGGAATCGTTCATACCAGGGGTGTAGTTTTCAAGACAATCAATATATTAGCCTAATATAAATAACTGCCGACCAGGGAAAGCAGATTGTACGGCAAGAGGTTGATCTTTACAGGTAAGTTATTCAGGTCTAATCGAGAAAGATTATTTATTCGCATTTCAATAACAGATCAGCTAACTCCTTTTGGTATTGTTGGTAAAAAACTAACTCCTTCTCATTTTTATTTTCTAAACTTTTTTTATACTCCTCACTGCCATGTTGAAGCCATGGAATAGAAAGACATTGCGATCCTTTATTTATAAAGTAACTTGATAGAGCAATGCATGCATCCGCTCCAACAAGAGCGCAAACATTTTGAATTAACTCAGAATATTCCACGTCGTTATTCATGTTATTTTTTAATAAATTTTGAGATAAACTATACATCATCATTGAATTTTTTTCTTTTTCTGATTCATGATTTGCTATTACACCGATAAACATCCCTCCAGCGAGGGATAAAATAATGATAATTCCTATGACTAGTACTTTAAGCGTTGATCTCATAATGTAACCTCACTATTTACCGTTGTAGACATTACACTTTGGTTCATTATCATCAAAAACAATCTAATTAGCGTCCTTTTTTCAACATCTTCAATAGCCTCACCTCCCCATTTGCTAATTCCAGCCAATTAAATTAAACAACAATAATACTCCTATAATAATGCCACCTGAGCCGCACAATAAAAACATAAGATAATAATACCACCTTGGAAAATGTAAGAAACCATTTATTTGGTCTATAGCTTTTTTATACCTATCTGCATTCTGTTTGGATCGTATTAAAATATATAATCCAAACAGAATCATTAATGTGCCACATAATTTACTCACGTCTTCACCACACCAATTTGAAGGGACCCGTCACATAATAAAGACTTACTGAGGCCCCTGTAACACCCGCGCCCCCTTCAATATAAGTGCCTCCACTGTTTGTTGACCATCCCATTGCACCCCACCCCCAAATGGCAGAGGCTCTTCAGGAGTCGGTGGTGTACCAAGCATACACTGAAATCCCCAATTCCATCCAAGCGTTGGATCATTTGGAGATAATGTTAGAGATCCTGTAGGATTTGTAGGAATAGCAAACCCCAAATATGGATAAGCTTCGTCGTCACTAAGCATGACACCAAACGTAAATCCATAGAATGTTATATTATAATCAGCATAATATAATCCAAATTGATCCCACCGAGTCAACGGATTGTTGCCTGTATAATGATACTGTGGAATCAGCATATTGACTATATGAGCCGGAAGAGCCGTTGGTAAAATAAACAATCGGTCGCTCGAAATGTACCGCCCCGTTTCCGGATCATAATACCGGTGCCAGTTGTAGTGCAGGCCGGATTCGGCGTCGTAGTACTGGCCGGGGAAGCGCAGGTTGAGGGTCAGTTTGACGCCATCGCCGTCGGCGTCTTCGTTGAGTTCGATCGTCTTGCCAAAGGGCGAGAAGCGGTGCGTCCAGACCACCTGCCCGCTCAGGTCGCTGACCGCCACTGGCGTGCCCAGGTGGTCGAAAAAAAAGTCATCCGCTGGGTGAGTTCGTTCCATCGAAGCAAGTATACATTGTTCAAATAAATTATCAAGACCTTCTCCGGCTCAAGGTCAGTTCCTCGGCCAACCGCCGGATGCGCGTACACAACTCTCCCGACTTGTTCATGGCACAACTCCTTTCATTGGATGATCAGATTAAACGGGGGTGGGCTCGAAACGATTGGGACTCCGACCGGTGGAATCATTCATACCAGGGGTGGAAAATATTTTCATGAAAGACTTATTGATTGCGAACACATAGTCACTGTTTCGAACTGTCAGTGAGTTCATACCACTCCTCACGGGTGGCATAAAAATCATTCAACGGTATATGGTCGATAATCTACGCCTACACTCTGAGTCGGTTGGAACCTTGACGATATATACCGCTTATAAATAACCGTTTCTTCAATGGCCCCACTGATAAATCTCGCAAATGTAGTATCCATTTCTTCATTGAATCATTCGGAATAAATATTAATAATTATTTAGGTTTCTATTTCCATTCTCTATCATAAACTTCTGAAACTTTTTAAAATCGTTATCCAAATAAATTGTCAGATATACGGGAAATTTTTTCATACGGTCTTTATCAACCAGGCCGCTCAAGAATTCTTCTCTAGGAATTTTCCCGGAACTGAGTAAAACAATCCCATCGTTTGTTATTGGATGATAATAGGTATGAATCCTCATTATTTCGAATGATTTACTTTCATCTATCGCCTCGGCTGGAAGCTCATATATCGAACCATAGATTCGCCCCAAGGACGAATAAGCATACCAATTCCCCCGGAAAACACTCGAATCGTGCAACTCTGTATCGTGGAGATAAGAATCCGTTGTTAAAGTCTGTTGCATTGTCGTAAAAAACTCATCCATTATTTGCAGGGTCACAGCCTTCTTGGATGCTAATCGATATGATTGCATCCCAAATTGCTCATCCATTTGTTTACCTACTAATGGGTGCTTAGAGTATTTCAACCAAGTTTTTTCCACCTTTGCGCGTAATTCCCAGTTAAATTCCTGTCGCTTCTCGCATCCACATAATAATAGGATGGTAAGAAGACAAATAAGAATTTTATCTAGATGGTACGCGCAGAAATGGAGGTTCACATACTTGGTCTTCATTGTCACAGTGTCCATTCAATACCCCATCTTTTGGACAGGAAGGAATGCCACAGGCACATCCTTCAGCATTTTCAATATCTGAATTCGCTCCCTGATCACCACCACTACTAAAACCATTCGTTGTTCCATGATTAGCCTTTTGCCAATATGGATCATCAGAATCGCTTGGCCACAAATTGCATCCTGGACAATCACATCTCCAATTACACTGACAAATCCGGAAAGTTTGAGTAATAGTAACTATCTTCCTATACCAGTCGCCATCCATTGGATTGCCAACGTCAACAGGAATGCAACAAGTTCCGAACGTAACCTGTCCAGTCCAATATAGTCCTTTTCTATCTGAATATTTGATTGGATTTTGTCCGGTATAGACATAATTAGTCAAATAATTTCCCTGCTCGCAATCATGTTGAAAAAATCGCCCCGTTTCGGGGTCATAATACCGGTGCCAGTTGTAGTGCAGGCCGGATTCGGCGTCGTAGTACTGGCCGGGGAAGCGCAGGTTGAGGGTCAGTTTGACGCCGTCGCCGTCGACGTCTTCGTTGAGTTCGATCGTCTTGCCGAAGGGCGAGAAGCGGTGCGTCCACACCACCTGCCCGCTCATATCGCTGACCGCCACCGGCGAGCCCAGGTGGTCGGTGTGAATGGCATAGACTTCGTAATCCTGCTCCATGACGCCCATTTTATCTTGTTCGAACAAATTTTCCAAGAGATCGTCGCCGCTATTGCAACCGCCACAATCGTCGTCATCATCATCGCCGGTATCGTCATCCGCCGAGTCGTCGTCAGTCGTATCGTCATCAATCGTATCGTCGTCCACGGTGTCATCGTCGATCACGTCGTCATCAACCGTATCGTCATCGGGCGTGGATCCGCCGGGCACGATCATCGCGATCGGCCGCCAATCGAGCCAGATGTACTCGACCTGCACATTGCCGTCCATGTCGGTCTCGGCGATCAGACGACCCTGTTGGTCATAATGAAATAACGTTATTGTTTTGTTGGCGACACCCTTAACAATGCGCCGACCAAGGTAATCATATTGATAATAGGCTACTTTTGAATGATCAGCATTTTCAAAATGATCCAATCGCCCCTTGGCATCGTAAGTGAAAATGTCGCCGTTGCGACCGGTAATGCGCCCTTCTGAATCATAAGTATAGGTCACGTTTTGACCACCCGGGCCCGCCACTTGCACCAAGCGGTTGGGAGAACCATCGCCGTAGGTATAGGTATACGCATCGCCATTCGCCGAATAGGTTTGACGATTGCCCAGACCATCATCGCCATAGCCAAAGGTGTACACGCCGTTGGCGGCATCCTGCGCCGTGGCCGAGGTCAAGCGGTTGGCCGGGTCGTAGGCATAGGTCCATGACATTGAAGAATCGACGAGATCACTGATCCCGGTAATGTTTCCCGCGCTATCGTATGCGTACTGACGATTGAGAATGATGTCATCTTCAGTCAACAGGTCATTGTGAACAACCTGAACCGATTTCGTTCGATACGCTCGATCGTACTGAATGGTCTGATAGAGAGTTCCTTCAAAGTAATTAAGTTGAGCCAGCGGGCCGCCACCGGGCAAATAATTCAAGGTAGCCAAGGTCAGCGATTCACCATTCTTTCGAATCGTGATCTGCCCCGGCTGCCCCCATTCATCATTATTTGGCGAGTAATTGATTTCCGTACCGGTGGGATAGGTAATCGATTCAAGCGCTCCGTCAGCACGATATTCCTGCACCATGGGCCAGAGACGGCCGGCGAAGCTGTGGTTATGCCGTACAACTCGACCGGCGGCATCATATTGGAGATTATGTACACCTACCGTGTCTCCATCGACGCGTTCTTCGACCTGCCCCAGTCGCCCCAATCCATAGGAGACATCCGATAAATCGTTGCTGTAAATAATCTCTTCGTCCTCTTTTCCCGGTTCACTAAAATAGCGATTTGTCAAACGCTGCGAATAGTCACGCTCAACAACCTCGGTTCTGTTTTCATTATAAGTCGTGGTTTCACGGTTTCCGCCACTTATTGATTCTCTTGTAACTTGCATTATTCCGAAATCGGGGCTTTGGACCGATTCCAACTCACCATGACCATTGTACGAGAAGAGCATTTCGTAATCGCCAACGGCGTAGCGGGTCATCTTGTTGTTGATATCGTAGTCCAGATAAATGTCGTAATCAGTGTCCGGCGGATTGATAACGCTCAGATTATCGAAAATGTCGTACTCCATGAGAGTGGTGACATTATTTCCATTCGTGGTGGAAACCATCCGGCCGCCGTCATCATATTCGTACGAAATTTCGTATGCCTCGTCGCCGAAATAGACTTCAGGGTAAACATCTTTGGTTTTGTTGCCGTCCACATCGTATTCATGTTGAATGTAGTAGGTCGGTTCCGGAAATGGATTTTGTGAAGTCGCTACCGGTACAATCGTTGTGAAGATTTTTCGCCCATATGAGTCATACAAATACCGCTCTTCGGAACCGTCGCTGAGCAGTTTGCGATTTTCGCGACCATCGGCATCATAAAAAGTGGTTGTACTATACAAGTGAATTAGTTACCCTCTTCCCGGACAGTCAGTCGGCAGCATTCCCGTCACAGATTTGATCGGGAACACCGCCCCTGGGCGAGCCCAGGGGCGGCGTGCGGTCGCCTTCTCAGGTATGTTGGAAATACCAACCCCCAACTCCTGAGGAGGAACAAATGACCGCAAAGAAGAAAGTAGCACAAAAGAGGCTGACCTTGTTACAGGTCGCGGAAAAATTGGGCAACATCTCAAAAGCCTGCCGCATGCATGGCGTCTCGCGCAGCCAGTTCTACGAGTACAAGCGTGCCTTTCAGGTGCATGGTTTCGACGGTTTGATCGACAAGCCACCGATTCCCGGCGCGATGCCACATGAACTATCGGCGGAAACGAAACGGAAGATCATCGATCTGTCGCTGGCGCATCCGACCTTCGGCCACCAGCGCATCGCCGATCAACTGCGGCTGGAGAGCGTGTAAGTCAGTCCCTCGTCGGTGCGCAATCTGTGGCTGAAAGAAGAGATGGAAACCCGCTACAAGCGGCTGCTGAAGCTGGAAGAAAAAGCGGCCAAAGAGGCTGGCTTCGAGCTGACCGTCGAGCAGATCCGCCTGATCGAAAAAGCCAACCCCAGTTTCCGCGAACGTCACGTAGAAAGCAGTTATCCCGGACAGTTACTGAGCCAGGACACGTTTTACGTCGGTCGGCTCAAGGGCGTCGGACGGGTGTATTTGCAGGCGGTGATTGATACCTTTGGCAGTTTTGCTTTCGGCAAGCTCTACACCAGCAAACGTCCGGAAACGGCGGTGGATATCCTGTACGATCGCGTGCTGCCGTTCTACGATGAGCTTGGGTTGCCGATCGGGGCGATCCTCACCGACAACGGCACCGAGTACAAAGGCCGACCGATGATTCATCTGTATGAAATCTTTTTGGAGCTCAACGACATCGAGCACCGTACGACCAAGGTCGGTTGTCCGCGTACCAACGGTTTCGTCGAGCGCTTCAATCGATCCATTTTGGATGAGTTTTTCCGCACGGCGTTTCGCCAGACGTTTTACGAGTCGGTAGAGGCGTTGCAAAAGGATCTTGATGCCTGGCTACACCACTACAACTACGAACGCCCACACCGCGGCTATCGCAACATGGGACGACGCCCGTTCGAAACCGTCGAATTGGGAAAACAAATCAGAAAGGAGAAACCAAAACCGGCAGCATAATAACCATCAACCTGAGAAGGCGGACTGTACGGCTAGAGGTTGACTTTTACATTTCAACTTATAGACAGTTATCTAATAATAAATGAAATAACTTTTCACATTTCCATGGCGATAATTCCTAATTTTTCATTTTCGGTCCACAATGATTGAGAATTTTAGCTATGGAATCCATTTTCTAGCTATTTTTTTCATTGCATGATCCTTTGCATTATCTCTCTAAGTTCATTCGGCGTTTCCATAATATTTGCAATTATATCGTTTCGCAGATGTTCGTATTTTATGGCTAATTTATAGCTCAATGCCTTAATTAAATCACGACCCTTACAAATTTTTCGCCATGAATTATCATTCAACGCATTTTCAAGCATTACTTTAGCTTCATTTTCTGTATCGGCGAAATCAATATGAGGTGGATTGAAAAATGTTTTCTTATAGATATTATCATACGCTTGTTTTGCAATTTTTGCTATTTTTGAATCATACAAAGCTTTAGTAAAAGGTTTTAAATGCGCATCATCATATAATAATTCACGTAACATTTTTTCAACGTCATTCTCGTTAGTAAAAGGGCTCGTTTTCCCCAATAAGTCATGTGTTGCTTTTAGTATTGCTTGATTATTCAATAAGAAATTCTCAACATGATAGACGGGCAACTTAAACAATCGATCATTAATGGGAGCCTGAATAAATCGTTCGATATCTCCATCGACTATTGAATAATAATGCTGAAAGCCAATTGATGAAGAGAGCAACTCGTTGACTCTTTCGGCAGTTTTTCTTACAACTCCAGAGTCTCCAGCAGGTACAAAAGATACAAGGTATTGATTTGCAGGGAAAAATTTCTCATATATTTCGCGGTCCGCTGACGATTCTTTGCCTTCAATAAAAACTATTCGCTGATTAAAACTAATTAATCCTCTTGAGCCCATTATTTCAGATAAGGAATTGTATAAAGACTCTGAACTAGTCACCTGCACAAACTGATTTTCTCCCGCTGACGGTTCTTTTATTATTGTAAATAGATTATCATGTCCTGCTGCTATCATCATTTCTGGTGAATGGGTCGTCAACCATATTTGGTTTCCTTCACCTAATTCTTTTAATAGATGTAAATATTTTCTTTCAAGATCTGGATGGAGATGGGCATCAGCTTCATCAAACAAGATGACTGCGCCAGTTGGTCGTAATTGATGAAATCTAACATACACATTAAATACTTCCTTTTCTCCAGCACTTAGATCATCGATATCAATAAGACCCCTTGGCGTTTTTATTGAAAATTCAAATGGAGATTTATCAATTCTAACCTCGTGGAATTTCAGTGGGGCAAAGAAACTGTTGAAAAATGATTTTATATCCTTAAGTGAATCTGGATATTCTAGTATGCCATTTTTTTGTGATGTTTGGATGTGTTGCAAATCATGCATAACTAGTGAGGCAAGGTATTCTTTCGTTTGAAGAAATTTTCCAATTCCAGATATACTTAATGTTTGTTTAAAATGATTATCATTTAAAGTTGTTGGGTTCCACGTCGATAATTGTTTTTTATTATTAGTAGATCTAAACGCATCTATATAGTCAAAAAATCCCGGTGATTTTTCATATTTTCTAGAATAATTACTTAACAATGCCCCTGTATATCGTGATGTTTTTTTTGTTCGAGCTCTCCCCTTATTATCTATTTCAACAACAATCTCATCAGATTCTGGGCAATTCTGATTGTACTTTTCCTTGTACCATTCTTGTTCGATTTCATTAAACACGATATGTAAGTTTATTACTGCCTTTTCACAATCCGCAGAGACTAATCTCGGATCAATTTGAAAATTTCCATAAGGAGCAGCATTTTCTTTTGCCGTCATAAGAGCATTCAACAGAGCACTTTTCCCACAGCCATTACCACCACATATCACCATAAAATCAGGGGGATTATCACACTCAGCTAATCTGATATTTCGAATATTCTCAATTCTAAAATATGTAATTCTCATTAAAAACCCTTTAATTTATTTCTTCTTCCCTTCACCTATCGACTAACAATCAGTTGAGATTACAAGAACAAAATATATCTTGCAAGAAGAGACAAGCTTCCTTTCCATTAACCATTTGTCCGTTCACCGAAATTGACACCCTTGGGGGGCTGTGCCACAGTCGGCGTGATGATGGGTGTAGGATTCATTTGGCGGCGGTTATTGTTGCTTGCCTGGATCGCGGCGGCGGTGCTCGGCGTGATTTCGCTCGACGTTTTTGTCGGCATGGCCGCGTACGAAGACTTGTCGTGGCGCACGGCCAAGGGCTGGGACGTGCTGCGGGCCGAATGCGGCCGCTGCCACGATTATCGTCACGTGCAGGGGTTCGCCAACGCGCCGCACGAATGGGAAAATACCGTCGCGCGCATGTTGGCTCGAATCCACGAAGACGAGCGCACGATCACGCCCGAAAAACAAGCGCTGCTCACCGACCTGCTGATCGGCAAACGCTCGATCGACGGCGCCGCGCTTTTCAAACGGCGCTGCGGCAAATGCCATCGCGCCGACGCGCTCGATCCGTACCGCGATCTGCCGCCGGAAACGCTGACCCTGCTCGTGAGTCAACACATCCGGCAGAACAACTTCGCCGTCAGCGTCTGGGAAGGCGAACTGATCGTCACTGAAATCGAGCGGCGGCAGCAGGGGCGTTCCTTCGGCGGCACGGAGCGGGAACGCGCCGACGCCCATCGGTTCGCGCAACACTGCGGCCTTTGCCACACCATCCGGTTTTTGCACCGGGACATGTGCCGCGACCGGCGCACCAACGAACAATGGGAAGAACTGGTGCGGCGCATGGCCGCCAAAGCGCCGGAAACCGCCGTGGCGAGCGACCTGACGACGTTGCCGCGCCGCGCCGAGGCGATTTGTTCCCGGTGACGGCGCTCAGCGTTTTTGCCGGCGACGATACGCCATCCACCCCAGGCCGGCCACGCCCAGCAGCAGGGGAATAATACTATAGAAATAACCGCGAAACAGGTTCAGGCGCAGGATGTTGAACAGATCTTCATTGGGAGCGTCGAGCCACAAAAGGTAGCCGAATAAATTATTGGCGTTGCGGCCGGCCGCGACGACCAGCAGCAAACCGACGGCGAACGGCACGAAAAAGGCGGCGAGCCAGGCCAGGCGATTTTTCCGGGATTCACTCATGGCGCTCCTCCCCGGCGTCGGCGACGAAAAGCTCCGGCAGCATGACCGTCGCGCCGCGCAGAATCAGCTTGCCGCCGGCCGACCGCCGCTCGCCCCGCTCGTCGGTTCCCTCGATGAACACCGTGATTTCCACCGTATCCGAAAGCCGCTTGTCGGTAACACCGGTCAGCAGGTTGCCGAAAAACGCCCGCCAATCCTCGCGGCGCACCAGGGGCGGCTTGTCGTTGAACAACCCCGGGTGCTCGAACAGGTTCGGGAACTGCGCGCCGAACTGACTGGGCGTGAAGGTCAGACCAAACGCATTTTGCGCCACCGGTAGCTCACCTTCGTCCATCAGGATGCCCGGCGTAACGATGGAGTAATACGCCCGCGCGTCATGCAGCGGCGGTTCGACCTTGCCCGCGATGACCAACGGTTCGTCGTAGGCCACGCGCCGCCCCTGCAGCGAAGGATCGAACCGCACGCGGTAGGGGCTGTCTTTTTCCACGCCGTAAACCATGTACCATCCGTCCTTCGCGCCGACGCAGGTTCCGGCCTTGTCTTGCTCCCAGAACTTCGTGAAGACGCGATACACGCCGGGATGGTCGAAGATCAACGGTCCGCTCGGGCAGACGAAATTGCCGATGAAGTCGGTCCGGCCGCGACAGGCGTGCACCGTGCCGTCGGGCTTGAGCACGTTGATTTCCGCTTCGTGCGGGGCCATGGGCACGGCGATGGAACCCACGCCCTTGACCGCGCCGGTCTCGTAAATCGTGCCGGGCGACGGGCCCACGCCGCCGTACAGATACAAGTCGACGCCGTTGATCGTGGTCACCGGCTGCGCAAACGGCGGACCGTAAAACAAGGGATCCAGGCCGACCGGCCGGCCGACGCCGCCGCTGGCGTATTGTCCGTAAAATTCCTGTTTGGCTTCATGATCGGCGAACAACGCGGTGACCAACGACCAGTACACGTCGCCCGGTTGATCGCCGCGACTGCCCGCGCCCACGGTCTGCCCGTAATTGCCGCGGCCGGTATACCAGTAGTTCTCGTAGATCGTGCTGTCGGCCACCACGAAGTACACGGGAAATCCCGGGCGCGACGTGGCGATGTAATAATAACCTCGACGATCGACCGACTCCGGATACTCAAAGGGCGAGAAGCCCTCGGTCGTCGTGCTCATCAACAGCGACGTGTCGTCGTCCCGATTCTGCGCAAAGTGACGAATGCTCTCCTGACTGCCGGGAAACGCCACGGGGGATAGACCAAAGGCGAATTCCAGCCCGGATTTGCTGTTCAGGCGCATCAGGCCGGGCGGAAAATGGCGGGCCAGAATGCTTTGCAGCGCCCCGGTCGATTCCCGGACGCCCATCGCCGGATTGAACAATTGGTCGAGCCGGCTGTTGCCGTCGAAATAAACCATCTCCCCCGAATGCGGCGGAAATTGAATCGGCAGACTGTTGTGATAACCGCCCTGGAGCGAATACACGATTTGCGGTATCGGCTCGGGAAGCGGATTGGTCAGCCCCTCGACAATCAGCGACGGCGGATCGGCCAGCACCACCGAGGCGTTTTTCATGTTGCCCATGAACACGCGCCCGCGCGGATCGCGATACACGGCGAAAAATTCGAACAGGTACTCGCCCTGCTCCGGAAAGCGGAGCATGGGCTTTGATTTATCCGGGAAATAATAACCGAAACGTTGCGCCCGGCCGGTGTACACTTCTTCCAGCACGTCCTGCGGGTGCGTGCCGGGGAAAAAGCGGATCGTGGCGGTCACCTCGGCGGGCACCGGCGGATTGATCGTGGCGGCGGGGGAGTAGAATCCGCCCACGCGCATGGGATTGCCCGGTTTGACGCCCGTGGCGAACGAGAGCGGGTAAGCCACCCAGACTTCGTACGTGCCGCCGGCTTCGTAGCGCCGGCCGTAATAATCGAACGCCTCGCCGGTCAGGCGAATCTCGTACTTGCCGAACTGGTCGAACCGGTACTTCAACGCGCCGGAAAAGGTGCGCGGACCGTAGACCGTTTTCATGCGAAAGCGATGCGTGCCCAGGTCGTCGACCGCCCCGTCGGGCCGGGTGACGGAAACGGAAAGCCGCCCCCGCGACCAATCCAACTCCAGCAATTGGTAGTCGTAGGTCTTGGTCATGAACAGGGCTCTGCGATCCACCGTGGGCAGGTTCGGTTCGAGGCGATATTCGCAAACGCCGCGATCGGGCGTGCACGGCAGTATGTACTTGCCCTGCAGCTTGATGCGGTTGGACATGGCGAAGTGCGGCGCATCCTCGCGGGCGACGACGCCGCACATGCCGTTGGAGTTCAGATCGGTAAACAGCGTCCAGATCATGCGCGGCTGCGCGAACGAGCCGACGCCCACCGGCGGCAACAATATCTTTTGAAAGAAAACATCTTCAAAATTCCGGTCGCAATACTCCACCCCTTTCTCGACGGCGGGCAGCGCCGGCAGTTGATACCACAGGCCGTCGACGGCGGCGTAAAAGGCCAGCTCGAAGCGATAGAGCCCGGGCGGGAAATCGTCGCGCAAGCGCACGCGCACCGGCACGGAAAGCGCCAGACCTTCGGAGGTCGTGCGCATCTCGTCGCGGGAAACCGTCACCAGATGATCCAGCGGCGTGCGGTAGGGTCCGCCGATCGCGCTATTGGCGATGTGCAATTGAAAACCGTCGACCGGCAACCCGCTCGGCGTAAGGTAAGTGCTGCTAAAATAACCGTCCTGATCGCGAAAGCGCCCCTGCGCATCGCACACGCGGCGTGCGGCCAGCGCCACGACGACGGATTCGATTTTATCCCGCATCGCCGCCGGATCGTCCAACTCCAGCAGGTAGTTCACGCGCCAGTCGAGTTCCTCGCCCGGCTGCAGCTTGTCGTGGAATCCGGTGAGTTCCAGCCGCCAATGATCCCCGCCGTACACTTCGCCGACGGCCGTAACGCGATCGCCGTTCCATTCGACGCTCGGCCCGCCGCAGCCGGCGAGAAAAGACCACAGCAGGAGAAAGCCGACGAGCCGAACCGTCGCGCACCTCCGAAAAGAGGCGCGCTTTTCATCGCCCGTCAAATGCGCAAGAGATGGCATCACGTGATCCGCCGTCGGTTACATCGATGTGCAAACATATCACGGATGTCCGGCGGTAGAAACACGACGGCGGTCCGGCGCAGAAGGTTTCGTGCCGCGAATTGGATCGTTTCTCCAGTGACGATCAGCGTTCGGGGATGCTCCCCGTCGCCGGCGAGAACGACGCGTGGTAGAGCGTTCGTTCTTTTAAGTAAAGCAAGTGCAGCGCGCCGTCGGAAGTTTGCACGAGGCCTTGCGGGTAAAAGGCTTCGCCGGTGTCTTCCAACGAGGAGGAAGCGAATTCGCTGCCCGTCCAATAGACGTAGATAAGCGAGTGGGAACTGATGCCGCTGTACACGATGTGCGGACGATTCCGCGCGTCGAGGGCGATCATGGCGGCGGTGGCGCCGTACCCTTCACAAAAGCCCAGGTCCAGCGAGTCGATGCCGGGGCGCGTGGTGCGATAGCCCATCTGGCTGTGCACCTGCCCGTATTGGTTGCCGCCGGAGCCTTGCACGCTCAAGTGGGCGTATCCCTCGCCGTCCACCGCCAGGTCGCCGGGACTGATCGACCAGATGGTCAGCTTGTCATCGCCATAATAATACCGTCGCTCCCACGCGCCGGTTTTGTCGGTCAGATAAACGGTCGACAGGCCGTAAGAATACAGTAGGTGAAGATGACCTTCGGCATCGAATTCCAGGCGAACGTTTCCCCAGGTAGCGCCGTCGAACGGCCTGGCCAACCACGAGCCTTCGAACCAACGGGCAAGCATCAGCTTTTCCCGGTCGTCGTCGATGTAGGCGATCAGCACGCGACCGAGGTTGTCGATCACCACGTCGGCGTAGCTGCAATCCGCCACTACCGATTCGGCACGCCACTGTCCGGTTTTATTCGTAATGTAAAGCAACTCCCCCATTTTTCCATCGAAGGCCACCAGATGCGCATGTCCGTTCGCATCGACCGCCAGGGCGGGCGTGGACGAAAAATGCCCATCCAAGGGGATTTGTTCCACCTTCCACCCTTTGCCGCCGTTCACCAGGTAATGCAACCGATTGGATTTGGTGGCAACGACGTGCAACGAACCGTCCGGCCCTTGGACGAGGCTGGCATTGCCGATCAAACCGTCACCGGCGAGCGTCACGGGCGTCCAGGCGCCGCCGTCGCGCTCGGCCAGCGCCAGTTCGCCGGTCACCTCACGATAATAGGAGACGAGCGCCTCGCCTGTGTCGTTCACCAGCAATGCGGGATGAACCTTGTAGGAGGTGGTCGCTTCCTCCACCGTTTCGATCATCCAGCCCTCGCCATCGGGCACGGCGTAGAAAAGCAGACGCGGGTACGACTGCGCGAACACGATGTGCGGCGCGCCGGCGGCATCCAACGCAAGATCGACGTCACAGCCGGAGTATTCCCCGTCGGACGATTCCTCCACCGTTTCGACCAGCCACGAGCCTGAAGCGTTGGTGGCGTAATCGACCTCGTTGATCATACATTGCCAGAAGTAATCGTTGGTCCAGTAGCAATAGGCCTTGCTGAAGGCGATGTGCGCGTGGCCGTCGGCGTCGATCGCCAGGGCGTTGCGTCCGCCGCTGTTGTCGGCATCGGCGACGACCTCGGAGGACCAGCCGTCGGCGGTTTGGCTCGCATAATGGATTTGCTCATCTTGCAGATAACTCAGACGCACTCCGCCGGAGGCATCGAGCGCCACGCTGGTTTGGCCGTCGGAAAAATCGATGTCGTCGGCGATCGTCTCGGCGATCCAGGCGCCGGTGGCGTTGGTCGCGTAGCACATCATGCCGTTGTTCGCCGCGCCCTTATAGTAGCTCAGGTGCGCGTGACCGTCGGCGTCCACCGTCAGGTCGAGGGAGCCGCCTTCGTCCAACTCGTCATCGACGGTCGTCCACTGCCAGCCGCCGTCGTCGTAGCCGTAAACCAGTGTTTGCTCTTTCAAGTCGTGGTAGGCGACGTGCTCGCGCCCGGCGTCGTCGACGACCAAGCGCGGCGTCGAGGCGTTGTCGGCCAACGGTTCCTCGACGATGCCGCCGGCGGTTTGGCGATAGAGCGTCAGCGTGCGCGCATCGACGGCGGCGACAAGCCGATAACCGTCCGCATCACGCGCGACGGCCGTGCCGTTGTGGCCGGGAGCGCCGCCGAGAATCGACTCGACTGAATAGTCATTGACGACCGCGACCGCTTCGATGGCGGAAGAGTGCGAGTCCGACAGCGATTGGGATAATTGCGCATCCGGGCCGGATTCGAGGCAGGAGATCGTCAGCAAAACCCAGAGCAGCAACATCGTAAGCCGAAAGTACTTCATCTCCGATTCCTTTCGCGCTTTGACAAAGGTCGATTGTACTCCTTCTCCGAATAAAATAATCAAGCAAGGGTCGCGCCAAAACAACCAAAGAAAGGTGCTTTTTATATCTACATGTTTTTACAGATGATTTTTAGCATCGAGATCGAATCGACCGCTCGTCGTCCCATGGACGAGTGCGCAATATTCGACAGTGGCGCTGATCATTCAGCGATTTATATAATCTGTTCCATAATAAAAAATCTATGCGTCCCATTTTGTGGTAGAGGAAATCTCTTGACCAATAGCCAAACATGTGCTATGCTGTCCCATAATATGGTAGGAGACTTTTATGAAGCAACTAGACATTTCACAAATTTATTTGAAATTTCCTACCAAAAATGACTGTATTGCTGTTCTTGAAGAAGTGCTTTGGAATAAAAAACCAAAGTGTCCTTATTGCCAATCGTACAATTCAACACCAATGTCAACTCAACACCGTCATCATTGTAACAATTGTAATACAAGCTATTCGGTTACAGTGAATACGATTTTTCATCAAACCCACCTTCCAATGCAAAAATGGTTCTATGCAATCATATTGATTCTGAATGCCAGATTAAAAATCACAACTCGCCAGCTTTCTTATCTGGTTGATGTAAATAAAAACACGGCATGTCGAATAACACAACAGATTCTTTCGGCAATACGTCAACCACAACAACGAGGTTTGATACTAGGTCTTATGGATCGATTGGATACTTATGATAGAAATTAGTAATTTTCAGTATAATAAGTGGAGTTAAACCATGAGTGAGAAGACCCCGAAAGCAACACACAGTGGAGAATTAATTATTGGAGGCTCAAAGATTCCTTGTTATGTGCTTGAAAATGGGAAACGTGTTCTTGTTCAGCGTGGGATGATGACGGCTTTGAACATGAAGCAAGGAACGGCAAGCGCAAAAGGTGCTGGAGATCGGCTCTCAAAGTTTATAGGCACCAATGCAATCCGACCTTATGTTTCAAAAGAACTGTCAGATATGATAGTTGAACCAATAAATTTTAAAGCACCAAATGGTGCAGCTGCTTATGGTTACGAGGCTACAATTTTAGCTGAAATTTGCGAAGCGGTACTTCTTGCACGAGACAACAACGCTTTACACTATCAACAAAAACACATCGCTGAACAATGTGAAATATTAATGAGGGGATTTGCACGTGTAGGCATTGTTGCACTTGTCGATGAAGTAACTGGTTATCAAGAGGTTCGTGATCGATTAGCGTTACAAGCTATTTTAGATAAATATTTGAAGGATGAGTGGTCAAAATGGACAAAAATGTTTCCTGAAGAATATTATAAGGAATTATTCAGACTTCATGGAATTTCATATCCACCAACAACAAAAAATCGACCAAGTTACATTGGACACTGGACTAATGATATTATTTACAAAAGACTTAAGCCTGGAATTTTAAAACGGCTTCGAGAATTAAACCCTAGAAACGAATCCGGTAACAGATCACGAAAACATCATCAATACTTTACAGAGGATTACGGAGTCCCAGAATTAAAAGAACTTATTACAAATGTTATCTTTTTAATGAAATCATGTACCACATGGGATGATTTTAAGAGACGATTAAATCGGGCAAGACCGAAAGTAGGAGATACACTAGAAATGGACATTTAGATTAATTTTATTTCTTAGCCATCATTCCGGACGGCATTGGTCGCACAACGAATCGAGGTCGTCCGGGTCGGCGTCGTCGGGAACTTGCATGCGCTCGCCGCATTTCTCGCAGCGCGGGAACCACACCTCGTAGCACGGCGCGCACAGCAGGCCCTTGGACGAGGCAATGAGTTCGCTGGCCGGGCACGTCGTTTCGCAGATGGCGCAGGCGCCGTAATGCACGCCGTTTTCCTCTTCCTTTTCGGTCAGCACATCTTCGAAAAAGGCGATGCGCCCGCCTCCGCCGATGACCACGTAGCGGCGATCGTTCATGGTGAAACGCTTCTCCCAGATCAAGCGGTTGACCATGCCCAAAAAGCCCTTGCGCGGCGGCGCGTTGCGACCCAGCAGTTTGTGGTCGCGGGCGAAGTTGTACAGCTCCCAGGTCGTGCGCTCGTCGAAGTAGCTTTGCACCTCCAGGCCGGCGATCTGATAGGTGTTCAAATCGAAACTGGGCGGCATGAGCGTTTCCTCCAGCCGTCGCCGGGGAGCGGAACGCGCCCCCCGGCAACGAAAAAATCAGACGAACTCGGCGGCGACGGTTCGATGTCCGCCGAGACGATTGTAGTGCGCGATGTGGTAGTTTTCGAACGCGTCGTCTTCTTCAGGCACGACGGACCTTTCGGCCAGCAGCCGCTTTTCGAAGTACAGCGGGCAGTAGCGTTTCCACTCTTTTTCGCAAACCCAGAGCACGCTTTTGCGGCGGCGGGCGCTCAGTTCATTTCCCGGGCGGCGGCAGATGCTGCCGTCATGATCGGTATGCAGAAACGGACACGACATAATGCACCTCCTGGCGTTCGTACGGTTGAAAGGGATTCAAACGAGCGAACGTCAGCGAGGCGGTGCGTGCGGCCGATTGGCGGAAAATTCAACGGCGGTGGGGAGAAAAACCCGTTGGGTGCGCGGGAAACTCGACGGCGGATCGTCCGGATATTCCGCCTGAAGCGACGAAACCGCCGCGGCGAACGGCGAATCGAAGGACGCGGTGAAGGCCAGCGAATCGTCGACCGCACCGTTTTCGGCGATGGACAGACCGTCGATATCCGGCGGCAGCAGCGACGCATCGGCGAAGCACACTCCGGTCAGCGCGCACAACACCACGCCGGAGTACAGGAAAATGCCGATGTATGTGTTCAACCGCTTGCCGGTCATGATCAAGTTCCTTTCGTTATCGTTCTGACAACGCACCAACCGGAAAGGTTACGACCTTTGTCAAAAAAAATGATCATCGATCCGGCGGAAGGCAAGGGAGGAAACAATCAGTTACGCAAAAACTCCGCGCGCGTGACGGACGATCAACCGTCCGCCGGCGGCCATTGAGTGTTCGCTTCGAAAAACATGTCGAACAACAATCGCGCCTGGGTTGACCGGTCCGACAAAATTAACCGCGCTTCACGGCCGCGCCACGGCTGCACGTTCCAGACAACGAAATTCAGGCTGTCCCGCCCATTGCCGGGATGCCGCCGCACGATTCGGCCGTCCACCTGCAATTGGACTTCGACCAAGCGTCCGTCATTGCCGCCGCCAAGGCAGAACCCGATCATATCGCCGGTAACGACGAACGGCGGCAGCCAGACCGTGCCCCGCTCCCGGACGCCCGTGGCGAGCAGCGTTTCGCCTTGGTAGTTTTCGATTTGATATTGTCGGTCGGCGGCCGGCCGAAGGAACGCGCCCGCCAGATCGCCTTCGACCCGCGACCCCGGCGGGAAGCGTTCGTTTTCGAAATCCCAGAGGCGGATGAAGCGCCGGACCAACCGGGCGCGCCGCTTGCGATCGGGTTGCAGCGCAAAGTAGTAATGATCGAACTCCATCAGTTTGCGCGCCACGTTTAACGGGCGGTCGGCGAGGATCGTCTCGATGTTTTTATCGAAATAGCCGCGAAAATCGACGTAGCGAAACTGCGGATTCTTCTCCTTGATGGCTTGCAGCAAGGCGGCGTCGTACCGGTAGATCCGCAGAAACGTCTGTTGGTGTTTGTCGAAGGAAAAGGCCGTGTAGGGGAATTTTTTATTCCGTCGCCGTTGCTCGAAGCGCACCTCGCGCGCATCCAGATACGCCTGCGTGCCCAGTTTCTCGTGCCCCGGATGACCACGCCGCTGCAACGGTTGACGAGCGATGACGCGATCGGTCAGCCCGCGGCGGTCGATCAACGGCAATTGCGAGTAATACGCGACGATACCCATGCCTTTGGCGGAGATCGTCGGGTGCAAATCCTTGTCGACCAAATTGCTTTTCAGCATCCGCCCCAGGCGCGTGCGATCAAGGTTCGAATTGCCGCAGACGATTTTCAACGGCTTGAGCGAGTGAACCCGGTACAAGGTCGGTGAGTCGGCGAATCCCCACCGCCCCCGGCACGCCGGTATCAGCGGCACGCCGTGCATGGCGATGACCAGCACCACCGTTGCCAGCACCCCCGCCCAGGCCGGCCGGCGCTCGGTGCGCCGCGCCCATCGATGCGCCAGTTGCTCGACGCCCAGGGCGATCAACGGCAGCAGGGTGATGAAAAAGCGGCCCATCATTTTGTCGCCGCCGATCTTGACCACGTACAGCGAATAAACCGTCACGGCCAAGCCGGCGAAGGGTTTGAAAATTCGACCGTGGGCGTCGCGGCCGGAAACCAGCCAGATCATGAACAACGGCAACAGCCACACCAGGTGCGCGCCGAGCAGCGTCGCCAGTCCGTAACGCGCGCCCTGCGGCCAATACGACGAAGCGGCCGAATTGACATAAAACGTATTGGGCAGAAGATCGCCGTAGTAAAACCATTTCCACCACAGGAAACCCAGGTAGGCGGTGAAGGGCGCGGCGAACAACGCGCATTCCTTGATCGCCGCCCGCCAGGCTCCCGGCTCGCGCAGCCGCCGCAGATGATCGAGGGCCAACACCGCGCCCATCAGCGCATAATACAAGCCATGGTCGGGCCGGGCGAAAGCGGCGAGGATCAGAAAACATCCGCTCGCGAAAGCCGCCGCCGGACGCGGTCGCGCCAGCAACGCCAGCACGCCGAGGTTGACCAGCCACGAGGCGAGCATCGTCTCCATGCCGGTCGTGCCGTAACCGGTGAAGCTGTATTGCACGGCCAGCCACAGCGCGGCCAGCGGCACATGAATCTTGTTCGGTTCGGGCGCGCTGAGCCGGCGGCCGATCAGCCAGACGGTCGTCAGGTTGCCGACCAGACACACCAGACACCCGCCCAGCGCCAGGTAGGGAATCTCCACGCCGGTCAGCCAGGCCAGTCCGGCCAGGAGGATCGTCCAGAGAAAATTGGTGTAACCCTCGACGCGCTCGCCGACGTTGAACACCAGGCCGTGGCCGTCCACCAGGTTTCGCGCGTAACGGAAGGAAATGAAGGCGTCGTCGAGCAACGACATGCGCCGCCAGGCGAAAAACAACGCCAGGCCCAACGCCACGACCAGACCGATCGCGGAACTCAGTCGAAGGAACGTCAACTTTGCGGGAGGCCGGCGCCGGACCCAAATCGCCGCCAGTACTACCAAGATCGCCAGAACAATCGTCACCGGAAGGGTGGGAATCCATCCCCGGCAATACGCCGCTGCAATTTCGCCCATGGATTTTCCAATTCCTCATTGCGGCAGCAGTCCAATCTCCCCACTTACATATAATATTTTCCCGTAAAAAGAAATGGTTTTTTCGGCCGGAGGCGAACAAGCGGGGAAAATCTTTCCCTCACTTCCCCAGAAATTCGACCAGCAGCGGATTGACCGCGGCGGGCAGTTCCTGGTGCGGGAGGTGGCCGGCGTCGGGGATGTACTCCAGGCGGCAATCGGGCGCCTGGGCGGCAAGCCGGACACCCTGTGCGGGCGGCACCCACTTGTCGCGCAGGCCCCAGATCGCCAGCACGGGCGGCTGCAGTTCGGCGTAATGTCCGCTCATGCGGTCGAATTCCGGCGAGAAATAATCGCGGCCCAGCGAGGTCAGCGCATGCGCGTAGCCGTCCTTGTTCGCGTAGCGCACGTACTCGTCGACCAGCACGTCGTCTACTTTGTTTTTGTCGTAATAGACCTGCCGCAATGCCGCGCGGAAGAAAAACCGCCCGCCGAAGACCTTCACCAGCGGCTGCATGCCGGGCTCGGCCAGCGCGGCGCCGTCGGGCATGCGATAGGCCGCCGGATCGATCACCACCGCCTTGGTCACGCGCTGCGGATGCAGCAGCGACAGGCACAACGAAATGCCGCCGCCCATCGACGAGCCGACCAGCGCGAAGCGTTCGATGTTGAGCTTGTCGAGTAGTTTGAGGATCTCGCCGGCCTGATTTTCCGCCGTGTAGCGGTACGGCGCGGGCGGCAGGCCGCTATTGCCCATGCCCGGTTGATCGACGAGGATCAGCCGCTTGCCGGCGCTGACCAGCGGCGCGACGTTCTCGTGCCAGCAGTAAGTCGAGTCGGCAAAACCGTGGATCATCACCACCGGCTCGCCCCGCCCGAGGTCGATGTAATGCAGCGTGTAGCCGCCCAGGTCGGCGTCGTGCCGCTGCGCGCGCACCAGTTCCCGCCAGGCCGTGTCGCCGGGGCCGACCTTGACCTTGCAGGCCGTCGCCGTCAACAACAACACGCAGAGCGATCCGACCATCGCCGCCCGTTTCATTGTCGCTCCCTGTCATGATTTGTTGCGATGATAACACAATTCGCCGCTTTTGCGCCCGTGCGCCAAACCTTGTATCGTTGATGCACTTTCCGGCAGGGAGACGCGATGAAAATCAGACCGATGCTCTTGTTGCTGCTTTTGTTGCTGCCGTCCGTGGTCGCGGCGGCCGAGCCGTTCGCCACGAAGCACACGCTGACGCTGGGCCTGGGCTGGCACAGCTTTTATCCGGAAGACGACGAGCACGAGGGCGCCAAGCCCAACCAGGACGGCGAGCCGACCGACGCGGAATTCGCCTACATGGTCGACGAGGGCTACGACATCGGCGACTTCAACGGCGCGGCGATGGACCTGGGGTACCGGTACCGCTTTATCAATTGGTTCAGCCTGGGCGCGAACTTCGGTTTCTACGGCAAAACGGAGCAGTACGAATTCACCGTCGAGCAGATCGAGACGGAAACCGAGGTGCAGGTGATGATCTATCACCTTGACCTGCTGCCGCGCTTCCACTGGCGGACGCGGTGGATCGATCTGTTCGGCGGGCCGCTGATCGGCCTCTACACCGGGCACGTCGTGTGGGACGTCACCGCGCGTTTCCAGGAATACAAATACACCGAGACCGAAGAAAAGGACGATACGGCGATCGGCTGGGGCGCGGACCTCGGCCTGGAAGTGCGCATCAGCGAGCACTGGGGCGTGATGATCGAGGATCGCCTGACCAGCGCGGTGTTGTTTACGGACCGGGAAGATCCCGACGAGTGGCTCAATGCGGGCGGCAACCTGTTCCTGGTGCAGGCGGCGCTGCATTTCTAAAAAACAAATCCTTCCGTCATCCTCGGGCTCGACCCGAGGATCCGGTTACGACCGGCTCTGACTTCCACGCGCGACCTTGCTGCGTCGGCCGAAGCCTCACACAATGAATGAAACATAGGTCCAGGAATTATTCCTGGTAGGTTCAGGGATTATCTCTGGTTTGATTGCGTGACGGCGGCGGACGCGCTACATTGACCCGATGTTATCCGATGAAAAAGCCGGCCGGTTCTTCTCCGCCGAAACCACCTCGGGGAAACGGGGCCTGGCGCTTTGGGCGGCGCAGGCGTTTTTCTATCTGCTGCCGGCCACGCCGGTGACCGTTTTCTACATTTTTTTCGTGGCCTACATTCAAGTGCCCCAACTGATGTTCGTCGGCTTTTTCCTGCTGCTGACCTTCGGCGCGGCGACCGTGCTGAGCGCCAAGGAAAACCTGTCGCGGCAGCGGTTGATCCTCAAATTGCTGTTGACCGTGGTTTCCTGGATTCCGCCGCTGGCGATGTTGTCGTTTTTCATTTTTCCCTTCCGCCTGACGCTGGCGACGGTCCCCCTGGTCATGCTGGTTTTGCTGCTGTGCCGGTTGGAGAAACGACCGGAGCGGCGCAATCTGCTCGAAGCGGGCGGCGTAGCGGCGGCGGTGGTCGTGTTCTATTTGATCATCTCCGCCTTCGACGTTCTGCTGTCGTCGGCGTTCGTGCTGACCGTTTTGTTGTTCGTCGGCATCGCCTCGCGGTTAAAGCGCGAGCGACATGAACTGCTGCCGCGCTTGCTGTATTGGCCGCTGGTGTTGTTCTTTCTGACCTTCATGTTCTTTCTGGCCGACGCCTATCTGGTTCGTCAGCCCGAACGGCGGGCGCTCATCGCCGCGCAGCCCGGCGTCGCGGCGGTGGATGCCGGCGTCGATCTGACGGAAGACGCCAATTCCTTTTTCGTTTACCAAGATCATGTGTTTTTACTGCCGCATCACCAGCCGCGCGTTTATCACTATTGGCCCGACGGCCGCCGGGACGAACTGCCGCTGGGCGGGCACCCGGGCAACGACATCGCGCTCGACCGTGTGCGGCAAAAGCTCTACTTCACGGTCGGTTTCGACATCTATCAGGTGCAGCTCGGCGACCAACCGACGATCGACGTGCTGCGCGTGTTGTCCAAGGAATTGACCATCAAGGCGTTCCATAGTGCGAAAACGTTGGCCGGTTACCCCATCACCGCGCCGGATCGTTTGTTGATCGCGTTCGACACCGCACCCGGTTACGCCACGCTGGATTTGACGCAGCGGCAACTGCGCATGATTCCCACCTCGCGTCATCTGTTCCAATGCATTTGGCATCCGCGGGGCGACAAGATCATCAGCATCGCCATGGGCCTGGAAAGCGAGCCCGAAAAACTGCTGCTGGTGGATCAACAAGGGAAGATTCTCGCGCAGCGCGATCTGGCCACGATCTGGTACACGCCGGCGGCCACCGACGAACCGTTCGTTTTCATCGCCGATCAATTCCACAATCGTCTGGAAAAAATTTCCGCCGACACGCTGGAAATCCTGGCGTCGACCGTCACCGACGCCGTGCCGCGCGTAATCGCCTATCTGCCCGCCTATCGCTGCGTCGCCGTCGCCAGTTTCCTGAGCGGCACGCTGACCTTCCACCGCGCCGACACCCTGGCGCCGCTGGCGACAATCGAAGTCGGTCGGCGCGTGCGCGCCCTCACGCCGTCGTGGGACGGCGAAGAATTGTTCGTCGCCTCGGCGGCCGGGCTATTTCGCGTACGGCTGAACGAAGTGCTGAAGCAACCGACCGATTAGGGGCATTCCCGCCGGTATAAACGAATTTCCGCGCCGAGACGTTCGTTGGCCCAATAGCGGCGCGGCAGGGTTTGCCTCCGGTAACAATCGCGGAAACGCGGATCGCCAACGAGGGCCCGCGGCAGATAGGTGTCGACGAAATAATCGGGACGCCGCCCGAGGATCTCGCTACGCTCAAGCGCCTATTTAACAGCCGCAACCGTCATCGTCATCATCATCGTCGTCAGCGTCAGTGAGGTCGTCATCGGTCGCATCGTCGTCAGTCGTGTCGTCGTCATCGACGTCGTCGTCGCCCGCGTCATCGTCGACGAGATCGTCGTCGGTGTCGTCATCGTCGGCGGTATCGTCGTCGTCGGGCAGATCGCAGGTATCGGCGTCCTCGTTGCAGGTTTCATCGTCGCCGCACGGATCGCCCGGCGAAGCGCACAGGTCGCCGGCCTCGTAGCAGAACTCCACGCCGGTGCAGAACCGGCCGTCGTCGCAATCGCGCTCGACGCCGTCGCAGTGGCCCGCGTCGTCGCACACGTCATCGACGGTGCAGAACAGGCCGTCGTCGCAGGTCGACCCGGCGTTCACCGGCGTCCACGCCGAGTTCGTTACGGTGATATCGCACATCTGGCAGGCGTTGTTGGGATTGATCGTCCCATCGCTGTAGCACAGACCGCTGATCGCGCAACCGGTGCAATTGCCGGTAACCAGAATATCGTCGACCGAATACATTTTGCCCTGATCGGAGCTGACGCCGTCGAAGGTGTAGCGCCAGCCGAGGAAAATTTTTTCGCCGACGTAATTGCTCAGATCGATCGTCTTTTCGTACCAATGGAAGCCGATTATCCATTCCGGTTCGGGGTAGGTCCACAACACGTCCCACTCGCCGCCGTCTTCGTCGGAGCCGACTTTCACTTCCAGCGTAACGACGGTCCCGTGGCCGACCTGATCCGCGCTGTAGCTGTTGGACCAGAAGGTCACGCTCGCCGCATCGACGTCGGTCAGCTCGATTTCACCGGTGTACAGAAACTCGTCCTGAGCTTCCGGAGCCACCGCTCCGATCACATGCGCCGCTGAGGAACTCCCAGCGTGTCCGCCTCAACATGAGGCCCAGGTGTAGGTCGAGGTGCTCTGCAGCGTCCAGCCGAGCGGGGGGAAGAGGTATTCGAAGCCTTGCTCGAGCAGAATTTCCTCCGCCGCCGCGCTTCCGGCGAAGGCCAGCAACAACGTGAGCAGGAACACTAGTTTTCTCATGCACATTCTCCTTTGCATCATGCACTTCCAATTAGTTTACCACAGCCAATCCTACTAAAACCATATCCTTTATCGACTTGCCGGTTATCGGGGGAAAATTTTTCGGTCGCCGGGCAACAAAACCACGCCGGGCAGTGTCCAAGAAACGGTCCGCGAAACACGAGGGATACTGTCATGCGTTATTTCGGAAAAACCAACCGCCTGCGCCGCGAGGGCAAACGCCTGTTGACGCGCGCACATCGGCTGATGACCCGCCGGCCCCACTACTTCCCGCCGTCGGAGCGCCAACGGCTGACCGACGACCTGAGCGCCCTGCGCACGGCGTTGCACGGCGACGATCCGCAAAGCATCGAGCGCGCGCGGCGTCATTGCCGGCACGATTTCGACGAATACCTGCCCCTCTGGCGGCGGTTCATCGTGCGCGAATGGACCCAGGCGATCGTCTTGTCGTTCCTGCTGGCGATGGTCCTGCGCGCCGAGGTCGTGCAGGCGTCCTACGTGCCCTCGGGCAGCATGCTGCCGACGATCCAGCCGGGCGACCAGTTGATCGTCAACAAGTTCGCTTACGGTTTGCGCGTGCCGCTTTCCAATAAAAAAATCTTCGCGTCCTCGCCCAAACGCGGCGACATCATCGTGTTTCGCAATCCGCACGGCGACGGCGAGGATTTCGTCAAGCGGCTGATCGGCCTGCCCGGCGACGTGGTGCGGGTGCGCGGCGACGAGTTGATCGTCAACAACGAAGCGGTGCCGCGCGACCACCGCGAGTCGATCTCCGTCGACGACGGCTTCGGCGGCCGCCGCTCGCGCGAGCTGTACTCCGAGCGGCTCGGCGACAAAGAGCACGCGACGCTCTACAGCCCCGGCGCCGGCGATCATCTCAATTACAATCCGCGCCTGGCCGAGGGTAGCGCCTGCCGCGTGAACGACGGCTACCTGACCTGCCTGGTTCCCGAGGGCAAATACTTCTTCATGGGCGACAACCGCGACAATTCCAACGACAGCCGCTTCTGGGGCTTCGTGCCCGAAGATCACCTGCGCGGCAAAGCGCTGATCGTGCACTTCGCCTGGCCGCCGAAAAACTGGAAGCGCATCGGCACCGTGCTGCGTTAAAAAGCGATTACCTTTTCCCGGCGCTCACGCACCGGGCTACCCTCTGCCGCCCCTGCGGGGCTTGGAGCCGCCTGGCGGCACATTTCAAAAGAGTATCATGAGCCGGGAGCTTGCACCGTGCGCACGACCGGCGCGTCCGGCGGGCACGGTTTGGGTTCGGTCACTTCGATTTTGCGAATTTGTCCGGTCTGATCGGCATAGAAGGACGAATGCCGCGCCATGAACGTCAGCGGCGGCGACGCGAACTCGCCGGGGATCACGCGGATGGTGAACGTCCGTCGATCTTCGGCCAACTGAAAATCGATCTGATAGTGATCATCAATAATGCGCGAGAACAGCCCGGTAACGCCGCCGTGTTCCAAAGGCATCAATCCGTTGCAGTCCTGCAGATCGGTAAACAGTTCACCGTCGTTTTTCCGCTGGTAGTCGAATTGGCACGACAGGAAGGTCTCCAGATCGTGATATGCCTTCAACTCGTTGGTCATACGATGGTGTTCGCCGAGGAAGCTGCCATACATCCGCGCCAGCAAACCGACGGCGGCAAACAGCACCAGCGCTCCCAGCAGCAACCGCCAGGGCCGCGCCTCGTTCCAGGGCGGTTCGTCCGCGTGACGCCGCGCCTTGATCGCCGAAACGACCAGAAACGCGCCGCGCACCAATACAATCAGGCAAAACCCGGTTATTATCAGAAAAGCGATCGATTCCGTAATTATGGCAAGAAAAATGAAAAGGGCCGACGCCAGTACATATTGCCATCGTTTCGGCTTTTTCTTGGCCTTTTTCATCAACGCGTAACCGCCGGACAAGGTGGTGACCAGCAGCATCAGCGGCAGAATCAAGGTGAGCATCAAGGTCGTCTGGCAGGCCAGCGGACTGTTCGCCTCGGCGACGGCGGGCAACAACGTCGCGCCCAGGGCGATCATCACAGTCGTAAAAACCTTGCGCATCGAGATTCTCCTATTCTGTCGGTGCAGGCGTTGTATCAAGAACCCTCATAGGCACAGCCGGTGCGTCCGGCGGACAGAGTCGATATTCGCTGACATCGATCTTGCGCAGCACGCCGGTCTGATCGGCGTAAAAAGCCGGACGCGTGTCGATGTAATTGAAGGGGAAACCCAGAAACTCTTTCGGCGTCATGAAGATAGTGAATGTGGAAAGATCCTCGTTGCTTTCAAATTTCAATTCCCATTGATTCTCATCCAACAGAGCTCCAGAAAACATTCGCTGCCCGTCATCATTCAACCGTTCAGCATTTCCCTCGTCATCTTGAAGCACAGATCGGGCCGTACCGGATTCGCGGCGATTCTTTTCCGCCAGAGCCAACTGGTGGGCGAGAAATTTTTCCACTTGTCCCTGTACTCGCGCATCGTTCCGGACATATGCGGCGGCGTCTTGCGTCGCCGACAACGTATAAAATGTGAACACAAGACAACACAAAAGAAACAATCCCGCCGCCAGTAAGCGTCCGGGCTTGGCCCGCGCCAGATGCGGATTTTCTGACTGCGGATCGGCCTTGTACGCGAAATTAATCAAATGAGCGCTACGCCAAAACGCGGAAACGGCGATCACGATAAAGACGAGTACGAGGCCATTTTGTCCGCACGCCGCCAAAAACATGGCCAGGGCGCCGGCAATAATTGAAGTCAAGAATTTATGTTTTTGGCCCTTCACTTCGCGCAGCAACACGTAGCCGCCGGACAAAGCGGTGACCGCCATCATCACGATCATCAGAATAGCCAAAGCGAACCACGATTCGGGCGAGGTGATCTCGTTCGCCTCGGCGACGGCGGGCAGTGCGACAAACAACGCGACGAGCGGGAAAACGACAAGGCGCAACCGGCGTTCCATACAACGGCTCCCATGCAACTTGGATGAATTCATTATCGTAAATAATCGAAGAAAGGACAACCGCCGGTCAGTCGGGATAATGCCTGCCTATCGACTTTGATGCCGACGAAGGATTTGTCGTAAGTTTGACACTGAACGAAAAGATAATTATTATTCGCCAATTAACTTATACCTTTACGCAGGGATAACCATGATGAAGATGTCCTTTTATCCTAAAACTTATTTTTCTATCAATCATTATGACGTCAACCAAAACACCTGTTTTATTTTAATGCCGTTTAAACCTGCATACCAACCGGTTTATGATTCCATTGTTCTTTCTTTGGATAAAATGGAATCGCCAATCACCGCAGTTCGTGCCGACGATCTCAGCGACAATAAAGAGATTATCCAAGATATTATGCATAACATCGCTACCGCAGAGTTTGTCATCGCCGATTTGACCTCGTTGAACCCAAACGTTCTCTACGAACTGGGCCTCAGCCATGCGCTGAAAGATGATGTGATTATTATTACTCAAAAAATAGCAGACGTCCCCTTTGATCTGCGTCATTTTCGCTGTATCGAATACAGCCAAACTGACAAAGGTCTGCGCCTGCTCGGCACATTTTTACGCAAGACGATCGAGGAAATTCGCACCCGGCGCATGTCTGCCGAACAAAGTAGGCTGCTTGAATGTCAGGTGAAGGTCTGCGCTGAAGCCGTCGCCAATTGGTTCGCCATACAACAGCAGTTGATCACGGCGATCGCTGCCTGGCCCGAGTTTCGAAATAACAATGCCATGAAACATCAGAAAGCAATAAAGAACATTCAATCCCTTTTCCCGGCGTTTACCGGCGGGATTTATTCGCTGGACGAAAACGGCGTCGTGCTGGCTTCCCATCCGATCGACATCATCGGCGGACCGCCCTATAACCATCGTCAATACTTTAAAGACGCAAAGAAAACAAGGAATTTCGTCATCTCCGATTGTTTCGACTCCGGAAATCGGGAAAACAAAATCGTGGTGCTGGCTGCGCCACGTTTCGACAAATCAGGAAATTTCATCGGCATTCTGGACATCGTGCTGGATACGGAAAAACTTTTATTATGCAATATATTATCTGAAACACAAAAACACTATCCTGCCGATCAACAATTATCGATGGTCTTGTTCGACCGTAAAAAGCAGATCATCGGCTCTAGTCATCCGGAAAAAATTGGAACAAACCTCGGCGGCAACGAAATGTTGAAAAAAGCGATCGGCGATGCCACACAAGAATTTATCAGTCTTATCGACCACGAAAAGCGAACGATCGTTTTTCATACCAAAATAGCCAATACGCCTTTTTCCTTGTTTACGCACCAGGAATACTAATCGTCGCAGGATACGCCGCCCACGCCGTCGGCCAGCAGCAACAGGCCGTCGCCCACGGCCAGCGAAATCGTGCCGCTGACCGGCGTGAGGTCGCTGTCGGCCTCCAGACGGCAGAAGTCGCCGCCCAGATCGTACTGAATCGGCGCGGCGTCGCCGTCGACGCGCACGATCACCCGTGTTTGCGTTCCGCTCGTTTCGTTGGCGTAGTCGCGCACGAACACGCCGTCGGCCTGCTCGTCGACCGCCGCCACCGGCGCGCCCAGATCGACGCCGAACACGTCGAACCACAGCACCTCGGCCAGCGGCGAGTACGGATTCCAATCGGGCTTGAGCGCCAGCACGTCGTCGTCGTTTTTGCCCACGTAATGCGCCGCAAGGTAGAACAGCACCTCTTCCGGCGAGGGATCGGCGCTGCCGTTGCCGTAGAACGTCTCCAGCGCCAGGAAGCCGCCCGCGTCGGCCAGTTCATCCGACAACGCGGTCAGGTTGCGCAGGCGGTCGGCGGTATCCTGGTTGCCCCAGGCAGGGTACTGCAGCGCGTTCTCGCACCAGATGCCCACGTTCGCGTGCGCCATCTGCGTGAGCATCGCGTGCGCGCCGTCCCAGTTGCAGTAGCTGCCGCCGTTGAACACGAAACGCGCCTCCGGGTGCGTCTGGTTGACCGTCACGGCGACGTGGCGCAGCAGATCGTCGATCGCGCCCACGTACCACGTGTTGAGCAGGGTGATGTTGTTTTCGACGTCGTCGGCGATTTCCATCACGTCGACGGCGTCGACGAACTCCGGCAGGTAGTAGCCGTCTTCGAGGTAGCCGCCGAGGTTGTCGAAGCCCGCGCCGCCGAAGCCGTCCACCTCGATCTGCCGCAACACCTTCCAGGCGGTGTAATCGCGCGCGCACTGGCCGGACACGTTCAGCAGCCAACTGTACTCGTCCCACACCAGGCTGTGCAGGCGCGCGTTGGCCATAATGCCGCCGGCCGAGTCTTCGTAGCCGGTCTGGTTGATCAGTACGTCGCACTCGGCGGCGTGCCAGCGGGCTTGGATGACGCCGTCGTGACGCACGTGCAGATAGCAGCTTTCGCCGTCGCCGTGCTCGGGATGATCGGCGAGAAACTGTGTGAACAGCGCGGAGTTCTCGGCGAAGGATTGATCCGGCTCGCCCTGCTGCGGATCGGCGCAGGTGCCGGCGGTTTCGAAGGTCTGGAACAGGTGCGCCACCTGCCAGCGCAGCCACGTGCCGCGCGGCTCGTTGTCCAGAATCTTCTCCCAGGTCTGGCGCATCGGATCGTCGGTGTAGCCGATGATCCCCAGTTCGACGTTCGCCGCCGCCCAGGCTTGATCGTCCTTGAAAATCTGGCCGTTGTAGCCGCCCAGGTCGCCGTAATAATGGAAGTGCACGATGCCGTAGTTGAACGAGGGCGTGGAATCGTCCGGGGGCGCGGTGTCGTCGTCATCGTCGTCGACGGTGTCGTCATCGTCGTCGAGCGTGTCGTCGTCGAGCGTATCGTCGTCATCGTCGTCATCGTCGCCGGTGTCGTTGTCGTCATCGTCGATGTACGGCGCATCGTCGTCGCCGTCGACCCGCGCGGCGTCGTCATCGTCGTCACCGCAACCGACCGCCATCATCAGCAACATGAGCAGGAGCAGCGCAATCGTCTTTTTCATTTTCCTTCCGTCGCCCGACCCGTGAGCGAACCCTTTCGGCCAGTATAACGATCCGCCGCCGTTTGCCAAGACGCGCAGCGTCGCGCAAAATATGCGCAACCTTTCCCGGAGTTCCCATGAGCCGCATCCGCGCCACGTTGCTGGACGAAACTTTATACGCCATGAGCGCCGTCGGCGAATGGCACATCGGCCTGGTGCTCGCCTTCGCCGAGCGGCTGGACGAAACGCGGCTGGCCGAGGCGCTGCGCCTGACGTTGCACGCCGAGCCGTTGCTCGCCGCGCGACTGGCGCCCGCGTGGTGGCGCGCTCATTGGGAACCGCCGGAGCAGCCGCCCGCTTCGTTTCCCCTGTCCGTCGAACCGGCCGGCGACGAGCCGCCCGCGGCGCACCGGTTTTTTCTCGAGCCGATGGATCATTTCGACGGGCCGCAGGTACAGGCGCTGTTGTTGCGCGGCGCGGGCGACACGCTGCTGTTAAAACTCTCGCACTTCGTCACCGACGCCGGCGGGGTGAAGCATTACGCCTATCTGCTCGCCGACATCTACCGGCGGCTGGCGGACGATCCGCACTACCGCCCGCCGGTCAACGACGCACCGCGCGGCTTGCATCGCATCACCGCGTCGATCGGGCGGGGCGTCAAACGCGCCGCGCTGCGGCGCATGTGGCGCGAAGGGAAAGCCAATCCGCCGAGCCCGACGCCGCTGAATCCCCCGGGGAAACTCGCCGCGCGCGACGAGCGGCGTTTCATCGCGCGGCACGTCGAACCGGGGCAATTCGCCGCCCTGCGCGCCTGGGGCCGCGAGCGCGAACTGACGATCAACGACGTGCTCGTCGCCGCGTTTCTGCGCGCGCTGACGCAAACGCCCCCGGACGATCAGGCGCACCTGCTGCGGATCATCGGCACGGTCGATCTGCGCCGCTACCTGCCCGCCGACGCACCGCCGACGATCGACAATCTGTCCGGCTGGGTGTACGCCAATTTCGGTGCGGACGCGGGCGACGATCTCGACGCGACCGCGCGGCTGGTCGGCGCGACGATGCGGCAACTGAAGGAGGGGCCGCTGGGCCTGTCGATGATGCCGTTTCTGGCGCTGCTGCGCGCCGTGTCGCCGCTGGCGCTCAACCGCATCATGTACACCGAGATGATGGAAGGTTTTAACAAGGAGAACGCCTTCCCGCCGACGCTGACCAACATGGGCGCGATCGATCCGGCGCGACTGACCTTCGCCGACGCGCCAGCGCTCCGGGCGTTTTTGCTGCCGCCGCTGCTGTACCCGCCGACGATCGGTCCGGGCGTCAGCGGCTACGGCGACACGCTGACCCTCTCGGCCGGCTACTGCGCCGCCGGCACGCCGACGCCGATCATGGAAAAACTCTTCGCCGCCTGGCTCGATGAACTGCCGTAGGGAGCGGAGGAGTGCCGGTGTTTTCGTTATCCACCGTTATGCTCACTCATTTCATTCACTCGCAAAACAGTGCCACCCGCCGAGGTTTGTCCCATGCGCGTCAGCGCCGGCCGAGGTTCCACATAATGAATAAAACATAGGTCCAGGAATTATTCCTGGTTCGGCGTTCGTAATTCGGCATTGGAAAGGTGCGGTTACTATTCGGGCATCTCGATGAAGGTGGTTTGCATTTCGTCGTCGCTGCTTGCTTCGCGCACGGCCAGGCGCACTTCGCCGACGATCAGTTCGTCGTTGAGCTTGAATTCGGTGCGCTTGGTGATCAGCTTACCGTCGACGATCACCCCGTTGGCGCTGCCCAGGTCTTCCACCTCGAGGTAGTTATCGCGGACGTACAGCAGGCAATGGCTGCGGCTGACGCTCTTATCGTTGAGTACGATGTCGTTGTCGCCCTGCCGCCCGATGGACACGGTGCCCACCTTCAGCGGATAAACGATGGTGCGATTCCGGCTGTCGATCACTTCCAGGTTATACATGGTCTCTCCCCACTATCTTTTTCAGGATATCCTTTTGCGGAAAATACCCGATTCCACGCGGCGACGCAATCAATCATTGCGCGTGATACAAATAACCTGTAGCGGCTTATTCGACGGCCTCGGTGATCGCCAGATCCCACAGCACCCACAGGTTGCGCGGCACGTCCGGCAGATCCTCTTCAATTATTTGTTCGTTTTCCAGGCGCAGAATGACGCCGGTGTCGCCGAACACGGCCTCCAGCAGATGATAGCCGACCACCCAGCCCAGCGCGGTATCCATCATGCGCACGGCGAGGAACGTGTACTCTTCCCAGTAGGCGGCGGTCGTCCATTGCCCTTGGTCGCAGGTGAAAACCTTGCCGCCTTCGATCCAGACTTTATTGCCTTCGAAACCGACCGCGACCGCCTCGCCTTCGGCCGGCAGCGCCACGCCGTTCAGACCGCTGGTGGCGCCGACCTGCGGTGGGAAATTTTCTTCCTCGCTCCATTGACCGGCCTGATAGTTGAACACGCGAAAGCCGGACAGAGGATCCGACAGCCAGAAGCCCACCGCCATCCCCGTTTCGGCGTCGAGAAAACTCACCTCGTTGATGATCGCACCGTTGAAGGTATGCACGATGCTCCAATCGTTCGTGCCGGGATTGTAGCGCGCCAGCGCGCTGTAGTCCGGATAACTGATTATATCCAACACCGCGAACAACTCGCCCGCGACGACGAACGGATTCTTCAGCCGCGAGAGCGTGGGCAGCGCGGACGTGTCGGTCAGCGTCCATTGGCTCGCGGCGTAGCGATAGGCGAACGGTTGAAAGGCCGCCGTGAAGCCCATTACCCAGTCGGCGTTGGGTTCGGCAAAGACGCTCTGAATCGTGTAGGACGCGAAAATCGGCGCAAACGACGTGTCCCGCGTCCATTGCGCACCGTCGTAGCGCAGCAGCTTTTTCAGGTCGGCGGCCAGGCCGTGATCGGGCGCGGAAAAGTAGATGTGTTTCATGTAGCCCATGAGAATCGGCGGCTCGACGTAGGTCCATTGCCCCTGCGCGTACTTCAGGAAAAAGCCGTTGTCCTCGCGATCGTCCGCGCGATACACGACCGGCCAGCCGCCCACCGCCCACAACACGGTCGGGTCGGCGTCGTCATCGTCGGCGGTGTCATCGTCGGTCGTGTCGTCATCCAATGTGTCGTCGTCGGCATCGTCATCGATGAGATCGTCGTCGGCTTCATCGTCGTCGCCGATGTCGTCATCAGCCTCATCGTCGGCGTTATCGTCAGCCTGCCCTGAGCCCGCCGCAGGGTCATCATCATCGGCGCAGGAAACGAGCAGCGGTAGAATGGCCAACAAGCAGAAAGCGACGGACAAAAGAAGGGTGTGCGTTTTCATCACGATCCTCCTTATTGCCCCCAATAAGAAAAATCGTAGAACAGAGCCCGGCTGAACTCAAGACAAAATATTATTCGACGGTCGACGACGCCCAGAGAGCCCGATACGCCTCCATCATGTTTTCGCCGGCCAATTCGCTGGGGCTCAAGATGATCTGATAATAATACGAAAGGACGTCGTCGTACTGCGCCGGGGTGATCGTGTAGCCCAGCCAGTCCATCCCCAGACCGACGATCACCTGCGCGCTGCCGCCCATCAGTTCGCGCAGGGCGAAGCCGTAGGCGGTGGCGTACTCGCCGGGCAGCGTGGCGAAGCCCAGACCGCCGACGGCGAAGGTGGCGATCGGCGTGGAAAACGAGTCGCCGACCAACGGCGACTCGCGCGGGATCAACCCGGACACGGCGGCGGCCCAGAACATGATGTTGTCCAGGGTCATGGAAAATTCGCCGGTCTCGTTGAGCTGCAGGCGCTGCGGCGCGAGGGGCGTCAGGCCGTTCATGAGCTCGGTCGCGTCGTCGGCGATGACCGTGGCGAATTCCTCGATCGCCTCCCAGGAGCCCCAGGCCAGGCCGAGGTTCCACGAGGGAAACGGATTGACCGGGTTGAGCGGCTCGATCGCGTCGCCGACCGCCCCCTGGATGAACAGGTGCGTGCCGCCGAAACGCTCGACCATCAACCGGCGATACGCGCCCGGCCAGCCGGCGGTCATCAGCTTGTTCTGCTGGCCCATGATGGTCGGATGGCACGCCCAGTTCATCAGCGTGCCCAGCAGTTCGCCGTCCGCGTCGGTCGCCGCGACCACCGTCAGCGTGTCGTCGACGTCGCCGTTGGGCTCGAAGTCGATGCGGTTTTCGTGATAGTCCGCCTCCGCGCCCACCGCCGTGGAGAGAATCGCCGGTTCGCGCGCCTCCCACGCGGCCACGCCCGCGGCGATCGCGCCTTCGATGATCGCGTCGATCACCGCTTCGTCGCGCCCCGATTCGATCGGAATCAGCGAGCCCCACAGCCCGACCGTATCCGGGCCGCTGTGCACGTGCGTCGCCGCGACGACCACGTTGACGTCGCTCAGGCCCAGCGCGGTCGCCACGCCGTCGCACACGCGCGCGGTTTCGGGCGCCATGATCCCCACGACATCCAACACGATCAGAATCGCCGGCCGCGCGTTTTGCGGATCCTCGACGGCGAAACCGTAGGCGTACAGCGGATCGTGCGTCCCCTCGGACCAGCGGCAACTGTTGCGGGTGAACGCCGGCAGGCCGTAGCCGCCGAGAATCACCGATTCGGCCGGCGTCACCTCGACCTGCGAGAAGCCGACGCGCAACCAATCGGCGGTCGGATCGACCGGATCGTCGTCGTCATCGCCGGTGGGGGTGGCGTCGTCATCGTCGACTTGATCGTCGTCGGCGAGCGAATCGTCATCGTCGACCGGATCGTCGTCGTCGACTTGATCGTCGTCGTCATCGGAACCGCAGGCGGCCAGCAGCAAGGCCAAACACAGAAAGGCAAACCACAGATGAGCAAACTTCATGATGCACCCAACTTTCCGCTTGAACAGCAACAGTTTTACCGCGTGAACAACATGAACATCATGTTGGGTGCAGGGATTGTGACATAAACGCCGAGGCTATTCAACAATGAATAGCCGACGGGCGAAACATGTTATCTTGAATAAATAAAACGCTTAGTCCTCGGTGTTTTCGGCAAGGACCTCCAACATCAGCAGGTACTCGAAATGATGCTCGTCGGTTTCCTCGTCGCACTGCACGCAAGCCTGAAACTCCATGTCCCAATCCTGCAGGTGCGGCTCGAAAAACTCCACCACCTTCTGATGGGTGAAGTTGCTGTGAAACCAGCGGCGATCCTCCCGGTCGATCGTCGGCCAGTCGAGGTTGACTTCGCCGTTTTCATCCACCAGGAAAACAGTGCAGTTCACGCCCTCGGCTTCGGACGGCAACCACGAAGCGTCACTGTAGGATTGATACACTTCGTTCAGCCAGAGCCGCTCCCAATCGCCCGGACCGACCTCGGCGCCGATTTTGTTCAGCTCGTTGGTGATGGAGGTGGTCACGCACACCGGCTCGCCGTCGTTGGCCGGGTAATCGACGACGATCGGGTCCAGCACGAGTTTGCCTTCACCGTCGGGGAACAGTGAGTCGATCAAGCCGTCGAAAAACGTTTCGACCCCTTCCTCCACCAGGCCCTCCAAGCAACAACAGCCCGGCGCCAGCGCGGACAAAATCAGCGCCACGGCGCAGCACAGGGCCCCCGGAACGTATTTCCCCATCGCTCAATCCTCGGGCTTTTCGGTGATCACCTGCAGGCGGAAGAGATACTCGAAGTAGTGCTCGTCGGTTTCCTCGTCGCATTGCACGCAGGCTTGAAACTCTTTGTCCCAATCCAGCAGATACGGGGCGAGAAATTTCTGCGCCGTGTGATAGGTGGCCGCGTTGTGCCACCAGTCGCTATCCGGCGCATCGATGGTCGGCCAATCCAAATTTGTTTCGCCGTCCTCGTTGGCGAAATACGAGGTGCAATCCACTCCCTCGGCCTCGGCCGGCGACCACGACGCCTCGCGGAAGGACTGATACACCACGAACAGCCAGAGTTGTTCGAAATCCTCCGGCCCCACGTCGGCGCCCAGCTTGGTCAGCTCGTTGGCGATGGAGGTGGTCACGCACGCCGCCTCGCCGCCGTCGGCCGGGTAATCGACGATGATCGGGTCCAGATCCAGGTCGGCGATGCCGTCGGGGAAGAACTCGTCGAGGATCGTCTCGATGACCTCTTCGGTAACGTCTTCGACGGCATCCTCGAAACAACTGCATCCCGGCGCCAAAGCGAACATAATCAACACCACGGCGCAGCACAGGCTCACCGGAACGTACTTCATTCTTTCCTCCCACCCGCAGCGGACCTCTCCCCGCGCGCCCACTATGGCAACAAAGTTCTTTAAAATTGTCAATAATTGAAGCCGGCGTGAATCGTTAGGGGGATTGCCGCCTTGGAAACACTTCCATGAACGCGTAGGGCTTGAGCCCTGGAAATGAATTGCCGCGCAGGACCTTCAAGCCCGCGGCGTGCAGGTAAGATTCCTCCGCCCCTCCAGGGCTTGTCGGCTCTGGGTGAGCAATTTCCAGGGCTATCGCCCTTCGCTACTGACCATCCGCCCCTTTGGGGCTCTGAAGGTTCGAGCGGGCCAATTCGGAAGTCGGGAAATCATTTATAGAGATTTTGTGCTCCGGCCCGCCGACAATGCCGTTTACGTTTTCACGCCTTCCAACAGCATGAACACGGCCTCCAGCACGTCGTCGACGCGTTTATCCCAGGAAAGCGCCGCGGCCAGCGACATCGCCTCTTGCCGCTCGGCGTCGGTCCAGGTGCGCAGCAGATCGTCGATGGCCTCGGCGAAGCCCGTTGCGTCGGCGGCCAGGCGCACCGGCGGACTGAAGCGGCCGACCTCGGGCAGCGGCGTGGACACCACCGCCCGCCCGGCGGCGAGATAGTCGTACACCTTCAGCGGATTGGAATTGGCCGTCAGGTCGTTGAGCAAAAACGGCACCAGGCACACGTCGCAGCCGCGCAGGTAATCGACCACCTGTTCGCGCTTGCGCTCGCCCAGCAGGTGCACGTTGGGTTCGGCGGCCAGCGGCGCCGGATCGACGTGCGGTCCGACCGGCCCGACGAACACGAACTGCAAATGGCGTCGCAACCGCGCCAGCTCGATGAGCAACTCGTAATCGAGCCAGTGCGCCAGCACGCCCACGAAGCCGATGCGCGGCGGCGCGATCGCCTTCAGGTCGTCGGGCAGCGGTCCGGGCTGCGCGGCCTGCGCGAACAGATCGTACTGCACGCCGTGCGGCGCATAGACCACCCGTTGGTTCAGCGGCCGCACCCGTTCGGCCAGCGGCTGCGAAATGGCGAAAACCAAGTCGGCGCGACCGATCGTCTCGCGCTCGACGCGCTCGATCGTCGCCGGTTTGCTGTAGGGAATGCGGATCTCGGACATCAGATCGATGCAGTAGTAAACGAACAGGTCGGGCCGCAGTTCGTCGGCGATCAGCGCGGCGTTGTACACGAAGGAAATCAGCACCAGGCGGTCGTACTCGAAGCGCGCCAGTTGCCGGCGAATGTACCGCCCCAATCGCCGTTGGTTGAAGCGATCCAGCCACGCCCAGCGCGTATCCATCGCCTGCCGGAAAGGCGGCGGGCAGACGACGAACGGTTCGCCCGCGCCCGCTTGCCGCACGCCGTGGCGATAGTCGAAGTAGCGCCCGCGCTCGGCCGGCTTGACCAGCGGATCGAGCGTCAGCGGCGGCGGTTCGACGTACAGCGTCGGATGCCGCTTGGCGATCTGCGCGGTGACCATCTGCTTGCTGGTCAGAATCGTGCTGCGGTACGGCGCGTTGCCGACGACGACGAACAGCGGCTTCATCGCCACGCCCCCCGTTCCCGGATCGCCGCGGCGACCTGCGCGGGCGCGATCGCCGCCATGCACCAACGATCGGGCGCGCGGCAGAATCGCGGCGAGCACGGGTGATACGGGCAATCGGTTTGGAAGATCATCGCATCGCGCGTGCGGTAATGACCGAAGCGTTCGGGCAGGCCCGGGCCGAAAATCTGCGCCACCGGCACGCCCAGCGCCGCGGCCGCGTGGGTCAGCCCGCTGTCGTTGCCGACGAACAACCGCGCGCGCTTGAGCAACGCGATCGTCTGCGTCAGGCGCAGCTTGCCGCACAGGTCGAGCACCGGCCCTTTCGTCGCCGCCGCCGTCGCCGCCGCGTCGCGCGCATCGGCCGGCGCGCCGACCAACACCGCGCGCAACGGTTTTGCCTCGCGCAGCAAATCAATCAGTTGCCCGAAATACGCCGCCGGCCATTTCTTCGCCGGCAGCAACGCCCCGGGCGCCACGACGATCAACGGCTCGTTGCCGGTTCCGCTCAAAGCCCGCGCGGCGGCCTGCTCGTCTTCGGGACGAATGAACAACTCCAAAGGTCGCGCCTGTGCGATGCCCAGAGGCGCGAGCGCTTCGGCCATCACCTCGCTCTGCCGTCGCCGGGCCGGATCGCGCCCCACGGGATCGGTGAGGAAAAAACCGCCGCCCATCGAGTCGTGCGCCACGCGGCGGGCCGCGCCGGTGCGCCGGGCGAGCCAGCAGTTGGGCAGATCGCCCAGCAGGTCGAGGCACACGTCGTAGCGGCGGCGGCGCAAGGCGGCGAGCGTCGCGCGCGCGGCGGCGAAACCGGCCGGGCGCCCGTCGAGCAGGCGGTAAAGCGGATTGTCCAGAAAAATCAGTTCGTCGAAATAGGGAAAGGTTGCCACGATCTCCCGCGAGCGCGGACCGACGACCGCGTCGATTTTCGCCTGCGGGAAAGCCTCGCGCAGCGCGCGCAGACAGCCGGTGGCCAGCACCGCGTCGCCCAGGCCGTAGGTCATGAGCACCAGCAGCGAGCGCACGTTCGGCGGGTCGAGCGGCGCGGGCGTTTGGCGGGCCGGACGCCAGAGCAGGTCGCCCGCCGCGTCGATCACGCGCAGCATGCGCCGGTAGCGCTCCTCGATCAGCTCGTAGCGTGTCGCCCGCATGCGCCCGCCCTTACGCGGTTACAACGTTTCGACGGTGAAGCCCGCCGCTTCCCACGCCGCGCGCTCGACGATGCCGAACGGATCCAGCAGCCGCCGCGCGCGCATCAGACCGCCGACGCGTTCCGGGTGCAGATACTTGAAGTCGCTGTGCCCGGCGAGAATCGCCGCCGCGTCGGCGTCGCGCAACGCTTCTTCCAGATTGACCAGGTCCTTGCCGAAGAGCTTGACGTGCGGATCGTACACCGCGACCCGCACCCCGTGTTTTTCCAGCCGCTCGATCACCGGCAGCGCCGGGGCCAGCCGCGTGTCGTCGACGTCGCCCTTGTAGCTGACGCCCAACACGGCCACCTTCGGCCGCTTTACGCGCCCGATCATCTTGCGCAGCGTCGCCGCCATGACCTTCGGGCGCTCGTCGTTGACCTTGCGCGCGGCCCGCAGCAACTCGGCCTTGCCCCCGGCGGTCTCGATCAAAAACCACGGGTCGATCGGAATGCAGTGCCCGCCGACGCCCGGCCCCGACCGCAGGATATTCACGCGCGGATGCATGTTGGCCAGCTCGATCACCCGCGCGCTGGACACGCCCAGGTGCACCGCGACGTTGCTCACCGTGTTGGCAAAGGCCACGTTCACGTCGCGGTAGGAATTTTCCACCAGCTTGACCATCTCGGCCGTGCGCAGGTCGCACAGCTCGATGCGCCCCTGCACGAAGGTGCGGTAGAGTGTTTCCGCCCGCGCCGCGCATGCCGGCGTGAGCCCGCCGATGATGCGGTCGTTCTCGATCAACTCCTTGAGGATCGACCCGGGCAGCACGCGCTCGGGGCAATGGGCGACAAAATAATCTTCGCCGGGCGTCAGTTTCGCCGCCGCCAGGGCGGGCAGCACGACGTTCTCGGTCGCGCCGGGCGGAATGGTCGACTCGACGATCACCAGGTTGCCCTTCTGCAGATACGGCGTGATCGACGCCGCCGCCGCGCGCAGAAATTCCAGATCCGAACGATGGTCGCGCTCGGGCGTGGGCACGGCGAGAATGAACGCGTCGGCCTTGGTCGGCTTGAGTTGCGCGGTCAGATTGCCGGAGTTGACCGCCGCGCCGAACAGCGTCTTGAGGCCCTTTTCCTCGATGTGGATTTGTCCCTTGTTGATCAGATCGACGATCCGCCGGCTGACATCGACCCCGATCACCTGATGGCCGGAGTTGGCCAGCACGCTGGCCGTGGGCAAACCGATGTAGCCGAGTCCGACGACGCACACTTTCATCTGCTGTCCTCCGCAAGTACGTGAGTGATCAACCGTACCCGTCACACGCGGGCAAGGCAAGCGCCACCGCTACAGGATCAACGCGAACGAACGCTCGCCGGCGCCCAGTTGACGCCAGCGGCGCACCAGAATCTGCACCGGCTCCTTGCGGCCGTAGCCGGCGCTGTGCCAGCCCGTCTCGACCCGCCAGGCATCATCGCCGCCGCCGCTGAGCAAATGCACCGCGCCCC
>Ga0209203_1000323_pt1 | contig 42686 bp, 39 predicted proteins | sample AD_UKC109_MetaG_FD_184423 | JGI IMG/M metagenome (GOLD analysis project Ga0209203, IMG submission 184423) | Active sludge microbial communities of municipal wastewater-treating anaerobic digesters from Hong Kong - AD_UKC109_MetaG (SPAdes)... | ecosystem: Engineered > Bioreactor > Anaerobic >... | reverse complement strand
GCTGGAGCATCATTTCCCTCATGCATACTCGCCGGGTGATATCATCTATGCACGGAAGGCAGGTATTCTTGGCAGGGCAGGTGCAGAGGCCAGAGTCACTGATGTGAACCACAATCAGAGAACTGTCATAGCCGTTGCACCTGATGGAAAGGAATATGAGATCGACATTGCAGAGCATGGTGACAAGATCAGCGTTTATACCGAGAAGGAACGCCCATTCTCTATTGGAGACAAGGTTGTGTTCCTCAAGAATGACAGGATGGTCGGAGTAAACAACGGTACAACGGGATACATTAATCATATTGACGATCACGGTAACCTTGATGTCATTGCCGAAAATGGAAAAGATGTCAGGTTCCAGGCCACCAGTTATCCCTACATTGATCATGGTTATGCAGTAACGGACTACAAGAGTCAGGGACAGACAGCCAGGGAAGTTCTGATCTATTCCGATACCACGACAACCGGAAACACATTCAACAGCTTCTATGTCTCCATAACACGCGGTAAGGACGATGTCCGTGTCTATACTGATAACGCTGACAACCTCATGGAGCAGGTCAAGCTTGAACAGTCAAAGAAATCTACCCTCGACTATGTCGTGGATCGAGATGGGAAGAATCTTCCTGAGATGATCTCGGATGGGCATGGCTCAAGCCATGAAACTCATTTGCAGGAAATGGGAAAGGCATATGATGGTATCGAAATCTGATTGCTATGATTTGATGGTCGGGACTCGTTTTTATCTCACACCCAACGCAATTATCGATTGCCTGGAATGCCTTGCAGACAGAGGTTCGAACCCATCGTATGGCAGCATGTATCCTTGGTTTGTAGTGCATGTCACCATTTCCATTCAAGGGCGTACCATTTGTCCTCAGAAAGCATGGTTTCATGCGGCCTTCCGGTGCATGTCATATATGGCTTGCACCATACATTCTCATGCTGCCAGGGGAATACATACCTGGTCCCGGGGCAGGAACATCTCAAGTCCTGAGATACATTGTGCCATCCCACAAACAGGCTCACCGCCTGAGAAAAATTCAATGCATAAGGGAGGACTTCAATGAAAAAGAGACGGGTGAGCATTACCATCTCAGAAGAATTCGGAAGGAAGCTGGATGAGATTGCAGGTGAGTTACATCTCACCAGAACAGCTACCTTACGAGTTCTTATCTTCTCCTGGAAGGGTACCTGCAATGAGGATTTGAAAAATCAGATTAATCGATCGACCAATCTTCTCGTGGTACTCACGTCCCTTGTATCCGGATTGATCAAAGAATCCAAAGGCAATGATGTTTTCTATCAGCTCAAAAATGAGGCTGATAAATCGCTCCGCTCATTTAAGGAAAGCGGCAAGCTGACCATGTAGGGAGGTCATTCATGAACAAAGGCAGATCCTTCGAGGGTTATGAAGTAACTATGAACGGTGTGAAGATGTCGATCAAGATGTATCTTACCATAGCATGTGCTCTTGCATTCGTGGGCCTTGCTGTGATTGTTTACCACAACATCCGTCATTTCGGTGAAATTTGGGAACAGTATCCATCAATATTATGGATGGCACTCCGGTCAAACAACAGGGAGTCATTTATCCAAGCTCTCTATCTTGTGCCGAAAATCCTTCTTCTCAGCAAGCAGGTGGTCATTGCCGTAGGTATAGGATTCATACCTGCCTTCATGCTCTCTGTCCATTTCTTCAAGTCCCAAGCAATCAAACATAGAAACAGTGAATACCTCAGAGGTGCACAGATAGTACCCGTTTCACAAATAAAACGTAAAATGCTGTTCAAGAAAAAGAATGTACCTATAGGAGAGCTTCGCGCAACGTTAAAGGACGAGACCGGTCACTTCTGCATAATAGGTAAAACTCGAAGCGGAAAGTCCATGGCTCTCAAACGGGCATACCACCATCTGAAGAAGCAAGGTCAGAGAATAGTGGTGTATGAGAACAAGGGAGACTACCTGCCGTCATATTACGATCCTCAGACAGATGTCATCTTCTGCCCCGTGGATAAGAGATCCATTCAGTGGTCCATATGGAACGATACAAAGACCGTTATGGACATAGACCAGGTGATATGCTGGAGCCTCATTCCGAAAGAACAACATGAGAACCCATTCTGGGGGAATGCAGCCCGGGAGGTTCTCCGTGCGGGCTTATATTATCTCTTCAGGAAAAATCAGGATATGGTTACCAATGCACAGATCTATAAATTTTTCACTTCGGGGCCGGAGCATATTGCCGTCTGCATAAGTAATATACCCGAAGGTAAAGCAGCATATGAAATGATTTCCGATCCCCAGTCAAAACAGACACAAGGGGTTATCTCTACCCTGATCAATTACATCACGTGCCTCAAGTACATAAAGGATCAAGATGGCGATTTCTCCGTAAGGGACTGGATACGTAAAGAAGGTCCGGGGACGCTGTTCATTATGAACAATGCCTACACAAAGGATATTCTCAAACCACTGTTGACCCTCATGCTTGATATCATATCACAGGAAATTCTTTCCATGACTGAGAGTCTTGAGCGCAGAAGATATATCATCCTGGATGAGTTCGGTACGCTTCATCCAATGAACTCGATTATTGCACTGCTTACCAGGGGCGGCGGCATGGGCGCCAGTGTCTGGATAGGTGTTCAGGATATCGGACAGATCGATGAGATATATGGGGCCAACCTCAGAAAAGCCATTATCAATTCCTGCGGTACCAAGATACTCCTGTGCGTGGATGAAGTCGACACGAAGGAGTACATCTCAAGCCTTATTGGTGACACCGAGGAATCCGAGGTAAGTGATTCTGATTCAATGGGCCTGAACTCCTACCGTGATGGCAGGAGTATCTCAAGATCCAGAAAGATGAAGAGGCTTGTCATGCCTTCTCAGCTTGACAGTCTGCCATCATTGACAGGGTTCTGCAGATTACCTGCAATGCCTTGTACCATTATCAAGATACCCGTAGAACACCAACCTGCAAAGAACCCACAGATAGTCATGCGTGAAGAATTCTTCCTGCATAATATTCTCAAATCACGTGTTCCCGGGAGAATGGGGTCACCAAACATGCATTCAGATGGTGATACGGGGAAGGGAGTAAGGACCAATCCTGCAATGAATCAGGCAGCACATGTAATTGATATAGATTAGGAGGGAATATGGATGCACTTATGAATCTCTGGAAGATCTCTGTCACCAGACTCGCAGACATGAGCTTGCCTAGAACTCCTGAGAATAGGGAGATTCTTTCTGCCTGGTACAAAGTCGCTGTACTCTTCTCTTCGGTATGCGGATTTGGAGGCTGGATAACTGGCAAGATCACAGCATTCATGCTGTTCGGAGAGATCTGAACATCAGTCAGGCGATTGAGAAATTACCTATGCAATTGACCGCCGACCAAACAGGGCACTATAATCCTACCCCTGATCCTATCTGGGGGGTGTGGTTCATGAAGTTCGGCAAGGTGCGGTCAAGGGTGCGGTGCGGCAGAGAGGAGTGGTGGGTTGAGGTTTCATGGGAGGGCAAGAGATATACGTTTTCGAGCATCCCTATCTACTACCCCAACCATATTGAATGGTATCCCTGCGAATCAAAAGACAGGGCGGAATTCCTGAAAACGATAATCCAAGACCGCATCAAGGACGGCAAGTTCAATCCATGGGAATTCCGGAAACACAGCCCCATGAGGTTCAGGCAGTATGCCGAGGAATGGCTCAAAGGCAAAAAGCCGAACATCGGGAACAGCACCTTCAAGACCTATCGTTATGCAATAGATACCTGGCTCGTACCAAAGCTCGGCGAGATGTATCTCCCCAACATCACCAAGACCGTTCTGAGGGATCTCCAGAACAAGATCGACCGCGAGCCCAAGACCAAGAAGAACGTCATGGACACCCTGAGCAACATGCTCCGGGATGCCTGCCCGGACTACATCCAGAATGTCCCGCAGTTCCCGGGATTCAAGGGTAACGAGTCCATTATCCCCGCTGATATAAAGGTCCCCGCCCTTGAGGATGTTTTCAAGATCATCGGGAAGATCCCGGATAAGGACCGGCATATCTTCCTGTTCATGGTCTTCACCGGTTGCAGGCCATCGGAGGCCCGTGCATTCAGGAAAGAGGACATCCGGGGTGATCACATCATGTTCGTCAAGACCTTTGACAACTACGAACAGCTCGCTCCTGTCAAAGGCAAGAAGCCCCTCCCATTCCCCATGACACAATCATTGAAGAACCTCCTGGATGAGGCCCCTCCGAACCTGACACCTCATGTCTTTGTCAACCCGAATACGGGCAAGCCCTATGCCCACAAATTCACGGCCATATGGAACCAGGCCTGCAAGGATGCCGAGTTCGGCTACCTCAAGATGTACAACTGTACCCGCCATGCCTTCGCCACGATGATGAGAACAGAGGGCATGGATCTAGCGGACATCAAGGACCTCATGAGGCACGCCGATATCAAGACCACGATGCGATACGATCACAGCTCCGTGATCAGATTGGCCAAGAAGGTGGACAATGTTCTCCATCTTCCAAACAAGAAAAGTGTTGGCAAAGTGTTGGCAAAGAAAAAAGATGCTTCCAAGTGATTGATATTACATTGATAAATGGCGGAGGGAGTGGGAGTCGAACCCACGGTACCTGACGGTACATCGGTTTTCAAGACCGACGCCTTAAGCCACTCGGCCATCCCTCCGTCAGGGCAATCTCCTTAGCGTATGGGACCGATGAGGTCAACACCCATGTAGGGCTTGAGTGCCTCGGGGACCTTCACGGTGCCGTCTGCCTGCTGGTAGTTCTCGAGAATGGCAGCAACGGTCCTCCCCACAGCCAGGCCGCTTCCGTTCAGGGTATGGCAGAGCTCCGTTTTCTTGCCCTGTTTTGCTTTGTAGCGGATCTGGCCTCTGCGGGACTGGAAGTCCACGAAATTGCTGCAGGACGAGATCTCGCGGTATACGCCCTGGGCCGGCATCCACACCTCAAGGTCATAGGTCTTGGCCGAGGAGAAGCCGAGGTCGCCGGTGCAGAGCACCACCACGCGGTAGTGAAGCCCCAGCTTTTTCAGGATGTCTTCGGCGTCCGCCGTGAGCTCCTCCAGGTCCGTGAAGGAACGGTCGGGGTGGGCGAACCGCACGAGCTCCACCTTGTTGAACTGGTGCTGCCTGATCAGGCCCCGGGTGTCCTTGCCGTAGGAGCCCGCCTCCCTCCTGAAGCAGGGGGTATAGGCGACCAGCTTGATGGGCAGGTCTTCCTCTGCAAGGGTCTCGTCCCGGTAGAGGTTGGTCACCGGTACCTCGGCGGTGGGGACGAGGAAGTAGTCATCGGTCCGGAACAGCTCTTCCTCGAACTTGGGGAGCTGGCCGGTGGCGGTCATGCTGTCGCGGTTCGTCATGAACGGCGTCCATACCTCTGTACAGCCGTGCTCTCCGGTATGCACGTCGAGCATGAAGTTGATCAGCGCCCGTTCCAGGCGGGATCCGAGCCCCCAGCTCACGGTGAACCTGGCACCGGTGATCTTGGCGGCACGCTTGAAATCCAGCACGCCCAGGTTCTCGCCCACGTCCCAGTGGTCCTTGGGGGTAAAGTCATACTGCGGCCTTTCCCCCCAGGTCCGTACCACCTGGTTGTCGTTCGAGTCAGAGCCTACAGGCACGCTCTCGTGCGGGATGTTGGGGATCTCCATGGCCAGCGACTCCATGGCAGTCTCCACGTCCCGGATCTGGGAATCGAGGGTCTTGATTTCATCCGAGATGCGGCGCATCTCCGCCTTTTCCTGCTCCAGGTCTCCTCCCTGGCCTTTTGCCTTGGCGATCTTCATGGAAAACTGGTTGCGCGTCGCCTTGAGCTCCTCGGCCTTCTGGATGAGGGCCCTGCGATCGTTGTCCTTTTCCATGAGTGAATCGAGGCTGATGGATGCCCCTCTGTTCCTCAAAGATGTTTTCACTAACTCAGCATTTTGTCTTATGAATTTTACGTCTAACATGCACTCAGTGTAACATTTCACCGGTTTCTCGTCAAGGATTGCCCATTCACGCGCTTATCACGGAGGGGTCGCCATCAAGAACACTTGCAATTCAGTACAGCTCTGTACTATGGGGTGAGACAACCTCATGAAGAAATCCTTTAAAATACTTCTTCTTATAGTGCTCATAATCACCGTCTTCGCAGGGGGTGGGGCGCTCTCCTTCCTGTACTTCATGACCAAGTCGCCCGAGAAGGTGACGGCCACGGTACAGCATCAGCTGCAGAAGAACCTCGGTGTACCAGTCACCATCGACCGGGCCCGGTTTGAATGGAAGAGCGGGCCCCGGGTCATCCTGACCAAGGTGAACATCAACGAGCCAGGGGTCATAACCCTGCACATCAGGAGTATCACGGCGTATCTCTCCATCTGGAAATTCCTCCTGGGGGACGTGAGCGTAGGAAAGGTGCGGCTCATCAAGCCGGAAGGGATTGTGGACCTTGACAACATGAAGAACCTCAAGACCCGGGATGCAGAGGGGAAGAGGCCTGTGGTTCTGATCTGGAAAGGCTCCATGAAGATCATCTATCACGGTGTCGACGTCCCCCTGACGGACGTAAGCGGTCGCATCACTTACAACTGGGCCAATCTCCGGGCCCGCACCCTCGGCGGCAGGGTACTCCTGGAGACCGATCTCGAGCGACCCGGAAAGTTGACCTTCGATGCCTATGGCATCAGTCTCGATCAGCTTGATGGAAGGATGAAAGGCACGGCCCATGCAAGCATCACTATAGAGGACACGCGGGAGGGACAGACCGGTTCCTTCTCCCTCCAGGTAAAGGGCCTGCATCATCCATGGATTCACGGCACCATGGACAGGCTGTCAGCCTCCGCTTCTCTGGAGGGGAACGGGAACCGTATGAGGATCACCGACATCACCTTCAGAACCCCGGTCATCGAGGTGTCGGGAAAGGGAGAGATCGCCGGGTTTACGGATATCGCATCATGGGAAGATGTCCGGTTGAACCTGGAGGCCTCATCGAAGGCCTTCGATTATGAGAAGGTCGTGTCGGTGCTGCCAGTGGAGAGGTTTCCCGGGTGGTTGAGAGAGCTCCTCACCCGGCAGATCAGAAACGGGAGATCGCGATTCTCCACGGCACAGTACCAGGGACCCGTCAAAGGGTTCTTCTCGGGGGTGGAGCTCCTTGACAACCTCCATGTTGTCCAGGAGTTGAAAGGTCAGAGCTTCAGCGCAGGTCATGGAGTGGAAAAGGTGACGGGTATAACCGGCCAGGTCGTTTACGGCAAGGGTGACATACGGTTCAGAAACCTGACGGGCACGGTGGGTACCTCCCACCTCAACCGGGTGGATATCGTGTTCCCGGGTGCGGTGAAGCCCCTCATGCGGGTGGGAGTAGATGTGGATGTGGACATGCCGGCTGCGGACTTCCTGCGCGCATGGCAGGCCTCCATGGTGCCGGAAGAGATCCATCATCTCCTGCGACCGGTCGCCGGGGTGAAGGCGGGCCACATTAAGGGCCGGGTAAGCACCTATTATGACGAACAGACCAGGAATCCTTTCACGGCGAAGGGAGACATCCGTCTGACCGATTGTGCATTTATGTGGGGTGCGCATGCGGTTACGGGGTTGATCGGGACCATCCACGCAGACAGCTATGCAAAACCTCAGTCCATTACGCTCAGCGGGATGGTCGACAAGACGCGCATCAGGAAGCTGCAGGTGAGCCTCTTTGCGCCTTTCGGCGATAGTACTTCCCGGTTCACCCTTACGGCCGACCGTCTGCCCGCCGTGGGGAAGATCACTCCCGAAGATGCCACCCTTAAGGTGACGGGCAGAGGCAGGGGTCTCGACCTCAACGGTACCGTGGAGATGAACGCCCAGGGGATCGCCTTCGCCGGAGATGAACGGACCTACCGGGCGCGGGCGGTGACCGCGCAGGGCGAGTTCAAGGCCAGGCTCGGAAAGCGTTCCGATATCTCCCTCAATACACTTGTTATCCGCAATCCCTCGGGCAGGGTGGAGGGATCGGCCGATATAAGGGGAAACAACGGCCTGGCGGTACTCTCCGGGAGGGTCGATCTGAAGGATATCTCCCTGCAGGGCAAGAAGGTGATCAGGCCCCTGGGCGGGGTCATCGACGGAAATCTGTCTCTTGAGTGGGGAAATACCCTGAAAACTTCAGGGAACGTCACCCTGCATGACGCGGTGTTCCCTCTGGCGGAAGACTTCATGACCGTCAACGGAGCCCTGGTGATCATGCCATCAAAGGTATCCGTGGACGGCCTTAAGGTGAGGATAGGCGATGTCCGTTCCACCCTCAGTGGCGACCTCACCCGTGATGCGCACCCATCCTTCAAAGGGATGGTCAGCGTAGAGGGCCTGACGGTCGGAGGGCAAGGCAGGGGGTTCGAAGGTCTCAGGGATCTCCGGGCCGATGCACGACTCCAGCTTGCACGGTGCGTTTTCTTCGGGCTGCCCGTGGAGACGGCCACAGCCGATGCTCAGCTGAAGGACGGGATGCTGAGACTTGACAATGCGATCATGGAAACCGTTTCAGGGACTGCGAAGGGAAGTGCACACTTCTCACTGGAAGGGGGTTCGTCCTTCGATATGATGATTTCCCTGAAGGATTCCGACCTCAGGAAACTACTTAAGGCAGCGAACGGCACATCGGCCATCGACGGCATGCTGGATGTGGAGGGTCGTCTCTGGGGTAGTGCTGATTCCCTCAACGGTACCCTCGTCGTACATGCGAAAGACGGGGAGATACGCAGATACGCCCTCGTCTCCCAGGTCTTCTCGCTGCTCAACGTCTACCGTATCGCCCGGAACCAGGACACGGATTTTCTCAGCAGGCACTTCACCTACAACCACATCAACACCACCCTGACCATCAAGGACAATGTGGTTGATTTCGATGACTTTACCCTGGAAAGCAATTCCATTCAGGTCTCTGCCATCGGGAAGTACTCCCTGGACTCGAAGAAGATCGATGCGGTCATGGGTGTCCAGCCCCTGGAGAGTGTAGACAGGGCCATCAGCATGATACCCGTGGTCGGCTGGGTGCTCACCGGGGAAAACGGCAGGTTCATTGTGGTGAGCATGAAGGTGGGTGGCACCATAGACGATCCGAAGGTCATGGTTGCACCCATCGATACCCTGTCCAATACGGTGGCCGCCTCACTTCTGAGGTCGTTGAGACTTCCCGGGAAACTCATCGAAGAGTCCCTCAAGCTCATCAACGGCAAGAAAGAGTAGGGTTTTGAACATTGGATGACTGTACCAGGCACCTACAGGGGAAGGTTTTTCGTTCATCTTTCCCCGGGAGGAGTACTCAGGTCTCCAGGAAATAGCCTTCCACCCGATCGATGAGATCCCTGAGCGATGACCTGTCCAGGGCCGATATGATCACGCCATTGTAGCGTGCCGCCCATGTCCGTGCGATGCCGGGACTGGTCCTGTCCGCCTTATTGAACACCTTGAGCCGGGGTTTGTCCTGGAGTTCGAGCCCCTTGAGGATCTCGTCCACGGCCTGGATGCGGTAGTCGATATGCTCGTCGGTGAGATCGATGACCTCCAGGAGGAGATGTGCGTCTTCGAGTTCCTCCAGTGTCGCCATGAAGGCCGCCTTCAGGTCCCTGGGCAGGTCGCGGATGAACCCTACCGTATCGGTGATGATCACCTCGATGTCTCTGGGAAACCGCAGCCGCTTGCTGGAAGGGTCCAGCGTGGCAAAGGGCATGTCTGCCGTGAGCACGCTGCTCCTGGTCAGGGCGTTGAGGAGGGTGGACTTGCCGGTGTTGGTGTAGCCGATGATGGAGATCACGGGAAGGCCCTGCCTACCTCTGCGGGCCCTGGTGATCCTCCGCTTTCGGCTGATCTGCGAATTTTCACGCTCAAGGTGATCCATGCGCTCCTTGGCCCGGCGCCGGTCGACCTCCAGCTTGGTCTCGCCCGGCCCCCTGGTGCCTATGCCTCCTGCAAGCCTGCTCAGGGAGGGGTTTTTCCCCACGAGCCGCGACATGTTGTACCGGAGCTGGGCGAGCTCGACCTGGATCTTGCCTTCCCTGGTCCTGGCCCTGCGGGCGAAGATGTCGAGGATGAGCTGCGTCCGGTCGATGACGCGCATGTCCGCGATCTCGGCGATGGACCGTGCCTGAGATGGCGTCAGCTCGTGGTCGAAGATGAGGAGATTGGCGTCTTTCGCCAGGGCCCTTATGTAGATGTCCGCCACCTTGCCTTTGCCGATGACATACCTCGGGTCGGGTCTGGGCCTCTTCTGCACGACCGTATCCACCACCGTGACTTCTGCCGCCTTTGCCAGGGCCTGGAATTCGGCGACGACATCATTGAGGATGTCCCCTCCCGCCGACGGGACCACCACCAGGATGGCCCGGTCCTCATGGACGCCAGGGACAAGGAGATTCTGCTTCTTTGTGATCTCCCCCTCCAGGGCCTCGATGAACGCATCGAAGGGGATGTCGATGCGGAAGGTGGGGACCGGGTCGAGGATCTTCCACAGGCTCCCGCCCTCCTCGGCGGGGAGGAGATGGGCTCCATATGCAAGACCGGGGCTGCCGTCCTCGCGCACCTCGATGGCGTAGACCAGGTCGAGACGGAGCTTTGCGAGGTCGGTGAGGTCCTCGAAGGTGAGGCGTCCGTCCCGGAGGTGTGTGTGGACGAGTCTCAGCCCCTGAAGCCTGCCGGGGTGTGTCCTCATCCGGTTCAGCCCGGGGATGGAGATTCCCGTGGCCGTGCCGGCGATGACGTATTCCACACCGCCGAGGCGGTTGATGAGCAGGCCGATCTGGATGCCTGCGTCCGACGATATGCGGGTCAGTTCTGTGCAGAGCTCGTGGGTGATGACGCTGTTGAAGGGAACGCGCCTCCGGTAGAGCCGTTCGATGGCCTTGGCGTCGGAAGCCTTCAGGGTTTTCTCATTTCCGTAGATCTTCCGGATGGAGTCCTCCCGTTGATCAGGCCTTTTCGATGAGGGAGGGATGCATGACCACCTTGGCCCGGTTGTTGACCATCTGGATCAGGATCTTCACCCTTCCCTCGTCCGACCCCCATGCCTCGAAGATCCCGACGAGGTCCTTCAGCGGACCCGACTTGATGCGTACCTGGTCGCCGGGCTCGAATTCGACTGGTTTCTTGATGATGCCGCTCTCCTTGTCCTGGAGCGTCTGCAGGGAGGCGATGAACTCGTCCTCGATGGGGATGGGCTGGTAGTTGTCGATGAGGATCCTGCGCACGCCCCTGCACCAGCGGATCTTGTGGAAATCCTCCTCGACGGGTGCGATATGCACGAAGAGGTAGTTGGGAAAGAGCGGGTACCGCTTGAGCGTCTTCTTCCGGGCATGGAACACGAATTTTTCCATGAACGGCTGATAGATGACGATGCCGCTCTGGGAAAGGACCATGGAGGCCAGGTGCTCCTCCTTGGGATTTGTCTGTACCACGAACCACTGCTTCATACGTATCAAGCCCTTTTGCGCTTTTCTCTATATCCCAAAGGGAAGGCGGGAGTCAATCGAGGCTAGTCACAGATGGTTTGATACATACAGCCTGTGCAATCCGATGAGTTTCTGCAAGCTTCATCAGCAGGAACTCATCGGATCATGCAGAGCCAACGTGAACTTGAGAGAAGCATCCCTCAAACAAAGAACCCTCGATAACGGCATGTACCCATGTAACATGGGCCTTCAGCGATCCCCGAATCGATGCCGGTCCGGTTTGGAAGGTCTTAATCGCGGCTGTCCACCAGTGTGGAAACCTTCACCACCTCGATGCCGATATCACGGAGCCGGGGAACCTCCCGGGCCAGTGTCTTGTAGGTTGCCTGATGGGGATGACAGATCCCGATGGCTTCCCCATGACGCAGAGCCGTCTCGATGAGTTTTTCGATCTGGCCGGTGATGTATTCCGTGGACTGTTCGTTGTCGAGAAAGACATCACGGGCCATGAAGGGAAGGCCGACCTCCTCTGCGACGGAACGGCATACCGAGCCACCCGTGGTGAGGCTGTCTATGAAAAAGAGGTCCTGTTCCTTGAGGACCGTAATGAGGGCCTCCATGATGGCTTTATCCCTGGTGACCACCGAACCCATGTGATTGTTCACTCCCACGGCATCGGGGACCAGCTCCAGGGAATCACGGAGTATCTCAGCTGCCTCGGCTGGGTCTGTGGTGCCGTAGATGGCCCCCTGCCCGGGGTTTTTCCCGTTGCCTTCCATGGGAAGGTGAAGCAGCACCTGTCTGCCCCGGGAGTGGAGATACCGGGCGACGTCCGCCGTATACGGCTCATGGGGCAGTACGGCGAAGGTGAGGTCCGCGTCTATGGCCGCCAACTTGCGTGCGATTCCCATATCCTGGCCCATGTCGTCGATGATGATGGCGACCCTGGCGTGTACATCCACCCGTCTGCCGGCTGCTGCGCTGAAGATGATGTCCCAGGTATGACCGTTCATGATGATGCTTATCCGGGAAGGCTCATCCATGCTCACCTTCACCCCTTCTTCCCCCTCGATGTCCGTAAAGGCCTTGCGGATGCGAGAGGAGGGAGGGATTTTCTCCGTGGTGACATGAATGGTCCTGCCCTTGACGCTGATACTGTCTCTCGGAATACCCAGGTCGAAGAGGCAGCCCTTGATGAGGATTTCTTCACCTACGATGAGCGGCCTGGTGATGGTGACAGTGGTCTGTTCACGTATTTTCCCCGGTGACTGAGCCGGCTTCTGGGTGAACAGGAGGAGGCCGGTGACGATCAGGATCAGGATGATCAGGGCGCTGATAACTGCTGTGATGACGACCTTCCTGTGCGGCTTTTTTCTTCTCCTCGCGCTCATGCCGCCTTCTTCACCCGGTGGAACACCTCCCATGTCTTGAGCATGTCAAGCCCATACTTCAACTGGAAATCTTTCTCCAGGTTCACAGGCCCGCTTTGTGACTCACCCTGATCGACGGGTTCATCCCCCTTGGGTTCCAAGTGGGATTTGAGATCCTTTTCTCTGATGAAGGTCTGGGTAGACTCCTGAGAGGCCACCTTCTGTTCCACAGCGACATCCGGTTCGATCCCTTTCGCCTGGATGGACCTGCCCGAGGGCGTGTAGTATCTGGCGATGGTGAGCTTGAGGGCCGACCCGTCGCTCAGCGGGCGGATAGTCTGCACCGATGCCTTGCCGAAACTCCTGACGCCCACGATGATGGCCCGGCTATTGTCCTGAAGCGCACCGGATACGATCTCTGCCGCACTGGCGGTGCCGCCGTTGATGATGACCACGATGGGGAACCCGTTGAAGGTGCCTTCCTTGTGGGCCATATACTCGACGCGGTCTTCGGGCCTGCGGCCGTCTGTATAGACGATCTTGCCCTCGGGCAGGAAGAGGTCGCTCACGGCGATGGCCTGGTCGAGGAGCCCGCCGGGATTATACCTGAGGTCGAGGACCAGACCCTTGAGGCCTCCGGATTTCAGCATGGACTGCATGGCTTTTCTCACCGCTTCCGAGGTGTCCACCTGGAAATTCCGTATCTTGATGTATCCATAACCCGGCTCGAGCATCTGGGAGATGACGCTCTGGATGTGGATGATGGCTCTGGTGATGGTCACCTCCAGGGGTTTGTCCTCGGATTCGCGGACAATGGTGAGCGTAACCTTGGTGCCCTTCGGTCCCCGCAGGATCTTTACCGCCTCTTCCAGGGTCATGTCGGTGGTGGCCGTGGAATCGATCTTAAGGATTCTGTCGCCGGGCCTGATTCCTGCCTTGAAGGCGGGAGTTCCTTCGATGGGTGTAATCACGGTGAGCTGTCCTTCCCTCAGGCCGAGTTCGATCCCGAGACCTCCGAAGGAACCCGTGGTGCTGATTTGCATCTCCTTGTAATCTTCCTTGGAGAGGTATGTCGAGTGTGGGTCAAGGGTTGAGGTCATCCCCTTGATGGCCCCTTCGATGAGGGTGTCCGGCGTGACCTCTTCCACATAGTACTTCTCAATGAGGTCGAGGCAGTCCGTAAACTTCTGGAGTTCAGGGAAAATACCCGGGGTCTCAGCATTGAGGGCATCCGTGTGCTGCAGGAACAGGAAGCCCACAAGCCCTGCCACTATAAGGCCAGGCAGGATTGCCTTCTTGTTTCTCATAGAATACCTTTCCTTATGGAGTGCTTCTTTCTGAATCGTCCTATAGCATATCTGTCATGAGTGTAAAATAATCACTGTTGCCGGGAAAGCCACCTGACGGGATCCTGAGGTTTGTCTTTGTACCGTATCTCGAAGTGGAGGGTCGGTTTCATAACATCCCCGCTCTGACCCACCAGGGCGACGTCCTCCCGAGCGTTCACCGTATCCCCGTTGGATTTCAGTGCCTTCTGGAGATGCCCGTACACCGAGAAGAGGCCACCACCATGATCGATGATCATGGTGTTGCCGAATTTCGGGATCCAGCTGTAATATGCCACGGTTCCCGCGTGGATTGTCTTCACCGGCGCGCCTTCCTCGGCCTCGATGTCCACTCCGTGGGAGATCTGGGCATACCCTTCTTCCTTGGTGATCCCGAATCCGCGAACAATGGTGCCCTGTACCGGCCAGGGGAGGTCGCCCATCCTCTTGGCCATGCCGCGGTTGGGAACCTCGGTCTTCCTCTCCTGCAGCTTCTTGAGGAGCCGCTGGATCTGTTCTTCATAGGTCTTCTTCTCGCTGCGCAGCGAGGCAAGGAGGCTGGCCTTCTTTTCATGCTCCGTACTGAGGGTGCCGATCTTTCCCTCCAGCTCCTTCAGGTTTTCCTTCTGGGCTGTGGATGCGTCATCCAGACGCTCCTTGGCATCGAGGAGCCGATCCTTTGTCTGATGGTATTCCGATAGCTCTTCCTTGTTCCTGGATATGATGGCATCGATGTACCCTGCATATTCGGCGTGGGTATACTGCACATCCACCATATCGAGGTACGCCCCCTTGTACAGGGCGATCCACTTCTGCCTCAGAGAACCCTGCGACTGGGAAAGTGCCTTCTGGTATTTCCTGATCTGAGCCCGCTGTGTGGCGATCTTCTCGCCTATGGCCTTAGACGTTTCCCGTGCAGAAGAGATCTCTTCTTGGGTAGAAGAGATCGTCCGGTCGAGATCCCTGAGCCGCTGTTCCTCCGTGCGTCGTTTCTGATCGATGATCTGGACCTTTCTGCCGAGCTCCTTGATGGTTTTTGACTCATCCTTTGCCAGGCAGTCCCCCGCGGGGGCGAGGAAGGCGACGAGCACTGCCAGGGCAAGCACCCTACACATCGATGCTCCTCTGAATGGCCAGCATGGACCCCACCACGCTGCAGAAACAGGCAAAAAAGACCATCCCGGACACCTGCTGGACGGTAAAGGGTCGTATTATTGGCTGCAATGCAGGGTAATGGACCTGAACGTAGTGAAATGCCATGGATGTGGTTGACAGTGCAGCCCCGGATCCCAGGAGACCGTAGGCGGCTCCTTCAATGATATATGGCGCATAGACGAAGAACGATGTGGCGCCCAGCATTTTCATGACCTCGATCTCCTGTTTGCGGGAGACGATGCCCACCCGGATGGAGAGGAAGATAACCAGGGCAAGGCAGATCACTACAATGGTCCCGATGGCCGATGCCCCTATGATGATCTGCTTGAAGGACCCTGCTATCGACCCGATGAGGCCCTTTCGATAGCGCACGTCATCCACGTCAGGCAACTTACTGAACTCCCGGGCCAGAAGGGGGGCCTTGTCGGCATACTGCCGATGGAGGGTCACCTCGAATGCATCCGGCAGGATCTCCGGGTCCACGCCTTCCACCAGCGAACTTTCGTCCCCGAGCCATTTCTTCATCTTTTCGAGGCCTTGCTCCCGCGGGATGAACTTCACCCGGGACACCTCCTCATGGGATTGTATGGTTTTCCCCAGTTCGGAAATGCGGGCCTGTGGCGTACCATCCTTAATATATGCGACCATGGCCCCCGAGGTCGCCGGCAGGGTGCTCGCTCGATCAGCCAGGTCCACCGTGGAGAAGATCAGCGAAAGCTGGCACAGTGCGAACCAGCAGGAGACAAGGGTGAGCAGGCTGCCCCACGGCCTCAGGCGTAACCCGCGGGCAATGAGCTTGAATATGTAATAGATCCTGATCATGAGGCTATACGTTTCCTGCTATCCCTCCGCGCTCCATCCGGATGACCTTTGCATAGTCCATGAGAGGGTCCTGGCGGTGGCTCGCGATGACGATGGTTGTGCCCTTCTTGTTGAGTTTAAGGAACATGTTCATCATGTACCGGGCCATGGATTCATCCAGGCTTCCCACGGGTTCATCGGCAAGCAGGATGTCGGGGCCGTGGATGATGGCCCGCACCAGGGCAAGGCGTTGCCGTTCGCCGCCCGAGAGATTCCTGGCCCGTTCGTAGACCTTGTGCTGGAGGCCTACCCACTTGAGCATTCTCCAGACCCTGGCCCGGACATAGATCGCGGGCTTGCCGAGGATTTCAAGGATGATCGCAGCATTGTGGTAGACCGTCCAGTCGTCGATGAGCCGGAAATCCTGAAAGACGAAGCCGGTATGGCGTCTTATGGCCTGGATGCTCGATGTGTCGAGACCCTCAAGATTACGGTTGAAGATGGATACGGTGCCCCTGGAGGGATGCTCAAGGCCGAACATGAGCTTGAGCAGCGTTGTCTTGCCTGCGCCCGAGGGCCCCACGATGAAGCAGAGGTCACCCTTTTCGATGTTCAGGGAAACATCCCTGACAGCATAGACGGTGTCATGGTATATCTTTGTGACGTTATCGAACTCGATCATCTATCGCTTCAGGGATATTCATGGCCGCTTGTTCCCCGCCCTTCACCCCATTCCGTCTCTATGCCAGGAAACAGCCCTTTATCTCCATGAGCATATCGATATCGTCGTTGATCATATCCATGCAGCGCGCAAGGGCCGGATAGTCCTCGGCGAGTTCGGCGCCATCCATCAGGATATACCTGAGCTCCTCGAGCTCCTTGTCGATGAGACGGATCAGCCTGCTTACATGGGCCTCTTCGAGCATGATGGTCCCGTCATAACCGGGTTTGGCGTCTGTGTCGGTTCGTTTCCGTGAGGGGTAGACATACGCCATAAGCTCGTCCATACTCATGTCGAGGGCCTCCGAAATCTTGCCGATCACCTTTCTGCTCGGCCTTCCCGGGGGATTCTGTTCGTACTGGGAAACGGTCTTTGCCGAAACACCGCTGAGCTCGGCCAGCTTTCCCATGGTCAAACCCTTTGCCTTCCTCAATTCCTTGAATGTCTTCACGAAAAGAATCCCTCCATTTCACGGATGACTGATGCCCTGGAACGTATCCCTGCGCATCATTTTACACAAAATGAACGGTGTGTATAGATGAAACCTCACTTTCCGAAGCGCGAGACAACGGTTTTCTCTTGGTATGTTTTTCGCATCCACCTCCGCCATGGCCAAAGAAAACGAGAACGGTCAACAACGAACAGAACAGCCGACCAGTAAACACATTCAGGATGCCCGCGATAAGGGCCAGGTCTGCAAGAGCATCGAGGTGTCCACAGCGTTACTCTTTCTGTCCATGGTCATAGCATTTTATCTTTACATACCGGCCATTGCAAGAAAGCTCGGCACCGTTGTCGGTTCGTACCTCGGGGATCTGTCCATGTGGGACGGCTCCAGCACGGACTTCATCTCCATATTCAGGCACAGTGTCTTTGAGCTCGCTATCCTGACCCTGCCGTTGCTGGGACTCTTCCTCATCGTAGGTCTTGCGTCAAATATCATGCAGGTAGGATTCATAGTGAGTCCCGAGGCTGTTACTCCGAAGCTGTCCAAGCTCAATCCTCTAACAGGCTTCAAGAATCGCTTCATGTCCGTAAAGAGCCTCGAACAGCTTCTCAAGACCCTTGTCATCATGCTCATCATCGTATGGGTTTCCTATCGGGCCATACGGCGGGAACTGCCGGTCTATCCCCCCCTCATGACGGCTGACGTAGGCGTCATTGTTTTGACTATATACCATTCCGCCATGCGTCTCCTGTGGGATGTGCTCTGGATATTCGTCATCATTGCCATGGCGGACTACGGATTTCAGAAATGGCAGTATACCCAGGATCTCATGATGACCAAGCAGGAAATCAAGGATGAATTCAAGCAGTCAGAGGGCAATCCCATCATCAAGAGCAGGATACGGTCCATCCAGATGCACATGGCCAGGAAGAGGATGATGCGTGCGGTTCCCAAGGCTGACGTGGTGATCACCAACCCCACCCACTTGGCAATAGCCTTGCAATATGATCGTGGCAAGATGATCGCACCGACGGTCGTGGCAAAGGGGGCTGGAGAGGTGGCGGAAAAGATCAAGCAGGTGGCGAGAAAGGCGGGGGTTCCGATTGTGGAGAACAAACCCCTTGCCCAGGCCCTCTATAAGACAGTGGATATCGGAGACAGCATCCCCGAGGCGCTCTACAAGGCAGTGGCCGAGATCCTCGCATATGTATACCGCCTCAAGGCGAAGATCGTGAGGTAACATGGCAGCCCAGACACTTCCCATAAAGCTTCCGGAAAAGATCACCAGCGACATTTTCATGGCAGCGGGCGTACTGACCGTTCTGTTCATCGTACTGGTGCCGCTGCCATCCTTCATACTCGATATCCTGCTCACCTTCAGCATTGCCATAGGCATCATCATACTCATGGTGAGTATGTACACCACGAGCCCCTTGAACTTCTCCGTCTTCCCATCGATGCTGCTCATCGTGACCCTGTACCGTCTTGCGCTGAACATCGCATCCACGCGGATCATCCTCCTGCACGGCTCCGAGGGTGAACTGGCAGCCGGCAGGGTCATCCATACCTTCGGTCAGATCGTGGTCGGCGGCAGCTATGTGGTGGGCATCGTCGTCTTCTCCATCTTCGTACTCATCAACTTCGTAGTCATTACCAAGGGAGCCACCCGTATCGGCGAGGTGACCGCACGGTTCACCCTGGACGCCATGCCCGGCAAGCAGATGGCCATCGACGCCGATCTGAATGCTGGCATGATCTCCGAGGAAGAGGCCCGGCGCAGGAGGGAGCGCATCGCCCGGGAGGCCGAGTTCTACGGGGCCATGGACGGTGCCACCAAGTTCGTCCGGGGTGATGCCATCGCGGGCATCGTCATCGTCTTCATCAACATCATCGGCGGCATCATCATCGGTGTCCTCCAGAACGGCATGCCCTTCGCCGAGGCGCTCAAGACCTATACCATCCTCACCATAGGGGATGGCCTTGTCGCACAGATCCCTGCACTCATCATCTCCTCGGCAGCCGGCATCATCGTGACCCAGTCCGCGGCCGACAAATCGGTCGGCAGCCAGCTCTCCGAGCAGCTCTCATTCCAGCCCATGGCGCTGCTCACCGCGGCGGGGATCATCTTCCTCTTCGGCCTTGTCCCTGGCATGCCGCACTTCGCCTTCCTCACCATGGCCTCCGTGATGGGAGGTATTGGATGGGTAAGCCTCAGGTTTAAGGCGGAGAACAAGGAAGAGGAGAAGGCCCCCCCGCCCTCGGATGAGGTCTCCGCAGAGGCACTGCTCCCCATGGACATCATCGAATTCGAAGTCGGGTACGGCCTCATTTCCCTCGTGGACACCTCCCAGGGCGGCGAGCTCCTGGGCAGGATAAAGGGGATGCGCAAGACCGTTGCCGGGGAGCTGGGCATCGTTGTCCCGCCCATCCATGTGCGGGACAACCTGGAGCTCAAGCCCAACGAATACCGGCTCCTGCTCAAGGGCATCGAGATCGCCCGTGCGGAGGCGGTGGCGGACAGACTCATGGTACTCAATCCCGAGAAGGTCGAGATCGACATACCCGGCATTCCCGTCAAGGAACCGGCCTTCGGTCTGCCCGGCCTCTGGATCAAGAAGGCAGACAGTGAGCGAGCCCAGATCGCGGGCCTGACGATCGTTGATGCGGCGACAGTGGTGGCCACCCATCTCACAGAGGCCATCAAGAGCAACGCCCATGACCTGCTGGGGAGGCAGGAGCTTCAGTCCATCCTGGACACCGTCGCCCGGACGCACCCCAAGGTGGTGGAAGACCTCATCCCCGGGACACTCTCCGCAGGGGTCGTGCTCAGGGTGCTCAGGAACCTGCTCAAGGAAAAGGTCTCGGTCAAGAATATCCTCACCATCCTGGAGACCTGTGCAGACTTCGGTCACATGACCAAGGACCCCGATATTTTGACGGAGTACGTCAGACAAGCCCTCATGCGTACCATAAGCGCCCCCTACATTCAGAACAACACTATCAATGTACTGGCTCTGGACCCAGCTGTAGACGGGATGGTGTCAAGCTCGATCCAGCATACGGATCATGGTTCGTATCTTGCATTAGATCCGGAGAAATCACAGAAGATCCTGATGACGTTGAACAAGGAGGTAAACAACGTGGGGAAACAGGGAATGGTACCGATCCTGCTCACCTCGCCCATCAGCAGGGCATATGTGAAGAGGCTCTCGGAACGGTACATGCCCGACCTGGTTGTGCTCTCCCACAATGAGATCCCTCCGGAAGCGACCATAAAGAACCTTGGATTGGTGAGGATCGATGCAAATTAAAACTTACACGGCGGTATCCATGAAGGATGCGTTGACCCAGATCAAGTCCGAACTTGGCTCCAATGCGGTCATCGTCTCCACACGTGAGATCAAAGAGAGCGGGTATGGGCTCATGAGCAGACCTCTCATCGAGGTGGTGGCTGCGGTTGATTATGACGAAGACGCCTTTATTAAGAGAATGCAGGGGAGAAAAGCTCAATCGGGGATCCAGGAAGGAAGGATCCCGGCGGAACCGATCCTTCCGGCTCCCGGGCATATCGGTGAAGAGATTGTCGAGCTGAAAAAGATGATCAAGCAGCTCATGTCTCAGGGCAAGGTCACCCCTGTCCATCCGTTACGGGAGAAGCTCGTGTCACGTGGGATCCGGGAGAATCTCACCGACCTCATTTTCGCGAAGCTCGGGGACGAATCCACCGAGGAGGACGTGAAGAATCTCCTCTCCAGGCTGGTTCGGGTGGAAGGTCCCACAGACGATCGTATACGGATATTTCTTGGTACAACCGGCGTCGGTAAGACAACCACCATTGCCAAGATGGCGGGCCGGGCGGTAATGTCCGAGGGGAAACGGGTGGCGCTCATCACCCTGGACAGCTACCGGATAGGCGCCATCGACCAGAGCCGGATATACGCCAAAATTTTGAACATTCCATTCTTTTCCGTGACAACGCCCCTCGAACTCAAGACAGCGTTCAACCAGCTCGGGTCCACCGACCTCATCCTCGTGGACACGGTCGGCCGTTCGCCCTTCTGTGCCGATTACGTCCGTCAGCTCCTGGGGTTTTTCGAGGGGATCAATGCTTGCAGGTTCCTTCTCCTGCCTGTCGCCACCCGCGACCGTGAGATGGATACCATCACGAAGATGTTTTCGCCGCTGAAGGTGGACCGCATGATCTTCACCAAGTCCGATGAGGCCCATACCTTCGGGAGCATCATCACTCACAACATGATCCACCGCACGCCTGTCTCCTACATCACCACCGGCCAGAGAGTCCCCGAGGATATCGAACCAGCGAGCAGGGAAAAGATCATAGCACGCATACTTGGAGATGCATGATGAAGGATCAGGCTCATACGCTACGGAGAATCTTCGAGGAAGGTACGACAAAGACCCCCGAGGTCCTTTCCGTTACCTCGGGTAAGGGCGGTGTGGGAAAGACGAGTATCGTGGTGAACATGGGTATCCTGATGGCATCCCGGGGCAAGAAGGTGCTCGTGCTGGATGCCGACCTGGGGCTTGCCAATGTGGATGTGATGCTGGGGATGGCCCCGAAGCTCACCATCAAACACGTACTGGACGGCCAGTGTGCCATTGAGGATATCGTGCTCACGGGCCCGGGCGGCATCAAGATCATCCCGGCGTCCTCAGGCATCCAGGAGCTTTCGGATCTGAACCCGGAACAGCAGATCAGCCTCGTGAATGCCCTGGACCATTTCGACGGCGACTTCGACTACATGATAGTGGACACCGGGGCCGGGATATCCCGAAACGTCATGTACTTCAATGCGGCCGCCCAGCGGATCATCGTGGTGGCCACCGCAGAGCCCACATCCATCACCGACGCATATGCGCTCATCAAGGTGTTGCGGAAACATCACGGCATCAAGAGGTTCGACCTCATCGTCAATAATGTGACATCGAAATTCGAGGGGGATCACGTGGCGGAAAAACTTATGATGGTATGTGATAGGTTCCTCGGGGATGTAGCCTTGGAGATACTCGGCTCCATCCCGCATGACAAATCCATTCCGGAATGTATCAAGGCACAGAAGGCGTTCGTGGGGGTGAACCCGAACAGCGATGCAGCCAAGAGGCTCGCCAGGATCGTCGGCAGGCTCGAGGATACCTCGCGGGTTTCGCTGGGAGGAAACCTTCAGTTCTTCTTCAGGAAGATGCTCTTGAATCAAGCGAAAGGAACAAGCCATGCAGGATATAGCGTACACGGAACTTACTGAGGAGCAGAAGCTCAATCCCAGTATCCGGGCAACGATTATCAACGAATTCGCCCCGCTCATCAAGTACATAGCGAGCAGAATCGCCATCCGGCTGCCACCGCATATCGATCTGAACGATCTCATCAATGCAGGGGTCATCGGGCTCATCGATGCCATCGAGAAGTTCGACGCCAGCAAGCAGATCAAGTTCAAGACCTATGCAGAGTTCAGGATCAGGGGCGCCATCCTCGACGAGCTCCGCTCCATGGACTGGGTTCCCAGATCAGTGAGGCAGAAGGCCCGAAAGGTCGAGGATACCATCTCCAAGCTGGAATACACCCTGGGCAGGCCTGCCAGGGATGAAGAGGTAGCGAAAGAGATGAACGTCGATATGGAGTCCTTCTACCGGCTCCTGTCGGAAACGGCATCCGTTTCTTTGCTCAGCCTGGATGATCTGGGCGAGGACGACACCGATCTCTCCAAGCGCAATCTGCTGGAATACATCATCCAGGACGAACGGGACTGGCCTTCTCACAAGATCCGTTATGCAGAGGTCAGCACCATGGTGGCAAGGGCCATCCAGTCCCTGCCGGAAAAGGAGCGTATGGTCATCTCGCTGTATTACTATGACGAACTGACCATGAAGGAGATCGGGCATGTCCTGAAATTCACCGAGTCGCGGGTCTCGCAGATCCATACCAAGGCCGTCCTGCGGCTGAGGTCAAAGATGAACAAGATCATCAAAGAGATAAGCATGTAAAGATTTGTACCTGAAGATACGAAGAGACAAGAAAGGAAGGAGTACTGGAGGTATCCATGACACTTGACAAGAACATGAAGATCCTCGTCGTAGACGATTTCTCCACCATGCGCAGGATCGTGAAGAATATTCTGCGTCAGTTGAACTTCGCCAACATCATCGAGGCAGACGACGGATCGACCGGGCTCGAGGTGCTCCAGAGGGAAAAGATCGACCTGGTGGTCTCGGACTGGAACATGCCCAAGATGACCGGCCTGGAGCTGCTCAAGGCGGTCAGAGCCGATGATGCGCTCAAGCACATACCCTTCCTGATGGTGACGGCGGAGGCCCAGCAGGAGAACATTATCGAAGCGGTGAAATCCGGTGTGAGCAACTATATTGTCAAGCCCTTTACGGCCGAGACACTCAGCCAGAAGATCAACCAGATATTCAATAAGTAGGTGCGGACGTGGCGGACCAGCCGGGAAGAAAGGCAGACCTTGATAAGGAAGGCATAGTCTTTGCCGACGCAGGCAAGGCAGAGCTCGACAAGGATGGCATTACCCTGGAGAGCCAGGAGAGCCTCCCCCAAGAGGAAACCGTTGAGGCTCCTCCACCCGAACAGGAAGCGGAAGTAAAACCTAAGAGGGAAAAACGGCTCATCCTCATGGCCGCAGGAGGTGCTGCCGGTCTCCTCATACTCGTCATCATCCTGACCGTTGTCCTCGTGGGGTCTCGTGAGAAGGCCGCGACCCAGGCAGTCAACCCCGTGCAGACGAAGAAAGAGAATGTCTTCAGGAACGACGGCATGGTGCTCGATCCATTCATGGTCTTTTACGAGACGCAGGTCCCGAAAAAATCAGGGGTGCTCGTCGCTCAGGTAAGCCTGAAGGTGGATCCCGCAGTAGTACCAACCATCGAGAGCAGGCTCTATGATATCAGGCGTATCATCTTCAGGAGGTTGACCGCTGCTGCGAGCGTGTACTCGCAGACCGAGATCACCCTCATGCTATCGGACGATCTTATGGATTATCCGATACAGGAAGTGGCGTTTGTCCAGTACAACGCCCGATGATCCTCCTTATGCGGGAGGACCCGGATCCTCCAGAACATTACAATGTGCAGAGGGCACTATGGATTATTCCGAGATTGATGTCCTGATGGCATCGAATGACTCCTCGGACAGGCGTACGGCGGCCACCAGGCTTGGGGAGTCGGGGAATGACTCCTCCATAGAAAGGCTCATCGTGCTTTTGCGGGACACCAACAGCGGGGTGAGGGATGCCGCCCAGAATGCGCTCATGTTCATGGGAGGAAGGACTGCGGTCGAGATGATTTTTCCTCTGGTGGCCGAGGTCGACCCGGGGCTGCGGAACGCCGCCATCGATATCCTCCGCAAGATCGGGGATGACGGCATCGACGTCATGCACGGCCTCGCAGAAGACCCCAACGACGATATCCGGCTCTTCGTCCTGGATATCTTGGGGACCATCAGAAATCCTGAGAGCGTGGAAGTCCTTATCCGGGGGCTCACCGACCCGAACCCCAATGTCCGGAATGCCGCCGTGGTGTCTCTCGGCCTGATCGGCGACCCCAAGGCCTTTGAACACCTCAAGCCTCTCATCGACGACGAGGAGTGGATCAGGTTCAGCACCATAGAGGCGCTGTCTCATATCCCCCATGAGGACCTGCCGGAATTCCTGCTTGGTCAGCTCGAAAAATGGAAGCATGACGAGCTCACGATATCGGCCCTCCTGGAGACCATGGGGAAGATCCGGCCAAAGCAGGTTGCCGGCACATTGATCGCCATGCTGGAACATGCCGGCCCCTACATCGAGATCGAGGCCGTCAAGGCCCTCATCAAGATCCTCACTCCCGATGAGATAGCGGGTCTCCCTGCGGAAGACTCCGCAACCGTCAAATCCATCATGGAAAGACACCTGGCGGAGATCGAAGATGAATTGCTGGGTGACATGCTGCCGGTTCTCTCCCGGATCGGAGACAGAGCCAGCGGAGAGGCCGTAATAGAGCTTGCCAGGGGTACGGACCCCGACACACAGCCCGACAGGTTTGCCCTGCTTACAGATACTCTGTGCGGGCTCAACGACCTGGGCGTCATGGAGGAGATCCTTGACGGGGAAGACAAGCTGAGGATTCTCGCGGCAAATGTGCTGGCACGCATTGGCGGACGAAAGGGAGCCCGGCTGATAGGCGACAGGATCTTCTCCACTCAGTGCTATGTGAAACGCGTTATGACCGATGCGCTGGCCGCCGTTGGCGGTGCGGACTTGCGGGGGACGTTCCACCGCCTCCTCAAGGAAACGGACGGCCATGTCGTCTCATCTTCCCTCCGTGCCCTGGGGAGGATCGGTGACCCGGACGATATAGCCGTTATACAGACCTATCTGCGTCACAGGTACCCCGATGTCCGTGAGGTGGCACTCGCCTCGATCGTCGAGATCGGGACGATCCGGGCGGAAGAGGTATTCATGGCCATGTGCGAAGAAACCGAACCGGCCTGGCGCATTACCGCACTGAACGGTCTTGAGCGCATGGAAAGCCACCGTCTGGCCGATGTCGCACAGGCCTTCCTCAATGATGGTGCCGGTGATGTGAGGGCCGCGGCCATCGAGGTAATCCGCGACAGAGATCTATCCATAACCCCCGAGAAGCTCAGGGAGCTCATCGCGGATGACCAGGGGCAGATAAGGCATGCCGCCATCGATATCGTGGGGCTGAAGAAGGTTGGGGATCTTAGGGAAGTCCTCGAGGACACCATGACCGGCAGCGACATGTGGGCCGCCTCCCATGCCATCGAGGCCCTTGGCATGTTCAGGGATTCCCGGTCCCGGGACAGACTCCTCGGCATGCTTGCCAGTGAGTCGGATTTCCTGCGCATCACCGCAATCAAGACCCTGGGTGGGTGGAAGGAAGAGGAACTCGCCACTGAACTCGAACCCTATATCGACGATCCCAACCCGGATGTGTCTCGTGCAGTCATCGACGCCATAGATCATCTCCAGGGGGTGAGCTTCTGAGATGAAGGAACATATCCTCGATCGCATCAGGAACATCGACGATCTCCCGACCCTGCCCTCGGTGGCGCTGGAGGTCCTGAGCCTCGCCCACCAGGCCGACGTTACCATACAGGGCATTGCCGAATGCATCCATCGGGATCCTCCCCTGGCAGCCAAGGTCCTGCGCATGGCAAACTCGGTCTTCTACCGCAGGGGGGACCGAAAGGTGGAAACCCTGCACCATGCCATCATCTTTCTCGGGCTCGCCGAGATCATCAATATCACGACGTCTCTGTCGGTGTTTTCAGCGCTCAAGTCCCGGAAGGCGCAGGAAGTCTCCGTGCGGGAGAGTTTCTGGGACCACAGCGTGGCCACCGGCCTCATCGCACGCCATATCGACAGGAAGCTGGGCATGCGGGCCATGGGTCGGGAATTCGTAGCAGGCCTTCTGCACGACATCGGAAAGATCATCCTCGACCAGTACTTCCATAAGGAGTTCATTACAGCCTACGACATGTCCATCGAGAAGGACCGGCCCATGTACGAGACCGAGCTGGAGGTCTGCGGGACAAATCACATGGAGGTGGGATTTTTCATTGCCCAGAAGTGGAACCTGCCCTCCTACCTCGCGGATGTGATCCTCTGGCACCATCAGCCTTCCCAGGCATCATCACGGGATATGGCTGCGCTCATATCCATGGCGAACTTCCTGGCCAAGGCCTCCCAGCTTTCGTGCGGTGGAGACCGGATGTCTTTCATCCTCACCGATCAGGATGCCTGGAAGGTCCTCAAGGAGAGGGGATACGACGTCGATGCGCTCGATATCGAGAGGATTACCTTTGAGATGGAGACCATCGGCGACCAGGTGAAGAGCTACATCGATACGGTCATGGAACCCACGGGAAAGGAGCCGGGCAATGGATGAGAGCATGGCCGGCTCATGCCAGAAGATGACCGATGAGACCTTCATCCTGCTCCGGGATTTCATCTATGAGCAGTCGGGCATCTATTTCGCCGACAACAAGAAGGGCCAGCTCGAGGCCCGACTCGGGTTACGGCTCAAGGCCAACAATATCCCCGATTACGACAAGTATTACTACCTGCTCAAGTACGACCCCAACTCGTCCGGGGAGCTGCGTTCCCTGTTCGACTCCGTGACCACCAACGAGACAAGCTTTTTCAGGAGCCCGCCGCAGATCCAGGCCTTCCGCGAGAAGGTTCTTCCCGAAGTCATTGCCCGCAAGGAGAAGCAGGGGGATCGCCAGATCAGGCTCTGGTCCGCAGGGTGTTCAACGGGCGAGGAGCCCTATACCATGGGCATCGTCCTGAAACAGATCCTCAACGACAGGGGAGCGGACTGGGAAGTGAAGATCGTGGCAAGCGACATTAGTGAAAAGGCGCTGCGATCCGCCAAGGCCGCTGTCTACGGTGATTACTCCCTGCGATCCGTGCCCCCGGAGGTCAAACAGTCGTTCTTCGTTGCGGAGGGGAGTTCCTACCGTATCGTCGACAACGTTCGCACCCTGGTGGACCTGCAGTACCTCAACCTAAACGATGCCAGGCGTGTCCAGATCATGAAAGGGTTCGACGTCATCTTCTGCAGGAACGTGCTCATTTACTTTGATGACGAGGCCAAGAAACGCTTCGTTGCACAGCTTTACGACTGCCTCAACCACGGCGGTTACCTCTTCATCGGCCATTCCGAGTCTCTGCACAACATATCACGGGCATTCAAGCTCGTACATTTTCCCGGCGCCCTAGGATACAAGAAGGAATAGGCGGAGGGCTTTCATGGAAACGATCCTGATAGTGGATGACTCGAGCACAGTGAGAAAGTTCCTCGCCGTCACCCTGAGGACCAAAAATTTCAAGTGCATCGAGGCGTCGGACGGGTTCGACGCCCTGGAAAAGCTGGCCCAGAATCCACAGATCAAACTCATCATCACCGACCTGAACATGCCGAACATGGACGGCATGGAGTTCATCAACACTGTCAGGAAAGACCCGCTCTTCCAGGACCTGCCCATCATCATGCTCACCACCGATTCAACGGCGGAGAACCGGAAGCTTGCCTTCGAGGCCGGTGCGAACCTCTACTTGGTCAAGCCGTCACCGGCTCACATCGTCCTCTTCAAGGTACAGAGCCTGCTGGGTGCGGACAAGTAACTCAGGAGCCCGTCTTATCTCATAACTCCCGGTATAACTCAGTCGGTCTCACGCTGTGTATCATCCTGGACGGATAGGTGCCTTAATGCGGCCTCCACCGGCTCCGGACATTCCAGGGCTTCCGTATGGTCGGGGGCGGAAAGGTCCTTGAGCCGGTTGGCCGAAGGAAGGACGCGGGACTCGAAAGATCCCAGGGCTGCATTGTAGGACTCGCCTGCCTTGACGATGCCGTCGCGGACGCGGTCGAAGTGCTTCATGAAGGTCTTCAGGCGCTCGAAGAGCTCGACGCCGGTCTCCCAGATTTTACGGGCGTTCTCAGCCGCACTGTGCTGCTGCCAGCTCATGGCAACGGACCTCAACAGTGCGATGAGCGTCACGGGCGTGGCGATGAGCACCTTCCGGTCGATGCCGTCCTCGATGAGGGCAGTGTCATGGTCCAGGGCTGCACTGAAGAATGCCTCGCCGGGCAGGAACAGCACCACGAAGTCGGGAGTCGGTGTGAACTGCCTCCAGTACTCCCGGTTCGAAAGGCCGTACATGTGGTCTCGCACCGATTTCGCATGGCGGGCCATGCATGCTGCCTGGATATCAGGATCCGTGGCCTCGTAGGCCTCCAGATAGGCCCGCAGCGGCACCTTGGCATCGATGACCACCTGCCTGTCACCGGGGAGCTTGATGATGAGGTCGGGACGTTTCCTGCCCGCTTCCGTCTCGGTGGAGGGCTGCTCCACGAAGTCGCAGTGGGCGGACATGCCGGAGAGCTCCACCACCCGTCTCAGGGTGATTTCTCCCCATCTGCCGCGGGCCTGGGGCTCCTTCAACGCCGATGCCAGGGTCCTGGTCTGGTCTGCGAGGCGGTCCTGCATCTTGACGAGCTCGCCTATGTGACGGTTGATATCCCCGTAGGCGGCCTGGCGGGAGTTCTCGACGGCCTGTATCTGTATCTCATACCTCTTGAGGGATTCCTCCAGGGGTTTGATCACGGCCTCCACGGCACCCTGTCGTTTCTCGAAATCGCCCTTCATTTCCGCCAGGGTGGCATGCATGGTCCGGTCCGCCAGCTGGATGAAGGCGGCATTGTTCTGGTTGAGCGCGTCCAGGGACAGGGCCTTGAACGTCTCGGTCAACCTGCTGGAGGCATCATCAAGAAGGGCCTTCTGCTCGGTGAGCGATGTCTGTGCCTCGGCGAGCCTGGTTTCCAGACGGGCCTGTTCGATGCGCTCCTCCCCGATGACCTTTCTGGCCTCTTCGAGCTCCTGCCGGAGCCGGTTCTCCAGGGTTCGGCTCTCATCGATGGTCTGCCCGGCGGCCTTCAGTTCACCCGAGTACTGGGCACGTGCAAAGAACCACCCGGCAAGGCAGCCGACAACGATCGCAAGACCGAGAAGGAGGTACTCCATGAAATCCCCCGCATGAGAATATCAAAAATACTGACCTAACTTAGCTCTTTCATACGGGGACGTACAAGCACATTCTGCCCCGTGAACGGTCGTCCGAGCATCAGCCCCTCTTGCCTTCCACTCGATCCTGCAGCCTGATACTGTAGGTTCCTTCCCGGCTTACAATGAGATGGTCGTGCAAGCTGATGCCCACCTGGCTGCAGATGTCCGTGAGGGTCCGGGTGAGGCGCAGGTCCTGTTCGGATGCCGCCAGGGTCCCGGACGGATGGTTGTGCACGAGGATGACGGCGGTGGCCCCGCAGGTGATGGCCTCCTTCAGGACCTCGCGCGGGTAGACATGGGCCGCGTCCACGGTGCCCTCGGCCATGGTGAGGGTGTGGATGACCCTGCCTGCGGCGTTCAGGCAGATGAGCAGGAAACGCTCTTTCGCCCCTCCTCCGATTTCCGCCCTGACAAAGTCCGCCACGTCCTCCGGGCCCGTAATGACTACCCTGCCGTCTCCCGACGGTTCCAGGTATCGGTTCATGCAGGCCCTGACCAGCAGGAGCAGCGTGGAGGCATGCTCTCCGATTCCGCTGACCTCCTCGAGCCGTTCTTGCGGTGCATCGAGGATGGCCTGGAAGGACCCGAACCTTTTCAGCAGGAGCTTGGCAATGGGTTTGGTGTCTTTCCGGGGGATGGCGTACCCCAGCAGCAGTTCGATGAGCTCGTGATCTGCCAGGGCGCTTCTGCCGGAATGGCGGAACCGCTTCTTGAGCCTCGATCGGTGGCCCAGGTAGTGGGGCTTCCGGGTGTCCCCGGGCTTAACCGGCATGAATGTTCCCTCCTCTGCAGGGGCCCCTGAGGAAGGACCATGGCAGGATCTCGGATTCTTCCCTGGCCCTGAGGGCATAGTAGTCCGGGTTCAGGGGCCACCGTTTCAGGGTGCGGTGCCAGGAAGAGGCATCATGGCCCGCCATCTCCTTGAGAAGCCCCAGGAGGCGTCGGTCTCCGCGGGAGATGAGGGCCTGCAGGTACGCCCACTTGGGTCCTTCGAAGCCGACCTGAGTATTGCTCTCCGCCCTGAGTCCCTTTTCGATCCTCTTGATCCTGGATTTGGCCTCTTCGGGATCGACCATGGGCTTTCGTTCGAAGGGGGTGTGCGGTTTGGGCACGAAGGTATTGACGCTCACGCTCACCTTCCCGATTTTCCGGTTTCCCCTGGAAACCTGAATGAAGATCTGGCGGATGCGCCTGATGAGGTCAATGGTCTCATCCAGGTCTGAGAGCTTCTCGCCAGGCAAACCCACCATGAGATAGAGCTTGATGTCGCGAACCCCGGCCGTCACGAGCGACCTTACGTCGTCCAGGATGGTTTCGTTCTTGATCCGTTTTCCCGCCGAGAACCGGAGATCCTCGGAACCCGTCTCGGGGGCCAGGGTCACCCCCTTGACCCCGGATTCCGACAGCGCCGTCAGGAGCTCGGGACCTATCATGCCGGGCCTGAGTGAAGGCGGAGCAACCTTGAGACCCCTCCTGCGGATTTCCGAGAAGATGGCAGCCGCCTCGGGGTGGTTGTTGAGAGAGGTGCTTACCAGGCCGATCTTCTCTCGGTGTCCCGCAGCCTCGTCGAGGATGGTGCAGAGCCTGTCCACGGAGACGCTCCGATACGGTGAGTAGATCTCGCGGGCGCTGCAGAAGGCGCAGGAGAACGGACATCCCCGGGCGGTTTCGACAAGGTACATGTCTCCGAAGGCTGTGTCCTTCGTCACGATGCTCGTGCGGGCAGGGTCGGCGAGCGGCTCTGCAAGGGACAGCCTGGGCAGTGGGCCCTCAAAGGAGGTGACGGTATCGCCTTCGTAGACCGGACGGGTGCGTCCGGGGACATACACACCATCTGCAGAACTCATCCGATCAAGGAACTCTTCGTAGCCGGAGCTTGCGGAGAATGCCCCATGAAGCTTCTCCGGCAGCGTTTCCCCATCTCCCAGAAAACAGATGTCGCATGCATCGGCAAGGGGTTCGGGATTCATGGTGACGGCGGCCCCGCCCGCCATGACGATGGGTCTGCCGTTGCGCTGCCGAGCGGAAACGGTGATGGTGTTGCCTGCAAGGATCCTCACGACCTCGATGAAATCCATTTCGTAAGAGATGGAAAATGCTATGATGTGGAAGTCCGACAAAGGCCTGTTGGCCTCCACGGAGCGGGGGCAGTCCGTGAAGAAACGTTCGCAGAGTATGCCGGGATGTGCGTTCAGCAGCCGATACATCTGCTGCAGACCGAGGTTCGACATGCCGACCCAATACGTGCCGGGGAAAACCAGGGCGACGTTCAGCTTTCCGCCCGGGTCCTTAAGGACTGATCCCTTCTCATTCCACATCGATCCCGAGGCTCTTGATCTTCCGGTGCAGATTGCTCCGCTCCACACCGATGAGATCGGCTGTCTTGGATATGTTGTTGCCGCACTGGGTGAGCTTGCGTTCGATGAAGATCTTCTCGAACTCGGACCGTGCATCCTTGAGCTCCTGGACGTCGAAGATCCGGTCCATCTCACTGGTGCTCCTGGTCCCTAAGGGTATGATGTCGTCGGCCGTGATGGTATTGCCCGGTGTCATGATCACGAGCCGTTCGATGATGTTCTTGAGCTCCCTGACATTACCGGGCCAGTCATGCTGTATGAGCTTCTTGATGGCCCCCTCTGTTATGCTTTTCTTGCCCCCCTTCAGAGGGGAGAAGAGCTTGAGGAAGTGCTCCGCCAGCTCCGGGATGTCGTCGCGGCGTTCGATGAGGCGTGGCACATTAATGGGTATGACATTCAGCCGGTAATAGAGGTCCTGCCGGAATCGGCCCTCGGTTATCTCCTGCTCGAGGTTCTTGTTGGTGGCCGTGAGCACGCGTACATCCACCTGGATGGTCTGTGATCCCCCCACACGTTCGAACCGCTGTTCCTGGAGGATGCGAAGAATCTTGGCCTGGGTGGGCATGCTCATGTCGCCGATCTCGTCCAGAAAGAGCGTTCCGTTGTGGGCCAGGTCGAACTTGCCGCGCTTGCGCTCGGTGGCGCCGGTGAAGGATCCCTTCTCGTGACCGAAGAGCTCGCTCTCGATGAGCTCCTCGGGTATGGCGGCGCAGTTCACCTCCACGAAGGGATATCCGCTCCTCCTGCTGTTTTTGTGGATGCGCCGCGCCACCAACTCCTTGCCGGTGCCGTTCTCGCCCAGAATAAGCACCCATGCATCGGTGGGAGAGACCCTGTCGATCTGTTCCTTGAGCCTGACGATGGCCGGTGAATTGCCGATGATCTCGTCGTCCTTCTCGGTCTTCTTCTTCAGGAGTGCGTTTTCTTCCTCCAGTGCCGCCAGATGCAGAGTGTTGTTGATGGTGATGATGATCTTGTTGAGATCCAGCGGTTTCTCGATGAAGTCCAGCGCACCGAGACGGGTAGCCCGGATGGCGGTCTCGATGGATCCGTGGCCTGTCATGATGATGACCGGGAAGGAATACCCGCCGTTCTTGATCTCCTCCAGGGTCTGCAGGCCGTCCTTGCCGGGCATCCAGATGTCCAGGAGCATGAGATCCACGTCCTGCTTCTCGATGAGCCTCTGCGCCTCGTCTCCCGAGGAGGCGAGGATCACGTTATAACCCTCGTCCTCCAGACCTCCCCTGAGGGAGAGCCGTATGTTCTCTTCATCGTCTGCAATGAGTATGGTGTGCTTCATGGTTACTCCTTGACGGGCAGCTCTACACTGAAGATGGTGCCTTGGGGTTCATTGTCGCGCACGCGGATGAACCCGTTATGATCCGCAATGATTCGGTTCACGATGACAAGACCCAGTCCGGTACCACCCTTCTTTGTTGAGAAATAGGGTTCGAACATCCGGTCCTTGACGGTCTTGGGGATGCCCGGCCCGGTATCGATAATATCCAGGGTGGCGATATGGAGTTCTGGTTCGTAGGCGGACTTGACCGTGATCCTCCTGAGGGAACCGTTACCCTCTCTGACCGCCGTGGTTGCGTTCTCCAGGAGATTGCCGAGCGCCCTGTTCATCTGGGAGCTGTCGATGTCCACCCGCGGCATGCGGTCATCCAGTTCGAGCACGTACTCCACTTCATGGTGGGCCTGCCGGTAGAGCGCCACCGAGTCCGCCACCACCTTGTTGAGGTCGTCGGGAACAGGCATGGAGGTGGGCATCTTTGCAAAGGCGGAGAATTCATTCACCAGGCGCTTCATGACATCCACCTCGTTGATGATGACCCGCGTACACTCGTCAAAGACCTCTGCTTCGTCCCCGAGTTTGTCCAGGTACCTGCGTCTGAGCCTCTGGGCGGAGAGCTGGATGGGGGTGAGCGGATTCTTCACCTCGTGGGCGATCCTGCGGGCCACCTCTCTCCATGCAGCCATGCGCTGCATGCGCAGGAGCTGGGTGAGGTCGTCGAAGACGATCAGCGCACCGATGCTCTCGTCGTTGTCTCCATGGAGGGGCGAAGCCTGCCCCATGAGCGTCAGCCACTTGCCGTCCACGGAAACGGAAAGCTGTTTGGAGATGGTCGAGGTGCGCGCTTTCTTCAGACCTTCCACCAACTCGGTGAAGATGGGTTGATACTCTCCGGAGAGGACCTCGACAGCCGGTCTTCCCAGCACCTTGTCCGGAACGAGGCCGAGCAGGGTCTGGGCCGAGGGGTTGATCAGCGCGATGCGCCCGTCGTGGTTGATGGTAATGACCCCGGTGGAGATGGTGTTCAGGACCGTCATGATGTAGCGGTTTCTCGCAGAGATCTCGTTGTAGGCGCTCTCCAGGTTCTTCCGGGATGTCTTGATATCGTCCACCATGATGTTGAAGTCATCGACCAGGATGCCCAGCTCATCGTTGGCCTTGACGTCAATCCTGAATCCCAGATCTCCCTTGGAGATCCTCTGGGTGCCTTCCACGAGCTTCTCGATGGGGTTGAGAAGGCCCTTGGCGATGTTGAGCGCGAACCACACGGCCGAGAAGATCACCAGGAGGGTCACCGACGTGAGCAGAATGATGTAGTTCGTTTTGATAGGGCCTTTGAGCCGGAGTATCTGAGAATAGTCGGAGAAGGAATTCTTGATGAGGCTGAGCCTGCCTGAGAGGCTCTCGGGTACGTAGTAATCGACCACGAGCACGCCCACCACATCCGCCGGGTTGAAGGACGACCTGATGGGCACGATACCTTCGATGATGTCGGCCTTGCCCTTGCGCAATACCATGGAGAGGCTCTTTCCGTGCATGGCGGACTGGACGTTGCTCGATTCCGGGCTCGGCATGACCTCGGACTGGATATCCGGGGAGATGATCTTCACGAGTTCCTCTTCCTGGGACGAGAAGATCACCACGGAAGACAGGCGGAAGAGGTCCATCTTTTCCTTGAGCATTGCGCTGAGGATGTTGAGGTTCTCCTCCTTGAGGAGCCTGCGCTCGGTGATCTCCTTGGCTATGGAGTTGGCGTAGTGGATGGCATCCACCGAGGCCTCTTTATAATAGATGTTCGCCACGTTCATGGATTCCTCGATGGCGCTCTCTACTTCAGTGGAGAGCCATCCTTCCATGCTCCTGTTCAGGAAGACCACGCTCGCGAAGAACAGCACCGCGGTGGGGATGATGGTCAGCGTCACGAAGGCCACCACCAGCTTGGTCCTGAGCCTGGTGCCCAGTACCCCCCTCCGGCGCTCCAGCATGAGTTTCACCACATTACGGGTTACGAGGAAGACCACCAGGATGAGCAGGATGACATTCAGGCTTATGATGGTGAAGATGACCGCGTTGCTGGAGGGGACGAGCCCTATGCTGCTCAGGTTTGCTTTGGCAATGCTCATGAGGATCATCACCAGGAGTATGACGGCAGCAATGATCATCTCCTTGGTTTTCTTGGACATGATCTTATCCTTGCAGGCTTTCCCGAATGGTTCGGGCCAGGCGGATGTGCAGGGTGTGGTTGGCCCGATGGGCCCGGATCTGAGCCATCAGGGGGGCCTGGAGGGTCCACAGGTCACCCAGCATGTCAAGGACCTTGTGGCGGACAAACTCGTCCGGAAAACGCAGACCTTCGGGGTTGAGAACGCGATCGTGGTCCACGACCACTGCATTGTGCAGGCCACCGCCTTTGGCCAGGCCGGCCGAGCGCATCATCTCCACCTCCTGCATACGGCCGAAGGTGCGGGCAGGTGCTATTTCGCCGGGGAAGTCAATTCCTCTGAAGACGTAATTCAGTCGCCCGATGGCCGGGTCAGGGAAATCGATCTCATAGCTCAGGGAGAACTCTCCGGGTTCCACCTCAATCCATGAAAGCCCTTCTTCGACGCGGATCGCACCCGGAATCTCTATTGGGGTGCAAGGGGAGCCAAGGGGAGAGGTGCCCGTATCCATCAGGCGGGAGATGAAGGGCAGGGCGGAGCCGTCCATAGCCGGAACTTCGGGCCCGGACACCTCGATCTCGCAATCCGTTACGGCCAGGCCGTAGAAGGCCGCCATAAGGTGCTCGATGGTGGATATCCGCGTTGATCCGATGCCGATACTGGTGTTCAGCCGGGTATCGATGACGTGGTCCGGGGTAGCAGGGATACGGATGCCTTCCCTGATGAAGGCGATCCCGTTCGATGCGGGTTTCAGGTGCACGGCGGCAGGACTCCCCGAGTGGAGTCCTGTGCCCTCTATTAAGATATCCGTGCGTATGGTCCTGCGCTCCATGGCAGACCCTAGATTATGTAAGGAGTATCCATTAGTCAAATCCTATTGTACAGCGCTGCAGGGGCTTGCCTTTTCATGGAGGCGCACCTATAAATTCTTCTTGACAACTTCTCCGGCTCACGACGAGTATATGCTTTCAAAAAAATGCTAAAGGAGAATCCTGTGGCCGATCTCGGGACACGATATAAATGCTACAAGTGCGGCACGAAATTCTATGACTTGGGCAAGCCGCAGCCGCTATGCCCATCCTGTGGAGAGGACCAGAACAACGAGGATACCAAGCGGATGCTCAAGCGGAAGAGAAAACGCTCGCTGGCCAAAGTGAAATCGGACCTCAGGGCCATGCCCGACGAGAGTGGTGTCCCCATGGAAGCAGATGAAGACGTGGAAGAATATGTTCTCGATATGGAAGATATCGTCCTTGAGGAGAATACGGATATAGACCATTCTGAATAAAGCGCAAGCCCAGGGTTGAGGTTCCCGCACGCCCTGTTTTCCCGACTGTGTTAACATGCCCCCCCGTGCAGAGAAAGTGAACGACAGGTTTCCCATCCCGACGGATCGTATGGAATGATCCAGGGCAGGCGCCTGCCTGAAGGATCACTTGATAATCTTCCGGGTCGTCTCCTGAATGTAGGGTTTCATCTGCTCGGGCATGAATCCCATGATGAGAACGGCTGCCTTCTTCGTTACGGGAAGGGTTTTCGAGTTGACCAGGATTGCCGAGTTCTTAGGCAGGATCACCTGGAGTATGGCCGCGAGCATGAGGGCGAGGATGAATCCTTTCAGAAAACCGAAGAGCCCCCCGAAGGCCGTATCAAAGCTGGCTAGCACTGAAGCGTTGAGGATCTTCTGGAGAAAATGCATGAGGATCTTGATAATGATGAAGAAGAAGATGAAGACTACGATGAACCCCAGGACTCCCCTCACATCTGCTACATGCAGCACGGAAAGGAAGTGTGATACTTCGAAGGAAAACCGCTTGGCGAGGAAGAGACCGCCGATGATGGCGACAAAGGATGATACGCTCTTGATAAGTCCCTGGTAGACCCCCAAGCCGGTAAAGACCACCACGAGAATGATGGAGAGAATGTCAAGAGCATTCACTGCTTGGCCTTTGTAAGTTCAATCCAAACCACATCTTTCATGGCGATCTGATATAGGCCGTAAGGCACCTTTCCGTAGAGCTTCGACATACCGTTAGTCTTGAGATTGCACATGGTTCCGGCCCCTTTGAGTATGACACACACGGATCCTTCCTTGGCCTCGATGCGGGAGATGTTCTCAAAGGGTATCTGAATCTTGCCCTTACCCATGAGGACATTGAAGGTGGTCTTGCCGTCGAGGGTTACCGATGTGATGTCCACCTCGTTGTTCGATGTGTCCCTGATTTTTGCATTGAACTGGGAATCTACTGCGGCCTGTCCCGGCGTACCTGCCCCGCCCATCCCCATAAGGGAAAGGAGAAGGATCATCAGAAGCATTGTGCGAAGGATATATCCCGTTTGTCTCATGACTCAATGACCTCCTTTATGACGTCTTCCGCCTGAAGAGCGCGGATCAGTTTTTCTATGTCATTTCTGCATGTTTCTGGATAGGTCAGCCAGAGAAGTCCCCGGGAGGGGTCTTGCGTGCTTATGCTTCCCAGGCCATCGTAACCCTCCACGATATAATGCACGTACGAGATGTCTTTCCGGTCGACCCTGAGCGAGATCCTCTGAAAATCCACCATGTTTTTGAGATACCACAAGAGGTCCACGGCTGCAAGTAGCCCGCAGGAAGGCCTGGTGGAGCACCTGATGGAAGTGTTGATGCTATTGATATTAATAGAAAGGATGAGAAGGATGAGACGGTACGTCTCGCTGCACGACGCCACGGGGGTCCTGAATCCACCGTCGGATGGCAGGTGTAAATGTTGACCCCCCCGGGGGGGGTCAATAAAATCCTTGACATCATCAAGTTTGAAATGATAGGGAAAATTGATCTGAATGAGTGAACAGCCATTCAGTCAAGGCCGAGCCGGAGACAGGAACAAGGCCTGCTTGGGATGAGGGTGCGCGGGTAGTTCTCGGCAAATTCCCAGTCCTCTCCTGGTAAAGACGGATCCTGTCGGAGCCTTGGCGGCTGTGCCGAAAGTGATCGAGGGGTCGGTGCGGAGCAATTGATACCATCCGGCGGGTAGCTGACGGGTATCGGTAGTTAGTGGGCATTATCAAGTCTTGGGCAACGGTTGAGAAGGGCGGCATATCTTAAGATGGGCACCTTCTCTCTTACCAACGTCTAAGGAGGCAGGTTTTGATAGAAATAAATTTTACCTTCATCATCCAGATAATTAATTTCCTTGCACTCATATTCATCCTGAACATTGTCCTCTATAAGCCCATCCTGAAACTTCTCGACGAGAGAGAGAAGAGGGTCGACGGGCAGCAGGCAGAGGCCAAGAAGGTCATCGAGGACAGTCAGGCCATCATGGCGGATTACAATCAGAAGCTCTACAATGCAAAGGTTGAAGCCATGAATGCAAAGAATGCCGCCCGCAACGAGGCATCCGCGCAGGCTGGAGTCATTATCGAAGATGCTCGTAAGAAGGCCGAGGAGATCATCGATCAGATGCAGCAGCAGATGGCGGCCGAAATTGCGCAGGCGAAAAAGGATCTCGAACCTGAGCTCAGTGTCATGGCGGCTACTATTGCACAGCAAATCTTGGGGAGGAAGGCAGCATGAACCGCAGATTCAGGAAGATCCTGCCCCTGGTGATCTCGATCGTTTCCGTGTTGGTCCTTGTATCCGTAAGCCTTGCCCTGGCCTCTGAGGGTGGCGGAGAACAAGGGGGCGGGGAAGGCTCGTCACTGGGCACCATGATATGGCGTATTGTCAATTTCGTAATCCTCTTTGCCCTGCTGTGGAAACTCCTGGCTGACAAGATCAAGAAGTATTTCGTCGACCGCAGGGAAGAGATCGCCCAGATGATCGATGAGGCCGACAAGGCCAAGGCGGATGCTGAAGCGCAGTATGCAGACATCCAGGGCAAGCTCAAGAATGTGGAAAAGGATATCCAGGATATCAAGACGGCCATCATGGGCGAGCTTGGCAGTGAAAAGGCCCGCATCATCGAGGAGGGCAAGGTCGCTGCGGAGAGGATCATCCAGCAGGCCAAATGGACGGCGGAGCAGGAAGTGGTAAAGGCCAAGAACGAACTCAAGGATCACGTGGTGGAAATGGCGGGGGACATGGCCTCGGGTATGATCACCAAGAGCATGTCTCCGGATGACCAGAAGCGTATCCTTGAAGAATACTTAGAGAAGGTAGTGAGGTAACCTTGAAAGACGACGTCGTAGCAAAACGATATGCGAGGGCCCTCTACGACCTGGGTAAGGAAGAGGGCTTACAGGACAAGTTCCTCGGGGACATGGAGGCTCTGATCTCGATCATGGGTGCCAGTGACGAGTTCAGGTCCATCATGGAGAGCCCGCTCTATGACATCACCCTCAAGAAGAGAATTCTGGGAAAGGTCATGAGCGAGGCCAAGCTCACCAAATACATGGAGAATTTCTTCAACATCCTGCTCGAAAAGGATCGTTTCGTGTATGTGGAGTCCATAATGGACGCCTACCGTCAGATTCTGGACGAGGCCTCTGGGAGGGTGCGAGCCGTTGTGACCAGCGCCATGGATCTCGACAAGGACCAGATCGAGCGTATCTCCAATGCACTGAGGAAGGTCGTGAAGAAGGAAGTGGATCTTGACGTGTCCATAGATCCTTCACTCATCGGCGGGCTCATCGCCGAGGTCGAGGGTATGGTGTACGACGGCAGCGTCAAGACACAGATATCCAGATTAAAACAGAGTCTAAAAGGGGAGATATAGGATGCAGATCAGGGCGGAAGAGATAAGCAAGATTATCAAAGAGCAGATCAAGGGGTACGAGAAAGAGGTCGATGTCGCCGAGACTGGTACCATCCTGTCGGTCGGTGACGGTATCGCCCGTGTCTACGGCCTGCGCAACGTCATGTCCAGTGAACTCATCGAGTTTCCCCACGGTATCATGGGCATGGCGCTCAACCTCGAAGAAGACAACGTAGGTTGCGTGCTCTTCGGCGAAAGCGTAGGCATCAAGGAAGGCGATCAGGCCCGGCGCACCAAGAGGATCGTGGAGATCCCCGTGGGCAAGGGCATGCTCGGCCGCGTGGTCAACGCCATCGGACAGCCCATTGACGGCAAGGGCCCCATCGAGGCCGAGGAATACCGCACGGTCGACATCAAGGCCCCGGGCATCGTCAAGAGGCAGCCTGTGAAGGAGCCCCTCCAGACAGGCCTGAAGTCCATCGACGCCATGACTCCCATCGGCAGAGGACAGCGCGAGCTCATCATCGGCGACCGCCAGACCGGCAAGACAGCGCTGGCCATCGACACCATCATCAACCAGAAAGGCAACGGCGTGATCTGCATCTACGTGGCCGTCGGCCAGAAGCAGTCCACCGTGGCCCAGGTCGTGGCGACCCTCGAGCAGTTCGGTGCCATGGAATACACGGTCGTCGTTGCAGCCACCGCTTCCGATCCTGCCCCTCTCCAGTATATCGCCCCCTACTCCGGGTGCTCTTTCGGTGAATACTACCGGGACAGGGGCGGACACGCGCTGTGCATCTATGACGACCTCACCAAACAGGCCCAGGCCTACCGGCAGCTCTCGCTCCTGCTCAGGCGGCCCCCGGGACGTGAGGCATTCCCCGGCGACGTGTTCTATCTCCACTCCAGGCTTCTCGAGCGTGCGGCCAAGCTGAGTGATGCCCTCGGCGGCGGTTCTCTGACCGCACTGCCCATTGTTGAGACCCAGGCGGGTGACGTTTCGGCATACATCCCCACGAACGTCATCTCCATTACGGACGGCCAGATCTTCCTGGATACCGACCTCTTCTACTCGGGGTTCAGGCCTGCCATCAACGTTGGTATCTCCGTTTCCCGCGTGGGCGGCAATGCCCAGATCAAGGCCATGAAGAAGGTCGCCGGAACCCTGCGACTCGACCTTGCCCAGTACCGCGAGCTGGCCGCCTTCGCCCAGTTCGGATCCGACCTGGACAAGGCCACCCAGGCCCAGCTCAACCGCGGCGAGCGCCTCATGGAACTGCTGAAGCAGCCCCAGTACAAGCCGCTTCCGGTTGAACGGCAGGTGGTTATCATCTACGTGGGCACCCAGGGACATCTGGATGAATATCCCGCATCGGTCATCAGGAAGTTCGAGGAACAGTTCTTTGCCTTCATGGACAGCAAGCATGCCGACGTCCTCAAGACCGTTCGCGAGACCGGCAAGCTCGAGGCCGATACCGAAAAGGCCCTCAAAGACGCCATTGCGGAGTTCAAGAAGATATTCGTGGTGGAATAATAGGGAGCACACATGCCTAGCCTAAAGGACCTACGCAAGAGGATCAACTCGGTCAAGAAGACGAGGCAGATCACCTCGGCCATGCGCATGGTGGCTGCTGCCAAGCTTCGCAGGGCACAGACCGACATCATTGCGGCGCGGCCCTACGCCATCAAGACTAACGAGGTGCTCGTGTCCCTGGTCACCCGTACCAATCCGGACATGCACCCGCTGCTCCGCGTGCGGGAACCGAAGCGTGCAGTGCTCGTGGTGATCGCTTCCGACAGGGGCCTGTGCGGATCCTTCAATCAGAATCTCTTCCGCAGGGCAGATGCCTTCCTCAAGGAAAACAAGGACAAGTACGAGGAGATCTCGCTGGTGCTCATCGGGAAGAGGTCAGGCGATTATTACAAACGCAGGGACGTGAAGAAACGTGCGACCTACGTCATCGGCAAACCGAACTACGAGCTGGCAAGCGAGATCTGCGACGATCTCATCAAGGGGTATGTCAATGCCGAGTACGACGAGCTCACCATCTTCTTCAACGAGTTCCGTTCGGCCATGACGCAGGTCATGCACCAGGACAAGATCCTTCCCGTGGAGCCCATGGAGGTGGAGGACGACATGATGAATGTCGAGTACCTCTACGAGCCCTCCGAGGACGTTCTGCTGGAGGCGCTGCTGCCCTTGAGCCTCAAGATCTTCATGTACCGGGCACTGCTGGAGTCGGCTGCATCAGAGCACGGCGCACGCATGACGGCCATGGAGAGCGCCTCCAAGAATGCGGGCGAGGTCATCGGAAAACT
>Ga0209203_1000316_pt1 | contig 43107 bp, 36 predicted proteins | sample AD_UKC109_MetaG_FD_184423 | JGI IMG/M metagenome (GOLD analysis project Ga0209203, IMG submission 184423) | Active sludge microbial communities of municipal wastewater-treating anaerobic digesters from Hong Kong - AD_UKC109_MetaG (SPAdes)... | ecosystem: Engineered > Bioreactor > Anaerobic >... | reverse complement strand
TAGATAAGATCATCATGATCAACGCCTTCCAGGACATCAATCCCAGGAATGCACTTCGGGTGTTCAGAAGAGTCTTGAAACCCGGTGGCCCTATTTAGGGCTAACGTCGCCGATAGAGCGGTGAGAGAAGAAACCGCCGCGGATGACGATCTTTTCGACAAGGAAAACGGCTATTTCTATCTGACCCGCAATCCCGGCGCCGACGACCAAAAAGAGGTGAAACTCCTGGGCAGCATCATCATTAAGACCGGAGAAAAAGTGCCCTACTACCGGATGATGAGATCGTATTACCGATCTGAGCTTGCGAGCATCTTCGGAGATTGCGGATTTGAGATCTTGTCTGAGAAGCCAATCATCCTGCCGAAGGAGGTTTGGATGAACTCGTCAGCAGGTCGAGCCATGAAGCATAACTCCAAACGACAGGAGCTTATCGACAGATTTGGGGGTTATCCGGGAAGCATTGACGTCATAGCAAGATCTTCTCGCGACGTCAAAATCGATCGTTAAGCGAAATGAGCAGCCGAAAGGGGCCCGTTTAAAAATTTTCTTTCGCTGATTTCGGACGCCTAAAAAGATCGAACCGGAGCCCTAAGGCTCCGGATATACGAATATTCCCTTCTCCTCCAGATCGTAGTCAATACCCTGGAATTCGGTGAGGTACCGCTGATGGATCGCCTTTGGATCGAAATCCTCGAAGAGATCGGGGTGAAGCATCTTGGCTGCGTAGGCGACGCCTATGAAGTGCCTGCATCCGCTGTAGGGAAGGTAAGTCCACAGGGGCGAGGCCACCAGGTAGACCGTCTCATTCTTCACCGCGTCCACGTTCGCAAGCTCCTGCCGGTCCAGGATCTCCTGTCTTATCGCTTCCGCATTCGCGGTGTCGTCTGCCATCTTCCCGTCGGGATCCTCCTCCGAGAGGAGCCTGATGATCACGTCGGGGTTTGAGGTCACCACAGCTTCTGGATCGATCTCTGTCGTCTGACCAAGGTCGAAGATGAAACGCCCTCCCGCCATCTCGATGGGGTCGATGTTGTTGTCTGAGGTCTGGTAGCGTTCCGACTCGCAGTAGACCTTCGGCCTATCCTCCTCAGCGAGGTCCTTTGTCCTCTCCTCCACAGTCCCTAAAACGCCCTCATAGAAATCGAGGAACTCCGCTGCCTCCTCTTCCCTCTCGAAGAGAACGCCCAGCTTCTCCACCTCTTCCGAGTAGATATCCGGCCTGCTGCACGCAAGACAAGCGACGGTTATCCCCGTTCCCTTCATCTTCTCCATGAAAGGCTCGTAAAAGGCCCCGAAACGACCGGACCCGGATCCGGGATGTACTATCATAAGGTCGGGATTTGCCTGGACGACGGCCTCTGCGTCAGGCTCGTAGAAGTGTCCCAGGGAGGGGATGTCGCTGAAATCTGAGAAATACGAGTAGTGGCCCGAGGTATGGTCGGCGATGACCACCATATCCAGGGGCACCTGCAGCGTCCTCATAGTTTCGAGATGCTGGGATATGGTACAGCCGACGGTCTTCACCGGCTTGTATATGGTCACTTCCCGCCCCTTTGTGTCGGTTATCGTCCTGGGGTATTCCTCATGGATGTGTCTTATCTCCTCCAGCTCTTCTGACGTAACGCTCCCATCTTCATAGGACGCCTCAGCGGCCTCCAGCTCTTCATCGGAGACGATTTTATCCCCGTCGAGGTCTCCTGGGATCGCGCCGTTGCCAGCGAACGCTGGCCCTATCGCCAACAACAGGCACAACGCAAACATTGATGCCTTGAATGCTGTTCTCTCCATTTTGTACACTCCTATACTAGCTATAGTAGCTTTAATAATACTAAATGCAATTTAATTATTATTAATTCGGGTTTTCATGTTTGAACTTCATTTTTAGTTATAATAATTTCGGTTAATTTGATATTAGATTGGCAAAATACCATAAAATTAGATGTTCAAAAACAAAAATTGACGGCTGCAGCGCCGCCCGTCTCGGGGACGGCGCGTGCAAAATCGCCCAGTTTTGCAAAAGAAGACGCTAGATTAGGCAATCCCAGCCTCCGCAGGGATCGCCTCACCTCTCGCCGAGGCTCTCCTCGATGTCGCCCTCCATCTGGAGATAGGCGTCCCTCAGCTTTTCCATCTCCTCCTCGGTCGCGTCCCAGTACCCCCGCTTCTCGGCCTCGAAGAGCCTCTCAGCGATCTCGACGGCTGCAAACCGATTGTTCTCGGTGAGCCTCTCGCGGACCTCTTCATCGAAGATGTACCTGTCGGCTATGGAAGACCAGATCCAGTTATCGACGGAATGGGTGGTGGCTGCAAGCCCCAGGACGTTCTCCAGCCTCTCGGCCACCTGCTGGGCCCCGTGGAAGTCGTGCTTGAGCATCCCATCGATCCACTTGGGGTTGAGAAGCCTTGTCCGGACTCCTCTGGTCACCGCGTCCCTCACGTCCTCGGTCTGGATCGACTCGCCTGTGGTGTCGGAGATGAGCATCTCGGGCCGCTCGCCTCTGGCGGTCCGAACGGCGTTAGAAAGCCCTCCGAAGTACTCGAAGTAGTGGTCGAGGTCGACGATCTCCCGGTCGTGGGTGTCCCTCACCTGGGATACCAGCTCGACCCTGGCGAGGTTCGACCTGTACGCCGCCTCGCTCTTGACGGCGTGGAGGTTTTTGGCGTAGAGGTGGCTCATCGACTGGATGTAGACCTCGGCCAGCTCGTCCTCCGTCTTCCAGATCGAATCCTCGACGAGAGGGAGCATCCTCGTACCGTACTCGCCAGCCCTCGGGCCGAATATCCTGCCGTTGGCCACCCTGGTGAGGGTCTTCTCGTCGAGGTTTGATCCTCCACCGTCTTCTTCGGACTTGAGCCTCTCCAGGTTTTCGATGGAATGCTTCCGGACGTAGTTCATATCGAGAGGCTCGTCCAGACCCGCCACCAGGTTGAAGGCCTGGTCGAGAAGCTCCACCACATTCGGGAACATGTCCCTGAAAAAGCCACAGATGTTCACCAGACAGTCGATTCTGGGCCTGCCCAGATCCTCAATGGGCATGACGGAAAGCCTGGGCGCAAAGGATCCGGGAGACCTCTCGATCCTGACGCCCAGGTAGCTCAAGATCTGGCCCACCGACTCGCCGCCAGTCTTGGTCGTCTCAAAGCCCCAGAGGATGACGCCTGTCGTCTCGGGGCAGGCGCCGTTCTTCTCCATATACTTGGATACGGTGTTTTCGGCGATCTCTGCGCCCCTCTCGAAGGCTGCTGGTGTCGGGATCTTGGTGGGGTCGAACTGGGTGAGGTTTCTGCCTGTTGGTAGCACCTCAGGCGACCTTATGACGTCGCCTCCGTCCCCCTGCTCGACGAACTCGCTTCCGAGTCCCCGAACGAAATTTTCAAGCTCACCCCCGTTATCGGAGTAGCCCTCCATCAGGCTCAGGCCGTAGCTTAGCGTCTTAATAAGCTCCGTTTTCAACTCCCCTGAGAGGCCGCTCTCCTCGGCTGCGGCCTCTGGCGACAGATCGATGGCCATACCCACAAGCCTTCTGCACACCTCATCGATCCTCTCCAGATCTTTCGCAAAGCCCACTCTGTTTTTGAGGGCGAAGTCGTAGTCGATCCCCTCGGATTCGGCGAGTATCCTGTTCAGGGACTTCAATCCTTCTCGGTCGTAACGGAGGAGAAGACGACAAACTGCCTCATGACATCGGTACCGTACACCTCCCCCAGGACGTGGAGGCCGTCGGGGATTATCCTCCGCTTCATCTCGTAGAGCTGGTCGTGAAGAACCTCGACGTCCTCGGCCTCGAAGTTCAGCTCCTTCGCCTTCTCCAGGATCATCTCCCGAACTCGCTGGCATCTGATGGGGCCCTGGACCTGGGCCTCAGAGTGCTCGTCGATCAGGCCTTGAAGCTCAGCGTACTCCTCGTAAAGTTCCGACGCCGTGTATGGAGGCGAGTTGTAGCCAACGATCGTCCCGTAGAGTCTCCTTTTAGCGATCACCACCTCAGAGGTGTTCACGACGTGGTAGAAGTAGAGGTGAGGCATGTTTCCTATCAGAAGGTCCGGGAAGCAGAGAGAGCTCATCCCAACCTCCTTTCCCTTCATGAACTCGGCCAGGCCATGGGTCCCGACGTGAACCACCAGGTCCGCCTTCCAGACCTCTTCGAGCCATTCGTAAAAGGCGACGTACTGATGGTGGGGGGGCTTGGTCTTGTCGTGGGTGGCCGATGCCAGGTCCTGATCTTCCAGGGGCGGACGGGCGGGCTGAATCCCGACGAAGACGTTCCCAAACTCAACGCCCGGGATCAGAATCTTCTCATCCTGGGTCATCACATTCCCTGGGGGCTCGCCCCAGGAATCGATCATATCAGACCTCATCTCCTCGGGTAGAGAGGCGAAGAGCCTCCTGTAATCTTCCGCTTTCATAGAGGAGCAGCTCTTCAGAGTATCATCCTTCGAAAACCAGGCGCCCGAGTTCACTATCGAAAAGTCCTGAAATAGCAGGTGAAGCTCCTTTTCAGGCAGGTCGACCCTGTAGCCCTCATCAGCCATCTTATCGAGTAGCCTTCGGACGCTTACAAAGACGTCCAGGTACGAGGCCCTGCCCAGGTTCGCCTCCCCCGGAGGGTAGTTGTAGACTATGATCGCCACCCTCTTCTCGTCGTTTGGCATCTTCCGGAGCCGGTTCCAGTTTCTGATCCGCGCGGCGATCCTGGATATCCGATCGTCAATGGGGATCACGTCCTGGGCGTCGAGCTCTCCCACCTTGAAGCTCTGAACGCCGCAGCAGGGTATCGGCTCGATGCAGCCATCAAGCTCAGGCCAGATCACCGCCATGATCACTTCCGGGGGTGAGAGGCCCGTCGGCGACTCCATCCACTTCTCCACCTCTCTGCTGTACATGGGGGCCGGGGTGAAGACGGGAACGTTCAGGTCCCTGAGAAGATCCCGGGTCAGCTGGTGGTTTCCTCCCAGGGGACCGCCGTTCAGCCTGAACCAGGTGAGGTTCACGAGGGCGTCGATGATCGGCCGTCCCTCTTTGAAGAAGAACTTCCTCATGGCCCGGAGGTTGTGGATCCCGTCCGAGTAGACCGGTACCAGGTTCACATCCCCCAGCTTCTCTGCCAGGGCTTTCAGCGTCGACTGGCACTGGTCGAAGTGCATATTCCCATAGAAGAGGGCACCGATCGTCGGCCTATCTCCTGAGAAGCCGGAGCTCTTTAGAAATTCATCGAGGTCGTCGAAGCTCCCATAAATCGGATGATAAATCCCGTACTCCGGGAACTCCAGGGGATCCTTGGCCTTCGGGAGGTGGAAGCCCTGGTGCTCGTTCAGGAAGTGGAGGAGGAGGTTTCGGTAGTTCTCTTTTCCGCCGTACCTCCAGTACCGTGCGATCTTGACGTAGCTTGACGTGTCCTTCATCGGGCCGAGAGGCACCACCTTCCCGGCGGTGGCCATCAGGCTCTCAGCCCTCTGGATCTTCTTCCAGACCTCCTCGGGGTCCCTCACTTCCCCGGGCTTTATGCGGTCAGCCAGCCGGCTTCCGGAAAAGGAGCCGAGCCTCGTTATCTTCATCATCCGAGAGAAGGGGCTCGAGAGGTTCACGACGATGTTCTTCTCGTCTTTCAGGGCGTTGTAGACGACCTCGCTCGCGTGACCCTCGCCCCTTATGTCGACGAAGACGGCGTCAGACCTCTTCAGGTCCTCTTTGAGAAGCTCCTCGTCCACTTCCTCTTCATCGATCGTACGGGGGTAGTAGATCTTGAGGTCCAGATCGAGGCCGAACTCCGCCCGGATCTCCTGGGCGACCAGGGCGAGGTTCGAGGCTGGGACCGTCGATATGAAGGCGACCTTCATGAATCATTCTCCGAAAATCAATTGACGGAGGGGTAGACGAACGCCCCCCTCTCCAAGAGGTCATAATCGAGCCCCTGAAACTCCGAGAGGTACCTCTGGTGAGTCTCCTCGGGATCTATATCCTCGAAGAGGTCAGGATGGAACCACTTGGCCATCTGCTCGATCCCGACGAAGTACCTGCAGCTGCAGTAGGGAAGGTAAGTCCAGAAGGGGGCGGCCATGGCGTAGACCCGCCCCTCCTGAACCGCCTTCACCCCCTGAAGCTCAGTTCTGTTCAACACCTCGTCCATTGCGGCCTTCAGCCTCGAATCGTCCCCCGCCGCCTTGGCGTCGAAGTCGTCGTAGGAGACGAGCCTGATGATGACGTCGGGGTTCGCGGCGATCACGGCCTCGGGGTCCACCTCCCTCACAGGGCCCGCACCTTCGAAGATGTACCTCCCGCCGGCCATGGTTATCGGGTAGACGTCCGAGGGGGAGGTCTTGTAGACGTCGTACTCACAGTAGACCTTCGGCTTATCCTCATCGGGGATCTCGGTCACCCTCTCCTCCACAGAATCGAGAACGTTCTCGTAAAATTCGAGGAACTCCCCGGCCTCTGCCTCCCGCTCGAAGAGGAACCCGAGCTTCTCCACCTCCTCGGAGTAGGTCTCGGGGACGTTGCACCTGAACCTGAAGATGGCGAGGCCCGAGTCGTCCAGCTTAGTAAGAAGCTCGTCAAAGCCTCCGATGGGTCCCGGGCCAGGGTGGACTATCACCACGTCCGGCTCCAGGGCCAGTATCGTCTCAAGGTCGAACTCGTAGAAGTGGCCGATGCTGGGGTGGCCTGCAAACTCCGAGAGGTAAGAGTACCTCTCCATGTCCTGGGGCACGCCCACGATGGTCTCTTTTGGCACCTTTATGGAGCGGAATGTCTCAAGCTGCTGAGGGGTGGTACATACAACCCTCTCGACAGGCCTGTATATCGTCACCTCCGCGCCGCTTCCATCGACGATCGTCCTTGGGTAGTTATCGTGCACGTGCTCCATCTCTGAGAGCTCCTCGGAGCTTATCTCGCCGTCCGAGTAAGACTCCCTCGCCGCCACCATCTCGTCGTCGGAGACGACCCTGTCCCCGTCGAGATCTCCGGGAACAAATCTTCCATCAGGGCCTTCGCCCGCCGCCATCCCCATAAACGATAAGCATAAGGATAACATTATCAGAATGTAGCTCAGCCTTCTCATATTCTCCCCCATATCCTCAATTCATCCTCGATCGACAGCATCAGGTCCAGAAAAGTCGTTCATCACAGGCTCGCTCATTCGCAGGCCTTGCAGCCGTTCAGAGACCCTATCGGCACCACGTAGGGCCGGTCCAGCTCCCTCATCACCACAGCCTCGACGCCGTAGATCGTCCTTATGTTCTCCACGGTGAGAAGCTCTACGGGTTCGCCGATGGAGTGAACCATCCCGTCCTTCAGCATCACCAGGGTGTCAGAGTACCTGGCAGCGAGGTTCAGATCATGAATCGCCATGACGGCGGAGATCTTCGTCCTCTTGACCAGAGATCGGATCGTCTCCAGGGCCTTAAGCTGGTGCTTGAGGTCGAGGCTCGAGGTCGGCTCGTCCAAAAGCAAGACCTCCGGCTCCTGGCAGAGGGCCCTTGCGATCAGAACCCTCTGCTTCTGGCCACCTGATAGCTCGGCGAAGTCCTTGAGGGCGAACTCCTCGATGTGGAGGAGCTTCATTACATCCACGACCCTGTCGATGTCGTCGTCCCCGACTCGCCAGCCCATGTGGGGCTTTCTCCCCATCAGTATCGTATCGAAGACGGTGGTGGTGAGGACGCCCGTCGCCGACTGGGGGACGTAGCCGATGTACTTTGCCACCTCCTGGCGGCTCAGGCTCTGAAGGTCCCGTCCCCCGTTCAAAAGGATCGAGCCCTTGGGCTTGAGGATCCGGTCGATGCACTTTATGAGGGTCGTCTTCCCCGAGCCGTTCGGGCCCACGAGGCTCAGGACCTCGGAGTCGCCGACGACGATGTTCAGGTCTTCGAGGATCTTGCGACTTCCGTAGCTGAAGCTGAGGTCCTTGATGGTGATCTTTACCAATACTCCTTCCTCCTCTTCAAAAATAGGTAAACGAAAAAGGGCACTCCAAGAAACGAGGTCATTATCCCCACCGGCAGGATGACGGGGGCGAAGACCGTCCTGGCTGCAGTGTCTGCCCCCAGAAGCAGTAAAGCGCCCACCACCCCTGAAGCCGGCAGGAGAAACCTGTGATCACCTCCGACGACCATCCTGGTTATGTGGGGCGCAACAAGGCCGATAAAGCCGATCGTCCCCGTAAAGCAGATCACGCTCGCCGTGATCAAAGACGCCAGCATCATGGAGGTCACCCTCGTCCGCTCGACGTTCACCCCCAGGCTCTTTGCCGCCTCGTCTCCAGCCCCCATGGCGTTGATGTCCCACGACCGGAGGAGAAGGTAGGGCGCCGAGAGGGCGATGACCGCCGCCACAAGCCCCACCTTCTCCCAGGAAGACCTTCCCAGGCTTCCCATCATCCAGAAGACGACCTCGTGGACCTGATCAGACTCGCCCACGTACTGGAGAAAAGACGTAAGGGCGGAAAAGAGGTACATGATGGCGATCCCCGCCAGGATCATGGTTGCCGAGGAGATCCCTCTGTACTTGGAGAGGCCGTAGACGGCTATCGACGCCAGAAGGGCGAATACGAAGGCGTTTCCGACGATCAGGTACTCGCCGCCGGCAAAGCCCGCCCCCAGGATTATCGCCAACGACGCCCCAAAACCCGCCGCCGAGGCTATCCCCAGGGTGAAGGGACTGGCCAGGGGGTTTTTCAAAATGCCCTGCATGATCGTCCCGGCGATGGCCAGCCCGAAGCCCGAGACCAGGGCCATCAAGATCCGGTGGAGCCGAAGGTTCCAGATGATCGTCTCCGTGAACCAGGTGGAGTGGAAGTGATTTGGGAAAAACCTGGCTAGAACGGCAGAGTAGGCCTCTGCAACGGTGAGGTCCGCAGATCCGAGGGTCGCCGAGACCCCCGCCAGGACGACCGTCGCCACTACGAGCGCCAACAAGAAGAGCAACTTTCGGCCCACGAACCTGGAGTATTCCAGCTTCAGGTCCGAGCCATCTATCGCAGTCTCCGGCGGCATCTGGCCGAGATCAACTACCGATTGGTTAATAATAATTGCGGTTAAAGTAATATTACTTAATTTCTAATCTTGAAAGCCATCTGAGAGTATTTATATACGCATAATCTCCATCAGAGGGAGAGAGGATATGTGAATATCCGATCAAATATCGGCATCAATAAGCGAATTTTAAGATGAGATGTAGAATAAATATAATTATCTTAAGTAACTAATTTTACTAATTAGTGACACGAAGAAAAGATTTATATTACTAATTACGATTAGCGTTGAAGGCCAGGTGAATACCGATGCACCATCTCAAAAGACGGACACTTCCATTCACATCCATCGTGGGTCAGGAGGATATGAAATACGCCCTGATCCTCAACGCCATAAACCCGCGGATCGGCGGGGTGCTGATAAGGGGTGACAAGGGGACAGCGAAGTCGACAGCTGTACGGGCCCTGGCAGACCTTCTAGCGGATATTCCCGTGGTCGAAGGCTGCCCCTTCAACTGCAACCCATTCAACCCGGAGGAGATGTGCGATCTCTGCCACCAGAGGTCCGAGGACCTGAAGGTCGCCAACAGGAGGACTCCCGTTGTAGACCTGCCCCTGGGATCCACCGAGGACAGGGTGGTGGGGTCCCTGGACGTCGAGAGGGCGATAAAGGAGGGGATCCGGGCCCTGGAGCCCGGGATCCTGGCGGCCGCAAACCGGGGGATCCTCTACATCGACGAGGTGAACCTCCTGGACGATCACGTAGCCGACGTACTCCTCGACTCGGCCGCCATGGGGGTGAACGTCGTCGAGAGGGAGGGGATCTCCGTCGCCCATCCCGCAAAGTTCATCCTGGTGGGCACGATGAACCCGGAGGAGGGGGAGCTTCGGCCCCAGCTGCTGGACAGGTTCGGCCTCCAGGTGAACGTCGAGAGCATCGATGATGTCGACCTGAGGATGGAGATCGTAAAGGCCGCCGAGGAGTTTGAGCTGGACCCCGAGGGCTTTGCCGAGAGGTCGAGTCCCGATCAGGAGAAGCTCTGCCAGAGGATAATGGAGGCAAAAGAGATCCTCGGCGAAGTCGTCCTCGGCGACGACCTTCTGAGGGCGATGGCCGCATCCTGCGTAGACCTGGGGGTCAAGAGCCACAGGGCCGAGATCGTCATCACCCGAACCGCAAAGACGATCGCAGCCTTCGAGGGGAGAACTGAGGTGGAAGGGGGGGACGTGGAGCGGGCGATGAAGCTCGCCCTCCCCCATCGGATGAGGTCGAGGCCCTTTGAGCCCCCCTCCCTGAACGAGGAGAGGCTCAAAGAGTCGATCCAAAAGCACGCGCCGAAAAAAGATGAGAAGGAGAGAAAAGAGCCCCAGGCGGAGATAGCCCCTCAGCAAGAAAGGCCCCAAACCGACCAAGAGGAGAAAGAGGGGAGCAAGGGGGAGGAACGGCCCCGGGAGGAGACGGTCTTTGAGATCGGCGACCCCATCGACCCGAGAAGGATGGAGATGCCCCGCCGAAGAGACAAGGTGGCCAGGAGGAAGTCGGGAGGTCGCAGGATGAACTCCCTATCCCTCCGAAACTCGGGAAGGTACCTCCGGTCCAGGCTCTCGAAGGAGGGAAAAGACATCGCCATCGACGCCACCATCAGGGCCGCAGCCCCCCACCAGAAAGTCCGTCAGGGGACCAACGCCGTCAACGTCCGGGGAGAAGATCTCCGGGAGAAGGAGAGGGTCAGAAAGGTCTCCGCCGTCGTCCTCTTCGTGGTGGACGCGAGCGGGTCGATGGGCTCGGTGAGGAGGATGGAGTCGGCGAAGGGCGCCATCCTCTCGATGTTGATGGACTCCTACCAGAAGAGGGACAGGGTGGGGATGGTCGCCTTCAGAAAAGAGGAGGCCGAAGTTTTGCTTCCCCCCTGCTCCAGCGTCGACCTGGCGATGAAGAGGCTTCGGGAGCTTCCCACCGGCGGGAAGACGCCCCTCTCTTCGGGTCTCGCCAAGGGGCTTTCGACCCTCCAGGCCGAGATCAAAAAGGACGCGGAGACGAAGCCAATAATGGTCCTCATCTCGGACGGCAGGGCTAACGTCTCCATGGGTGGGCGGATAAAAGAGGAGCTGATGGCGGTCTCCGAGCAGGCACGGATGAGCGGCATCCACACCGTCGTGGTGGACACGGAGGTGGTGGAGAGCTCCTTCATGGATATGAGGCTCGGGTACTGCCGTGATATAGCAGAGGCCTCAGGAGGGCGTTACCATCCGATATCAAGCCTCAGCTCCGACGCCCTCTTCGAGATAGTGGACCGAGAAGAGAAGCTTCTCTTCGAAGCCAACAACTGAATCGATATCACGAAGAGGTTTCTTCTTTTGAGGTGGCGAAGAGATGCAACACATGATCCTGGCGGATAGTTGACCAAGGAATACGCAGGAAGGAAGGTGGTCTGTGACCTCGACCTCCGGGTCGAGAAGGACGAGCTTTTCGGTTTCCTCGGGCCGAACGGCGCCGGCAAGACCACCACCATAAGAATGCTGACGACCCTCACAAAGCCGACCTCTGGGAGGGTCGAGATCAACGGATTCGACGTCGCCGCCGACACCAGAAACTTCAAGGCAAGCTTCGGAATCGTCCAGCAGCATCTGAGCCTCAACAGGGAGCTTACGAAGCGATGATCGGGGCGTTTCGGGGGATGGTCAGCTCTGTCGCCTTTTTGGCCGTTGCCCTCCTTCTCTCTCCCACCTTCAGCCTGGGCCCCCTATTCGTCGTGAGCCTCGTTCTAACGTGCCTCTCTTTCTCATTTTTGGGGGTTCTGGCGGCCCTTCTGACCAAGTCCCATGAGGACATGAACACCTTCAGCAGCCTCCTTCTTCTGCCGATGACATTCCTTGCCGGAACTTTCTTCTCTCTATCTCAGGTTCCCGGTGCCTTGAAGCTCGGACTCTATGCTCTGCCCCTGACCCATTCGAGTCTCTGCCTTCGGGCGGCAGCACTGGACCAGCCCTTCCCCTGGACGTCTTTTGTTGCCATATGCCTCTTTGCCGCCCTATTCCCGGCTGCATCTCTTGCGACCTTGAAACGGATAAACGAATAAATAGAGAGTGAAAAAAATAAAAGTTTTTGTTTTTTAAAATATAAGCTTTTCACCATCCACCTATTTCGCATGATCCCTCTGGATACCGATAAGCTGTTTCAATCATACAAACATCTGTCATGAGTCCGACCTTCAAAGTGATTTGTAGATGAGCGTTCTGAATCCCACCTAGGATCAGCTCGTGGAACTCAAGGCGAGAGTCCTTGAGAGTAGGGAGGTAGGCGGCATCAACATCTGCAGGGAGCTAATATCATGCGGAAGGATGGCTGTAAATGCCAAAGGGGAAGAGGGGCATGGCCCCTATTGGTACGATATCATGGCAATTTTGGGCTCAGACGGGATTAGGTAAGATCTTCATCGAAAGGCCCTCATCACCCCCACAAGGGGAAGTCAAACAGGCTAGAGGATAGCGCATTTTGTCCAGCCCCACATTTGAAAAGAGGGTAATAGATTAGCTTCTATGTTCCGCGAATATTGATATACAAGAAGCGGATTTTGAGCTTTTACCGGAATAGGTGCCCTGGCTGAAAAACGATTGCGGGAGTGCGGGGGAAGGGAATTCAGCACTTATTTACTAGTAAAAATATCGCTTCAGCCGTGTTTCTTATAAAGAGGTTCGAAGAGATTTCAATGTAACTTGATAGATAGAGTTTTCATACATGCTCAATAAGCCTGTGGCTAGAGCTAAATTCGTACTTTGTGGACTTTAGGTGGGAATCGATGGAGCTTTCAGAAGAAGAGATTGTGCATTATTACAACCTTTATTGGCCCCTTTTGTATTACGCAAATAAGACCCTCGAAGTTTTGGAGAACGTGAAATCACCAAAAGATATCGAACAATGTTCCTTGAACGATATTGCTAAGCTGAGATCTCAGCTGTTCGACCAGCCAGAGCTGATCGATGACTTTATACGGGAAAATCCTATGGACCTATCTTGGCAAGATCTCGAAATCATAGCAAGATGGAAAAATTGCCTCAGAGGCAGGTTTATTATCATTCGCCACCTTAAAAAATATACAGTATTTCTCGACGCTGTAGACCCGCCTAGGGCCTACGGTGTATTGGGGCTTTACACTCCCTTGAAAGAGCTGATAGACTCGTCAAATCTTCCGGCATTTGTCGAAGCTGTCCTCCTACCTTTCGAAAACAAGATCGTGTACGATGGTATCCTAGCATCATCCAACATCATCATAGGAAGAGGTATAAGCCGGGGCTTTAACGACCAGTACAACAAAGCCAAGATGCGCTTTGGTATCATAACTGTGCTTCCGTTCCATCCCGAAAAAGCTGAGCCGAGCGATGCCGAGAAGCTGAAGATCTATCTAAAAAACGAGAGCAGTCGCGAGATTCACTGGGAGGAGATAGGTGAGATTATACACAAAGATCCAGAACTTATGTCCCTCTACCACCAGGAGATGGGGAAGGTTTACGCCAGAACCTACAGAAGGCGGCTTCGAGACATCGGAATCGAAGAGGGTTGGTTTGCGGTAACCGAAGGCCTGATCATCGCGGGCGGGACGACCAAAGACGAGGTCGAGAAGGTTCTGCGAGATATCCTACCGGCTGAGAAGAGAATGTTCGTCTCCATCTTCCAGCTGAAGAAAAGATGAACACCTTGCCCAAAACTTTCAAAAAGGCTCAAAAACATAATTATCCGGCCGAGCCGCTCCCGAGTTATCCTGTAGATTTACCCACACAAAAAATCTAGGAGTCTTATTTTGTTTTTCCACAAAACAGCAATAAGCGGGTTGATAAAGATTATTGCGTAATATATTTTATAGTGGGAAATTGATTTTGAAAAATGTAAATGCGTGCGGAGGATAAAAATATCGGTTAAATTTCAACCATTATCGTCATATCTTTTTGTCAGTTCTAGAAGGCAATATTGATAAGGCAACCCCACTGGTTTTTCATAGAATTTATCCCGCAGCCTTCGATAAATGTCTTCGATTAGGTCCTTGTTGTCTGCGTGAAGTCCGATCAGCATCGAGGATTCGCTCCAAGCCCTGACCACATGTGCCAGGGTAGCAGCAAGCTTGGATCGTTCCTGTGGGTCATCCAGCATGTGCTTTGCCTTGGCAAAATAAGCGCAAGGGACAGTCAAGGGATTACAGGCGTTGATGGCAAAACACCTAAGATCACCTTCATCTAGCAAGCGTGACATTTCATAGGGTGTGGCAAAGTAATCCGGTATGAAAATAGCATTTAACTCTGCTTCGGAAAGCTTTTTCTCTTCATACAATTCTTGGCAAATATCTCTTAAATTGTTATATCCCGGTGACGCCGGCCACAGGTCGTCACCTAGATCGGCAAGGTTGGCAAAAAATAAAGCTCCTTCCTCAACCAGTGACATCGAGCATTCTTGCAGGAACGACCACCAATCCGCTTTCCATTTATCCGAAAATTTTCTACGTTCTGAATCAGGCAACTGGTTGGGCTGTATGCAGAAAGGATGCTGAAAATAATCAGGTCCAACCGTTTTAACATTCAGCCAGTGCAGCGCAGTTGAGGAAAAACCGATCCAAAGTTTACCCGTCATCTCCGGAAATGGCTCATAAAAAGATCGCTGGATATATTGGGCCTCTACGTGCTTTAATTTTGCTAATGTTGAGGTTGCCCAAAATGTATCGAAATTTGCCTGATCCGCCAGATCGATATAGACTAATTTGATGGTCAGCGTTGGATTCACTCCGCGAATCTGGCGAATGACTGTTTCAAATAATTCGCTTGAATTCACCCCGTCTGCGGCGCCGTAATCGGCGATTAAAAACACGTCGTCGGCATTCATGGCGGCTATTTGTGGCGATATACGCCGAATGTAGGATGCCATCCTTGGCAGTACCTCCGCATTCACCGCACGGGCTGTATCTGAAATCCTGCTGTAATCTTTGGTCATTGTCGGTGAATATATTCGTGAAGGAACCATTTTTGCGCTTTTCATTGTCTTTACCCCATAAATTGATCTAAGTGTTTTCGAGTCATCTTGAAGGTTCCGTTCACATCAAGTTTTTGGCTCCTCGTTGATTTGTGTGGGCAAATTTAAGGGATCGCAGGTCCAGTAGTTTGGGCATAACGACTTCACTGTCGCCTTAAGTCAGAACGCTCATGAGATGTATCGCTACCATTTGCCCTGGAGAGCGGGACTCATGGCATGCATTTGCATGATTGTGTCCGCGTATCGCTATCCAGAAGTTACCCAGACGGAATAGCGAAGAGCCAAAAAGTAGGTTGTACACAACCTATTTTCGATACATAACCACAAAGTTATAATAGTAACATGACTTGTTCTATTTGGAGGAAAAATGAATACGGATGCTACGAGATATTAACGTTGGCAACTATCTCGTTATGCGACTCATGAAACAGAGTGTGTTTAGAAAAATGGTACGTGTTTAGCTCATCTCAATCAGCATCATCAAAGCCATTTCTTGGAGTCTCGCGTGGCCAGCTCAAGTGAGTTAATCTCGAGTAACTACGGCTATAGAGGTTGTTTTTCTACTTGCCGCATGTTGTTTGTCAGCGTGAAGCCAGTGACTAAAACCAACATCGTGCAATCGATTCAGGGAGAGCTAAACAAGTACGAAAAATGAAAACGATATACATCAGTACACCAATCAGCGCCCTTGTCGAAGGGATCTATGAAGAAAACGTCTCCTTTGCTGAAGTCAAGCTTCACGGCGACTTCGGCCTCGGCACGTTTAATGATCTCGATGGCGAAATGCTCATCCTAAACGGAACCACCTATCAGATCAACTCCGATGGCCGAGTAAATGTCATTGGCGACGAAGCACTCACGCCTTTCGCCTGCGTGACCTTCTTTAAGCCCATATTTCACGACGACATCGAGCGCGAAATGGATTACCACGTTTTTATCGAGATGCTATATAGCCTCCTCCCGTCACCCAACCTGTTCTATGCGATAAAAGTTAAAGCGCTATTCGCTCACGTAAAAACTCGATCCGTTCCCAAACAGGAATGCTACCGTCCCATCTTAGAAGTTACAAAGAACCAGTCTACCTTTGATTTCAATAACATTGAGGGGACGATCGTCGGGTTTTTTACGCCATCCTTCATGGCATCCTTGAACGTTCCAGGTATCCACCTCCATTTCCTGTCCTTCGACCTCAAATACGGTGGCCACTTGCTCGAATGCCGTCCATTGAAAGGCGGGATAGATATCCAGCTCACTGATAAACTGGAGCTCTCGCTTCCGATTACATTAGATTACCTGACTCAAGATTTCAATAACAAAATCGAACAGGATCTAAACAAGGCCAAAAATAGGTTCGTTTCATTCGCAAGCATCCCAATCCTAGGGCAATCCTCCAGCGACAACAGCGAGAGTGAGAAATTCCGCCCCCCATTTACTCGTAAATAATTCAGGGATCTACACCTAGAAATCGCTATGCAGCGAGGTAATTTTATGCGGGCGAAGGGAATTCAGCACGTGTTTACGAGTAAATTGGTGCTGTCCTTTGATTCAGCAATACAAATTCAGTGAGGGGGAGAACTCGTCGCATTTTTACTAGTAAGAATGTGATCGCGCACGTAGCTCTGCAGGCTCAAGCAACCTCTCTAGTCGTATCGCCTGTTATTTCGCGAACTGGGCCGCAGCCCCAGAGAGCTTTCGAGGAGGGAGTGAGTGGTCGATCTCCCTCTTGATCTTCTGGATGGTTGTCCCCATCACCCTGCTCATCCGAGTTCCTCGACCTTGGCATAGGCTTTATCGGCCTCAGTTGTTCTGTCAAGAGATACGAGAGCAAAGCCTTTGTCATACCAAGCCATTTCAGTTCCTCGGCCTTGGCATAGGCTTCATCGGCCCCAGTGGTTCTGTCAAGAGATTCGAGAGCAAAGCCTTTGTCATACCAAGCCATTTCAGTTCCTCGGCCTTGGCAAAGGCTTCTTCGGCTTCTGTTGTTCTGTCAAGAGATTTGAGAGCAAGGCCTTTGTTATTCCAGGCAATTGCAAGATCAGGATCGAGCCTGATGGCCTCGTCATAGCACTGGATGGCCTCGGTGTAGTTGCCTAGATGATGGATAGTAGTGCCTTTGTTATACCAGGCATATGCAAGCTCAGGATCGAGCCTGATGGCCTCGTCATAGCACTGGATGGCCTCGGCGGAGTTGCCTAGACGATTGATAGTACCGCCTTTGTTAATCCAGGTCCATGCAACCCCAGGATCGAGTCTGATGGCTTCATTATAGGCCAGGATCGCTTCGTCGTACTTACCCTGCCTAGAGAGAGCAAGGCCTTTGTAATTCCAGACCTTGGCTAACTCAGGATCTATCTTGATAGCTTCGTCAAAAGCCTCGATAGCCTCTGTGTAGTTGCCTTGGCCAGCTAGAGATAGTCCTTTGTTAATCCAGTCGTTGGCACCCTCGGAATCCAGATTGGTGGCTTCGTCGTTGATGACATCTATCCCCCCCCTGATCTTGTCGAGAGCTTCGGCAGCACTCAATCTGACCCCTTCGTTCTTGTCCTCCAGAGCCGCGATAAGAGGATCTTCAGCCCGTGGATCGCCGATCTTGCCAAGCCCCTCGGCGGCCGTTTGTCGGACCTCAGAGGCAGCTGGTATATAAACCTGTTTTAGAAACCAAATAAGAGGATCAGTAGCCCTAGGATCGCGGATCTCACCAAGTGCCCAGATGGCATGTTTTAGGAAGGATTCATGCTCATCTTCGAGTGCCTCGATGAGAGGATCGACAGCCTTAGGATCGCCGAGCCCGCCGAGTGCAACGGCAGCTACCGCCCGGACGTCCCTATCCTTATCCTCCTTCAGAGCCTTGATGAGAGGATCGACAGCCCTAGAATCGTTAATCTTGCCGAGGGCCTCGGCAGCACTCATTCGGACAATCCGGTTCTCATCCGTTAAAGCATCGATAAGAGGATCGACAGCCTGTGAATCGCCAATCTTTAAGAGAGCTGAAACGGCTGCCTGTCGGACCCTCCACTCCTCGTCCTTGAGAGCCTCGATGAGGGGATCTACAGCCCTAGGATCGCCGATATCCCCAAGATCTTCGGCGGCAGCCTCTCGGACATCCAACCCCCCGTCCTTAAGAGCCCCGATCAGCCAATCGACCCCCCTGGGATCACCAAACCTGCCAAGAGCAACGGCAGCTGCATGTTTAACCCAAATGTTACTATCATTTAGAGCTTTAACGAGCGGATCGATAGCCCTTGGATCCCCGATCTTGCCGAGGGCCTCGGCAGCCGAAGCTCCTATAGCGGATTCCGCAGATGTCAAATGCTCGATAAGAGGATCAACGGCTCTTACATCACCGATTTCGCCAAGATCAGAGGCAGCCATCGCTCTAACAGTATTACTCTGATCCTGATCATTGAGCTTATCTATGAGTGAATTTACCTCTATATTTTCTGTTAGATTTCTCTTGCATATCCCGCCTACGTATGGATATTTAGCGTTACATTCTCCGTAATCGCATGGATAATCGGTGTACTGGCAACAGGGCTGCTCATAGTCACCGCAGGCTAGGCATATATCGTCTCCTAATACTCCGTAGGAGCACACAAGCTTGCCATCCCACTCGCAGGGTGCGTATCCCACATGACCGCAATCATCGATTACTTGACGGCAGAAACCTCCTACAACCTCGCTGTCATAGTCTGCACACGACATATATCCATGTATGCAAGCAGGCTCTCCTATGTAACCGCAGTGAATACACTTGCCATCCCGGCACTCGCCCTCATTGCACATCGTAAGTTTCCCGGTGGCGTCTGGGCAGCAGGGCATGCCGTAGTCGCCGCAGGGATCCGCCCCAGCCGGCATCGCCAAAGATGCAAGCATCAGCAGAGCCAAAATCAGTTTCACTCTCATCTCCTCACCTTCCTCAAGATTAATACTGTCACGATCCACGAAAAATGTTTCTATGCTCAAGCTCAAGGAATACGGGCCCGGTTTCCGGCCCTCTGGCGAATACGATAAGATGGAGTCTTGGTCTTTCTGTTCGTCTACTTATTAGGAGTCTACCTATAAAATATTGAACAGTTAATGTGATATTTATAATTCAAAAATAGATAATATCACTGATCAAGCCATAACGCTTCAGCTTTCATCTTCCGGGCTTCCGCCAGGGCCTCCTCCTCAGAGAGCTTCGCGGCGCTCCCTAGGTACACGTTCCGGGCTCGGTCTCCCACCCACCAGGAAGCATACCAGTACTTGTAGGCCCTTGCCTACCCCTTCTCTGTGGGCTTAATTTTTTCCGCAGTATAGATGCTCAGATCCTCAAGCCTCGCCTTCGGCTTCAGATCCTCAGCATCACCACCTCCATTGCGAAAGCTCCCCCACGCAACATACTTCGCCGTAGTCGAGCTATTCGGGTTCAGAGGATTTACTCATAATCCAACGAAGTCTTGCTTTTGGTAGTAGATGTGGTCGCCTCGACGTATCGGGTGGCCCTTTTCCCTCCGACGTTGCGTAAGAAGGCCTGTTGATGAGTCGGCGTTCCGATCCATCCCCTCTCTCGACATACCTTTAGGTCTTAAGCCTCGCCACAGACCACCCAAAGGAGGACCTCGCCCCCGGCGTGCTCCTCCGCAAAAGCTGCCTCGGCGATCTCCTTATCGATCCTCTGAGATCCGAAAGAGTACGTGGCGTAAGCCTTCCATCCACTTCGAACTCCGTGAAAAGGGCATATCGACGATATGAAGGGGCAACAGCCAGATCAGCTTGAGGGATATCATCGATTTCCTTAATACATCCCGCCTCGACTTTTTAGACGACGTCTTCAGACCCATCCCATCGCCCTGAACTTCAGGCCGCTTGGAGTGAGAGTGGAAAAATTCCACCCTTATTTACTAGTAAACAATTCATAGACCTATATATGCAAATCGATATGCTGCAAGGTAATTTTATGCGGGGGAAGGGATTCGAACCCTTGAACTCCTGCGAGAATAGATCTTGAGTCTATCACCGTTGACCTGGCTTGGTTACCCCCGCGCTAATCATAATGGGTCACGCAGGTCCAGTGGTAGTATCCGAGGATGCCCGTCCCCGTAACCTCGTCGAACTCCTGGAGGGGCCGGCCGCAGATCGCGCATCTCTCGCCGTCCGGCACCTCGATCTCCGAGTCGTCGCAGATCACCACTATGACCATGACCGGATATATCGCCTCCAGTTTTAAAGGTTTTGCCGTGGTCTAATTTTCGCCCCTTTCTAGATCAGAAATCTTTAAAGGGGCGTCCGAAAGACGTCCAAAAAGAGGTCCAAAAAGGACATTTGGAATTCGTTGGACCCGCCAGCCGGTTCGAGAGGGTTCGGGAAGCCTTCTGCCTCCTCGGATCGACAAATACATAATGGCCTTTGGCGGCATAGTTATTCCCTGTAAACGAGGTGTCAATCGTTGAAAATAATCGGTCTTGAAGACCAGGAGGTCGAGGCGAACCTTCGAAGCGCTGGCCTCGGCCTATCGGTTTCTGAGGCGCGCTCCATCGCCGAGGTTCTGGGAAGAGACCCCACCATCCCGGAGCTCTTTAACTACGATACCATGTGGAGCGAGCACTGCTCTTACAAGAGCAGTCGCGCCACCCTGAACGAGTTTCTCCACACCACCGGCCCCAACGTCGTCCAGGGTCCGGAAGAGGACGCCGGGATTGTGGCCATCGACGACGAGTGGTGCGTGGTGATCGCCCACGAGAGCCACAACCACCCGAGCCAGATTTTGCCCAACGAGGGCGCAGCCACCGGGATCGGTGGGATCGTAAGAGACGTGAACTGCATGGGCGCGAAGGTCGTCGCCACCGCCGACCCCCTCCGGTTCGGCGACCCCTTCGGCGAGGACAAAAACCACGTCCGATGGGTCGCGGAGGGCGTCGTCGACGGGATCTGGCAGTACGGAAACGCCCTCGGAGTTCCCATCATCGCCGGAGACGTCGTCTTTGACGACAGCTTCGACACGAATTGTCTCGTGAACGTCGTCGCCATCGGCGTCGTCAAGAGGGGCGAGATAATCAAGAGCCGCGCCCCCGCGGGCGCAGGAGAGGGAGGCTATGACGTGATCGTCATAGGAAAGCCGACCGACTCCAGCGGCTTTGGCGGCGTCACCTTCGCCTCCGAGGAGCTGCGGGAGGAGGACGAGGAGACGAACAGGGGCGCGATCCAGATCCCCGATCCCTTCCTCAAAAACGTCCTCTTCAAGGCGAACGAGGCCTTGTTCAAGCTCACCCGCGACGAGGGGATCACCATCGGGTTCAAGGATCTGGGCGGAGGCGGGTTCACCTGCGCCTCATCGGAGATGGGGGCGAGCGCCGGATACGGGATGGACCTCGACCTAGACAGGCTCCACAAGGCGAGCGAGGATCTCCCCCCCCAGGTCGTGGCATGCGCCGAGACCCAGGAGAGGTTCATGCTCATCTGTCCTCCGGAGCTGACCGAGAGGGCTCTAAAGATCTACAACGAGGACTGGGACCTACCCAACGTCTACGAGGGGGCGAGAGCGTCGGTCGTCGGTAAGGTTACGACGAACGGCAGGTACATCACCCGCTATCGGGGAGAGGTTACCTGCGACGTATCCATCGAGCACCTCACCAAGGGGATCCGCTATGCGAGGGAGGAGCGGCCCCGAAAGATCAGCCTGACTGAGCCCGAAATAACGCCACCCGAAGATCTGACTGAAGTCCTGCTGAAGGTCCTGGCCTCGCCCAACGTCTCCTCAAGAGAGCACGTCTATCGGTACTACGACACCGAGGTTCAGGGCAACTCGGTCATACGGCCAGGAGAGGCCGACGCCGGCCTCATAGCCCCCGTCCGGGGCAAGAAGTTCGGCATAGCCCTCTCAGTGGACGCAAACCCCTTCTACGGCAGGATCAGCCCCTACTGGGCCGGGGCGACGGCAGTCGCCGAGGCTATGAGAAACGTCGCCGCCATCGGCGCGTATCCCGCAACCCTCACCGACTGCCTCAACTTCGGAAACCCCGAGAAGCCCGAGGCGTTCTGGGAGTTTCGGGAGTGCGTGAGGGGTCTCGCGGACGCTGCGAAGGCCCTCTGGCTGAAGGGGTACGAAGATACCCCAGTTCCGATAGTCTCCGGTAACGTAAGCTTCTACAACGAGTCTCCTGACGGGACGGTGGACCCATCGCCGATCATCGCCTGCGTCGGCCTCATCGACGACGTCAGAGACGCCGTCACCATGAACCTCAAGGGAGCGGGAAACTCCATCTACCTCATAGGACCGCGGTTTGACGAGCTGGGAGGATCTGAGTACTATCGGACGATCTACGGCGCCATCGGCAAAAACGTACCAATTGTCAGGTTCGATCTGGAGAGGAATATGATCTATGCGGTCATCGACTCGATCGCCGAAAAACTCGTCGTCTCGGCCCACGACATATCGAACGGAGGCCTCGGGGCGACGGCCGCAGAGATGGCCCTCGCAGGCAAGGGAGAACTGGGGATGGAGCTGGCCCTCGACTCGGCCGGGCCCGGCCTTGCCGCCGACAAATTGGTCTTCTCCGAGTCCTCGGGCTTCCTTCTGGAGTGCGAGGAGGGGGCCGAAAAGGAGCTTGAAAAGCTGCTGAAAGGATACGGACTAGCGATCATGAAGCTGGGGAAGGTGACCGGGTCGCCGGAGATTGTGATGACCCTCGGAGGCAAGACTGTCGTTCAAATGGACCTCCTGACGGCGAAGAAGGCCTGGACCGGAGGCCTCGTGGAGGCGATGAGATGAAGATAGCAGTGGTGCAGTTTCCGGGAACGAACTGCGAGCATGAGACCCTGGTGGCGGCTCGGAGCGCAGGCCTCTCCGGCGAGATATTCAGGTGGAACAGGCCCGCAGAGGAGCTCTCCGACTTCGACGGGTACTTAATTCCCGGCGGCTTCTCCTACCAAGACAGGCTCCGGGCCGGAGCCATCGCCTCGAAGGAGCCTGTGATGGAGGCCCTCCGGGAGGAGGCGGATCGGGGCAAGCCGATCATCGGGATCTGCAACGGCTTTCAGATCCTGGTGGAGTCAGGGCTTCTTCCGGGCCTCAACGGTGTGGACGTCGCCCTCGCCTCGAACGTGATGGTCTCCAAGGGCGAGATCGTGAGAAGGGGATTTTACTGTGCCTGGACGAACCTTCGGCACGAGGCACCCTCCAAGAGATGCAGCGGAAGCTTCCTTCTTGAGAAGGGTGATCTAATCCAGATGCCCCTCGCCCATGCCGAGGGAAATCTCGTCACCGTCGATGAGAAGCTGATGGATAAGCTGAACGAGGAGAACCAGATCGTATTCCGGTACTGCGACGAGCGAGGGCGTGTGGAAAACGAGTTTCCGGTGAACATCAACGGCAGCCGCGAGAACATAGCCGGGATCTGCAACCCCGAGGGGAACGTCCTGGGGATGATGCCTCATCCCGAGAGGTCGTCATTCTCCTGGCAGCTCCCCCCGACGGGCGCGAGGAAATGTGTCGGAGATATGTCGGCTGCGGGGCCCGGAAGAAGGGTATTTGAGTCGATGAAGCGGTACATCGAGGTGAGGAGATGAAGATCAACCTTCGGGTCTGGCTGAAGATACCGGATGCAGAGGCCGCCACCGTCAAAAACACCCTCCGCCGGAGGATGGGCTACGAGGACGTCCTCGAAGAGCTCGGAAAAGAGAGGCTTTGGTCGATCGAGGTCGACGACTCCGTCGCTGACCCCGGAGACCTCGCAAGAAGGCTCGCTAGAGACCTGGTGAACGAGAACAAGGAGAGCTACGCGGCCTCCGTCGACTCGATCGAGTTCGATGAGGGGTACGTCCCCGTCAGGGTGGGGCTACACATCGAGGACGGGGAGGCTGTCTCCGCCCTGAACCGGCTCCGAAATCGGCTGGGATTCGATATGGTGAAAGGCGTCGAGCGGTCCGTCGTCTGGAAGTTGGCCCTCAACTCTGAAGACCCCAAGAAGACGGCAGAGGAGATCGCCGAGAGGCTCCTGATAAACCCTCACAAGGACTTTTATGAGATCATGAGCTAGAAGGGAGGGAGATGACCTCCTACTTGAAGCACCCTCTTCTGAGGGAGAAGGCTGTGGAGAAGCGGATGTTCCAGCTTGAGCTGGCATCCACCGCTCTCCAGCGCTCAACCCTCGTCGTCCTGCCGACGGGTTTAGGAAAAACAGTCGTCGCCCTGATCGTCCTTCTCGCAAGGCTCGACCGGGGCAAGGTCCTCTTTTTGGCGCCCACAAGGCCTCTTGTGGAGCAGCACGCCTCTTTTCTGGAAAACGTCCTTCTTGACAGCTCCATCGTCGTCTCCTTCACCGGCGAGATCTCGCCCGAGCTGCGAAAGGAAAAATGGGACTTTGCGAGGGTGATCGTCTCGACGCCCCAGGTGGTGGAAAACGACCTCCTCTCCCGGAGGATATCCCTCCGGGACGTCTCCTGCATAATCTTTGATGAGGCTCATCGGGCCGTGGGAAACTACGCATATGTCTACATAGCAGAAAGGTACCAGCGGGAGGGGGCCGACCGGCTCGTCCTCGGGATCACTGCGAGCCCCGGAAGCAGCCTCGAGCGGATCGAGGAGGTCTGCTCGAACATCGGGGCCGAAAGGGTGGAGACGAAGACCGAGGCGGACCCGGACGTCTCGCCCTTCGTCTACGAGAAGGAGGTCGAGGTGGTGAAGGTGACCGTCCCCGCGGACATTCTGAGACTTCGGTCCCTTCTGGAGGAGGTTTTGGAGGAGCGGGGAGAGGCGTTGAACCATCTGGGCGGTGGCGAGGGATTTCGGGTCCCCAACAGGATGGACAGGACCTCAAAGAAGGAGCTCCTGGAGCTTCAGAAGCGGCTTCGAGGCTTGATCGCGAGAAACCCGTCGCCGAGCCTATATCAGGCGGTCTCGGTCCTGGCAGAGGTCTTGAAGCTGAAGCACGCCGTGGAGCTCGCCGAGACTCAGGGGGTCGACTCTCTTGCCCGGTACCTGGAGCGGCTCGATTCGGAGGCGCAGTCCAAGGGGGGGAGCAAGGCAGCCAAGAGGATCATGGACGATCCGAGGGTGAGGGAGGCGGTCGCGGACCTTTCGAGGATGGATGTCGACCATCCGAAGCTTCTGGCGGTAAAAGACCTCGTCAGTGAGCAGCTTTCTGCCAAGGCCGACTCGCGGATCATGGTATTTACGAACTATCGGGATACAGCCAGCTCGGTCCTCGATTTCCTCCGTGACTCGGGAGACGAGATAATAAGGCCCGTCCGGTTCGTCGGCCAGTCAAGCCGGGTCGCCGACGAGGGTTTGAGCCAGAAGAAGCAGGCCGAGATCCTCCAGAAGTTCCGCGATGGCGAATACAACGTTCTGATCGCCACCTCCGTCGGCGAGGAGGGGATCGACATCCCGGCGACGGATATGGTCCTCTTCTACGAGCCGGTCCCAAGCGAGATCAGGTCGATCCAGAGGAAGGGGAGGACCGGCAGGGCGAGGGCCGGGCGCGTAGTCGTCCTCGTCGCCAAAGGGACGAGGGATGAGGCCTACCGCTGGATCAGCGACCGGAAAGAGAAGAGCATGCGCCAGCAGATCAGGGAGATGAGCTGGCCCGACCGGCGGGATCTCGCCTCCGCCAGCGGGGGCGCAAGGCAGCTTGAGATCGGCGAGGTCGGCGCAGCGGCGCAGGCCGCAGTGACCGCAGCAAACGAGCCTCCGGCATTTCTCGACCGGCCCGAGGAGGACGAGGCGTCAGCCCTCGTCGCCGTCGACCCGAGAGAGAGAAGCCTCGCCCGGATGCTGGAGTCGATGGGGGTGGGGGTCACCCTGAAGGTCCTGGAGGTCGGCGACTACGTCGTCAGCGATCGGGTCGCCATCGAGAGAAAGACCGCGAACGACTTCATCGACTCCCTCATCGACCCCGGGCGTAACCTCTTCGGCCAGGTCCGGGACCTCGCCCGGACCTACGACAGGCCGATCCTGATTTTGGAGGGAAGAGACCTTTACGCCCGGCAGGTCCACCCGAACGCCATCCGGGGGGCTCTCGCGTCGATAGCCGTCGACTTCGGCGTCTCCATAATCCCGACCGCCGACGAGGAGGAGACGGTCTCGGTGATCGCGGCGATCGCAAGACGCGAGCAGCAGGCGAGGGGCGGCGCCCCCCAGGCTCACGGCAAGAAGACCCACCGGACGCTGAAGGAGCAGCAGGAGTACCTCGTCTCCTCGATCCCCGGTGTAGGGAACGCCGTCGCGAAAAACCTCCTCCGCCACTTCGGGTCCGTTGAGAGGGTTTTTGCGGCCACCGAGGAGGAGCTGAAGGAAGTCGACCTGGTTGGGCCGAAGACCGCCGAGCGGATCCGGGAGCTGGTGGGCGGGGAGTACAAGGGGTGAAGTAGACCTCGAATCTTGTATCGGCTTTCCGCGACTATTTTCTTTCATCCTTCGGTATCCCGGAGCTGCCTCTCGATCCTGTCGATGAAAGCCTCAGCGTGGGCGATGGCATATTCCACTTCGTCTTCGGTGGGAGCAGCCCCGAAGGAGTACTGGTCGAGGTGTCGAGCGCTTCTCAGCCTGTGATACAGGAGGGTCCATTCCTCTTCGAGCCGTCCCCTCCGGACGTAGTCCTCCAGGTAGAGCTCGATGCAGACGTGGCTCTTCTCCCGGAGGCCGTCCCTGAATAGGACCGACCGAGCTGCATGAAAGTAGCCCATGTACACGGCCATCAGCGCAGATCGATATGCTCCCGCCTCAAGGGTCTGTTTCGCCTCATCGACCCAAATGCGGGCCTGCTCCAGCGACCTATCGGCCTTCACGTCAGAAGGATCGGTCTTTCGAAGAAGGTTCTTTACTTTTTATGGGGTTCGAGTATTAACTAAACGAAGTCCTCATCTAGCTCTTGCGACTTTCTCCAAACTCTTTAATAGGCAGAAGCTCGCGCCTTATTTCGCTTTCCATCCGGGATTGTTGAGTATATAACGTCAAAGGTTTCGGGACTACACACATTTAGCTGTTACCATGAAAACGGAGTATTGCATACTGGTTTTCATGCTTTCAGCGCGATCCTAGTCCTGAGGATCAGAGCCGTCTTTTCGAAACATTTATATTTGATTCCAAGAAAAAGAAAACTTCGGTATGGTGCTGGAGTACTTTAATTTAAATTCTCGCGCTCGAAAAGCTTGGTACGAGAAAAATGGGATAGATCCAAATAATCCTGTGGATAAATATTTTGATCCCTATAAACCTGATCATAGATCCGGGGATACCCAGGGTTATGGTTATGACTACACATCCACTGATAGTCAGAGACATTGCCGTGACTGGAGACCTAAAGATGTCTGGGAATCTGACTCAAAGAAACGGGGCAGAAAATGAATCGCAGGCTTTCCCCCAAGTTAACGAAACTTCTCTGATTCAAGCGATATCAACACCGCCAAAAAGAATGACTACATGCGAACAAGTTACGTTATACTTCGGCGTATTTTTCGGAGTGATTCTTGGTCAATGTTTGCCGAACTTAGCTTGCCCTGAAGACATTCTTTCAGCAATTTCAATTGTCCAAATAGTATTATATGCGTCTATTGCAATATTAATCGTACCGAACGTATATCAAGAATTAAAAATTGATCCTGCGTCGCCATTTTTAATTCAGTTTGGATTATTCGTTCAAAACGGCGTTTTCTGGGATGTTATCTTTAATTCTATTGGGAGGGCAATAGTTTAACTTTTTTTGTCACATTAGCTAAATTTGAGATTGGCAGCTTCACCCATTTTCGGATTGGTAACTTCAGGATAACGATAAGCTAATTCAGTCACGTAACTACCTGTAATGAGTCCGGGTTCTGCGGCAATTGGTAACGATACATATCACAAATATTATGCTTTCTACAATTACGACCCTGTTACGACCGAGTCATCGAGGTTTGCGATCTCTTAAATTAACCCACACAAAACAGCGAGGAATCCGGTTCTTTTTGAAGCAGTCTTCAAGATTCAAGGCTCTTACCTGCCAAGGTCTTCGACTCTCTCATCAGGCTAATATAAAATGGGAGGTTGTCATCCCGGAGCGATGCGAACTTATCCCGAGTGAGGAGCAGGACTGTGACCTCACAGCCGATGGCTGCTCTAAGATCTCTCTCCAGCCTGGCCACCTCAAGCTCCGTATCCGGGCCGATCTCCTCCACCAGAAGCCAGAGGTCGAGGTCGCTCTCGGAGGTGTTCGTCCCCGCCGACCAGCTTCCGTAGAAGCCGATGCCAATCGCCCACTCCGGCAGATCAAACTGCTTCTCCAGGGCCACAACGTTCAAGAACGCCTTCAGGGATCGAGTTTTGGGGTTGTCGATCCATGAGAAATCCCTGCCGTCCCTCTCCAGGTAGCCCTCATCGACCAGGATGGCAAGGTACCGTGAGGCGAGGCCCTTGTTGACCCCGGCCTCTCTAGCGGCCTCGGTGACCGTGAATGGAGAGGTGGTGAGGGCGTATCGCAGGAGCCTGATCCGCTCCTCAGAGCTGAGGAGTTCCGAGAGCATAGCTTTTATATTGTGTTTACGATACATAAACATTTTGTTTACGTATCATAAACATTATGTTTACGATTCGTAAACAGGCGTTTCAAGCGCTGCCAATCTCCAGGAACCTACGGGCGGCGCCAGGCCCGCGCGTCCCCCCGCCGCCAGCGGCGCAGACCCCGGCCTCTGGCGCGAAATTTCGGGCGGCTTCTCCATCATCCCTACCGTCGACGAGGAGGAGACCGCCTCAGCGGTCGCGGCGATCGCCAGGCGAGAGCAGCAGGCGAGGGGCGGCGCTCCCCAGGCCCACGGCAAGAAGACCCACCGGACCCTCAAGGAGCAGCAGGAGCGCCTCGTCTCCTCGATCCCCGGCGTAGGGAACGCCGTCGCGAAAAACCTCCTCCGCCACTTCGGGTCCGTTGAGAGGGTCTTTGCGGCCACCGAGGAGGAGCTGAAGGAGGTGGAGCTGGTGGGTCCGAAGACCGCCGAGCGTATCCGGGAGCTGGTGGGCGGGGAGTACAAGGGGTGAACGAGGGCGGGTTTGTTTACGAATTGTAAACAATCAGTTTACGATTCATAAACACAACTCAAGAGCACCGTCGAGTTCCGGGAGCCGATGGGCGGCGCCCCGCCCGCGCGTTCCCCCGCCACCAGCGGCGCAGACCCCGGCTTCCGGCGCGAAATTTCGGGCGGCGTCTCCATCATCCCGACGGAGGACGAGGAGGAGACGGTATCGGTGATCGCGGCGATCGAGAGGCGCGAGCAGCAGGCCCGGGGCGGCGCCCCCCATGCTCACGGCAAGAAGACCCACCGGATGCTGAAGGAGCAGCAGGAGCGCCTCGTCTCCTCGATCCCCGGCGTAGGGAACGCCGTCGCAAAAAACCTCCTCCGCCACTTTGGGTCCGTGGAGAGGGTCTTCGCAGCCTCTGAGGAGGAGCTGAAGGAGGTGGAGCTGGTGGGACTGAAGACCGCCGAGCGGATCCGGGAGCTGGTGGACGGGGAGTACAAGGGGTGAAAGGGGGGGAGTCGTGAACGGATTGTAAATAATTTGTTTGAAGGCTATAAACGTCTTTTCTATTTAGAAGCTAAAAGAAGGTCAGCACCAACGCTTTATTATAACAATTCTAATTATATTATTCTTCTTAAACGTGGGCTATTCTTCCTTAATTCACTAAACATTATAAGAAGTAAAATCAACCAACAAAATCCTCCTAATATATAATCTAACGGTGTTGAAATGAGAAATCCATTGAATTTGGCAATTACAGATCCAGGAAGGGAAAGAAATGCAAAAATTGCTGCAAATACTGGGATAGCTTTCGTCCAACCCTTTTCATACCAATGATTAATATGTATCGTGAAAATTTGTTTATCCAAATAGACGGTAGACGAGTGTTTTGACCTATATTTAAACAATATATTTATATTTTGATCGCCTGTTGGTGCGTCTCCTGCAATAATAAATTTTATACGATACGGGGCCTGGTACCTATCTCCGACATGACCTTCACCTACGATTTTCCCTTCAAAATTAGATCTATCACTTCCGTAATAAGACATAACTATCTTATTTATATTTATATTGAATCGTGGGCCAATCTTTTCGCAGGACCAACTCAGATTAACAAGCTTTCCGAGGCGAATTTTCTCAAACTGCTCAATTAGAATTTCATATTTACGTTGAAAAAATAAACTTCTTCATTTTTTATGATAGATGGTGGAATTGATACTAGAAGATTGGCATAATCGGTGTCACCATCGCCAGATATATATAAATCCACACTAAATTCATCAAGTCGGTTTACATGGTAATCATTTATTACATGCGCTAAAATTGAATATGAAGGTTCGCCTCTATTAATTGCCATATATCCCCAATTTAGAGTTTTACTATAAGCCTATTTCAAGATTATCCCAATACGACAATTTATAAATGTCGTATAAAAATACGGCCAGATCGAGGAAGATGCGGATGTATAAGCGAGCGATAGAGATCTTCTACAGCTCCGAGGACGAGGGCTACATAGCGGTCTTTCCTGAGTTCCCCGGCTGTTCTGCCTTCGGCGAGACAGAAGAGAAGGCCCTTAACGAGGCCAAAGTCGCCATCCAGCTCTGGCTCGAAACGGCGGAGAAAGAGGGGCGATAAGCACCGGAGCCCCTGGGAAAAAGCCCTCCTCGCCGAGCTGCACGAGATCTGGAAGTCAATTTTGGGCTATACCCCTCTCCAGATTTCACCAAGATGGCGATTTAGAGGGATTTTTCGAAATCCTCATAAGATCATTTGCCTAGGATCTTCCGAAGAAAACTCCCGCCAACATCCTTCTTTTCGGCCTTCGACCCCGAATCCGAACTTTTATCTGGACCCTTCGGCTGAGAGATCGGCGATTTTCCCCCTTTATCACTCCTGGCCTTCGTCGCGGCCTTCGCCCTCTCGCCGCCGACGATCGGCGTGCTGACCCCGCCGTGCCTGCTCTTCCTCGGCCTGACCTTGACGGTGACGGGATGCTCGATCTCGTTACTCACCAGCATCGCCGTCCCCGGCGGGAGCCTCTTTATGTCCTCCTCAAGCTCCGAGCTCATACCCTCGATCCCCTTGCTCAGGGCCCTGAGGTCGTTAGGGTTTGTGACCCGGAGGATTATCTGGGTGTTGCACTGAGATATGACGTTTTTATCGACTCTCGCGGGCCTCTGGCTTATGACGAGAAGGCCGAGGCCAAACTTCCTCCCCTCGGCGGCTATCGTCCGTATAACGGCGGTGCTGGCAGCCTTTCCACTCCCCCTTTCCGGGATGTAGTTATGGGCCTCCTCGACGACGACCATGCCGGGGTTGACAAATCCCCTCTTCCTCGCCTCGAATAAGTCCGAAAGAAGCTTTGCGACGATCATACCCTGGAGGTCCGGGGGGACGCCGGTCATGTCGATGATCGAGGCCTTCCCCCTCTGGAGGAGGTCGCCGAGGTTCGTGGGCCTGCCCGAAAATATGCCCAGCTCCACCAGGGCCTCGAGATGGCCGATGAGCCCCCACTTGGCCTTGCTCGTGTCCTTCTCGGCCTGGGCGATCACGTCCTCAAGCTCGTAGTCCCCCCCGTCGGAGGCGAGGATCTTTATCGCCTCGTAGAGGACCCCTTTCTGGCTGTTGGTCACATCCTCGGGGAGCATCGCCGAGAGCTCCCGGGCGGTCATGTTTTTGCCGTTGAACCGAAAGAACCGGTCGGCGTGAGGGGCTGTCGTCTGGCTGGCGGGAGAGTAGACGGTGACGTCGTAGCCCTTCGGCGACACGTCGAACTTGGCGAACTCCCCCTTGGTGTTCTTCTGCTTCATCGAGGCGTACTCGCCGTGGGGATCGATGATCAGAAGGGCGACCCCCTTATCCAGAAGCTCCTCCAGGACCACCGCCGCGGTGTAGGACTTTCCGCTCCCGGTCTTGGCGAGGATGCTGCAGTGCTTCTGGACGAAAGAGTCGGCTTCGAGCTTCACCTTCAGGTCGTGCCCATCGAGGAGGCCGATGTAGAGGTTTCCCTTCGAGAGGCCCAAGGCCATCTCGATGAGTTGGCCGTCGGCCCTATAGACCGGGTCTCCGGGTCGGGGAGGGTTAGTGGGCATCGCTAGCCTTCCGCCCGAGGCGACTCCGATCACCCGGGCGAGGCCCAAAACCCGCTCTTTAGCCTCGGGGTTCTTCTCGTCGATGGTGCTGAGGCTGTAGGCTACGTTGGACCGCGTGACCTCCACCACCTGGGCGAAGATCCAGTCCCTCGAGCCGGCTTTCACCTTGACGTAGCTTCCTCTGCTCGCATCGTCCGCCATCAGGAACTTGAACTCGTGGGCGCTCGTCTCCCCCACGATGATTCCGATCTCGTCTCCCAGATTACCACCACGTTCCAAGGAGGCAAAGCCCTCGCAAAACCGCGAACGACCAGAGCCTCAAGTCCAGCTTTTCGCCCACCCCTCAAGAGCTTAACGGTACCTGTAGCGATATCGATCTTTCAGCATGCCGCCGTAGGCGAGGCCCGCGAGAAGGCCCGTTATGTGGGCCATGTGAGCTATGCTGTCCGCAGACCCCATCATGGTGAAATCTAGGACCGCAAAGAGGACCACCGCCGCTCTTATGCTCAGAGGTATGACGAAGAAGAGGAGGACCCTGATCTCCGGGGCGATGACGGCGAGGCAGCCCATGACGCCGTAGAGGGCGCCGCTAGCACCCATCATGTAGCCGGTGGGTACCACCGCCATCTGGCCGATGGCCGCAACGAGCCCCGAAATTATGAATATCTGGAGGAACCTCGACTCGCCGACCCTACGTTCCAGCTCGGTTCCGAAGAAGAAGAGGAATAGCATGTTGAAAAATAGGTGCTCCATGTTCGCGTGAACGAAGATGTGGGTGATGAGAGTCCAGGGCCTGCTTGCGACGAAGGCGGGGTTTAAGGCCAGGTAGTTGAAGGTGAAAGCTGGAGCCAAATACCTCACGAAGAGTAGGAGAACGCATATGACCAGAATCATCCCCGAGTACGTCAGTGGAAGCCTGAGGCCACCTGAGGGGGAATACCGATCGTCTCCCCAGGGGTCCGGGCCGTTCCAGCGGTTGTCGCGGCCGCCGTCCCTCTGCCATCCGGCACCAAGCGAGAGCCTTCTTGCCCAACCTCGTCCCGACCTCTCGAAGAGTTCCTTCAAATCGATCTCACCTCACCGGAGCTTCTGCCTTCGAACCTTTCCTCTGGAAGAGGCAATACAAATAGATGCTGCCGGCCCGGGTCACTCCACCACGTACTCTCCGTTTCGGAGAACGATGACGTAATCGGCGGAGTTTTTGAGAGCGACGGAGAAACCGGGCTCCGCCCCGAAGATTATCGTCTCCTTGCCGTGCTCCATCGCCTTCAGAAGGACGGGCTTGAAGTCGGCGTCCCTCGTGACGAGGGCGATGGTGTCCATCACCGGGCTGTAGATCATGTCCATCGCCTCCACCGCCAGCTTCACGTCGACGTCGCTTGTGCAGATCACGGGCTCAAACCCCTGATTCTCTACAGCCTCCACCAGCTTCTCGGAGGCGTACTGGTTGAGGAATACCCGGCCCACCTTGATGTCGCCGTAGTCTTTCAGGATGTCTCTGATCTCCTCCAGGTCGATCTGGAACTCTTTTCGAAGCATGTTGGGCCCGTCCACCAATAGGCCGATCTTCTTCCTCCCCTTCTCCTTCTTGGAGCCCAGATATTTCATGATGTGTTCGAAGCGTATCGGCATCGGATCACTGGTCCATCTTACGTTAATAGTGGTTTCCGCATCGATCTGATATAATTTTCCGTCTTGTGTCGGCGAGAGAGGGCATAAGAACGGATCTAGTGCGCCGGATCAAACGCTGACAGAATCATAAAATGAAAAACTAAGGTGAACGCAAGAGAGCGGGATAAGCTTTCCCCGCTCAGAGGTTGAATATCCTTTTGGCGTTCGAAGTGGTGGCTTTTGCAACATCTTCAGGCGGAAGCCCCTTGATCCTGGCGATCAGGTTGAGAGCCTCCAGAACGTAGGCCGGCTCGTTTCTCCCCGTTTTTGGCGCGAGAAAGGGGCTGTCGGTCTCGATCAGAAGGAGGTCGAGAGGGACCTGTCTTGCCAGAACCTGGTGCTGGGCCGACTTGCAGACGACGGTGGCGAGGGATATGTAAAAGCCGCGGTCGACGGCCTCTCTCATCGTCCCCACCGTCCCGCTGTAGCAGTGAAAGACGACTTTATTCAGGTCTTTCACCATATCGAAGGCCTCGTCCTCGGCGAGGCGGGCGTGGATCACCTGGGGGAGGTCCAGCTCTTCCGCGAGGCTGACGACCTTTCGAAATACGTCTCGTTGCCGGTCCCTTCCTCTCTCGTCGGGACACCGGTAGTAGTCGAGGCCCGCCTCGCCGACGCCGACGATCTCCTTGGCGTGAGATCGGATCTGGTCGAGGGTGGCATCCACATCCTCATCAGTCATCTCGCCAAGGCCATTTGGGTTGAGCCCCAGGGTTGCGAAAATGAAATCGTACTTTTTTGCAAGTTCCAGGGTTTTTCTGTTGGTCTTGAGGTCGATCCCGGAGTTGATCATCGTCGTAACCCCGGCCTTGAGGGCCCTTTGGATCACCTCGTCTCTATCCTTGTTGAAGTTCTTGAAGTCGAGGTGACAGTGAGTGTCTGTCACCTCGTATTTTGCATCGCTCAACTTGCTTCTTCCTCCAATAACATCAGTCTGTTTATGGCGTTGATCAGCGCCTCCACCGAGGCCATCACGATGTCCTCTCGCGCGGACCGGGCCGTCACCTTCCTTCCGAGGCGGCTGTTCTCGACGCCGACCACCACCTCGGCCAGGGCGTCAGACCCTCCGGTTATCGCCTCGATCCTGAAGTCGCTGATCTTGACGGCGGTCTCGTCACCGAGGATCCCCCGGACAGCCTTGAGGGCTGCGTCCACAGGACCTACGCCGATGTCGGCGAGGACCCGCTCTTCGCCTCTGACGGTGGCCCGGACCGTGGCCGTCGAGGTGAGGGTGTTTCCTGTCATCACCGCCAGCTCCTTCAGGATTACGGCCTGCTTCTCCTTGGCCAGCTCCCCGATGACAACCTCGGCGATCGTCATGAGGTCGGCGTTCGTCACGCATTTGCCCTTGTCCCCGAGGTCCTTGACCCTCTCCAGGATCTCCTGGAGCTGGCTCTCGTTGGGTCCGTATCCCATCTCCTCGAGGGACTGCTTGACGGCGTGCCTTCCGGTGTGCTTTCCGAGGACGATCCGCCTCTTGTGCCCCACCATCTCCGGCGTCATGATGCCAGGCTCGAAGGTGTCGGACCTCTCCAGGACGCCGTGGCTGTGGATCCCGCTCTCGTGGGCGAAGGCGTTCTCGCCGACGATGGGAGCGGTCCTCGAGATCCTCACCTCCGAGAGCCTTTCTACGAGCTTTGCGGTCTCGACGAGGTAGGGGGTGTTGATCGACGTCTCGGCCCCGTACATCGAGTGGAGGCACATCACCGTCTCGGCGAGGTTCGCGTTTCCCGCCCTCTCGCCGAGGCCGTTGGCCGCCACCTGGACCTCTCTCGCCCCCGCCTCGAAGGCGGCGAGGCTGTTGGCGACGGCGAGGCCGAAGTCGTTATGGCAGTGGACGTCAACGACCATATTCTTCGTCGAATCGCAGATCTCCTTTACCATCGTGTAGAAGGTCGTCGGGATCGCCACCCCCACAGTGTCGGGGATGTTGATTATGTCGCAGCCCGCCACCTCCACGGCCCCGAAGATCTCCTTCAGGAACGGGAGGGGGGTTCGGGTGGCGTCCATCGCCGAGAAGAGGCAGGTCCTCCCGTGCTCCTTTACGTACTCGACGGCTCCCACCGACTGCTCGACGATCTCTGTGCGGCTCTTTTTGATAGTGTGCTGGATCTGGATGTCTGAGGTCGAGACGAAGACGTGGACCATGTCCACATCGGCTTCGAGGGAGGCATCGATGTCCTTTCTTATGATCCGTGAAAGGCCGCAGACGGAGGCGCCAAGCCCATCGTTCGCGATCATCCTGACGGCCTCAAAATCGCCACGAGAGGATACTGGAAAACCGGCCTCGATGACGTTCACACCGAGCTTGTCGAGCTGCCGAGCGATGGCGATCTTCTCCTCCGGGGTCAGGGAGACGCCGGGGGTCTGTTCACCATCACGGAGGGTGGTGTCGAAAATCCGAACTTTTTCTCCACGCAGCGCTTCGATGTTATAGAAAACGATCCCACGCAGATTGCTCTTGCGTCATGAGCCTTCAGTAGAGGCCTCGCCCTATAAAACTTTTTGCCAGAAATTAGGGATCTCGCCCACCCCGCCGGGGCGGGCGACAGATCGCCGGGACCAGGCCTCCGGCCCCTCATGATCTCGAAAACGTGAGCTTTAGCTCAGATCTTCTGGTGATGGGACCTTTGCCGGGGACCGCGTCACTCCGCTGGGGCCTCTTATGTTGACGCCTCCGACCCTTCGCCCTCTCCCGCCTCCTCGGCCTTCGAGGGAGGAGATACGAGCTGCGAGGTGACGGTGGGGGTGATTTTGTGGCTCTCGATGTACCGGACCTCTTTGAGGTCGAGGAGCCTCATCGCCATCTCGGCGACGCCCCGCCTTATCATCGGCCACTCCTTGTAGTAGCTCATCTCCCAGGGAGACTCGATCTCGGCGACGTCGTCATCCAGGATTTCGGCCTTGAGGTCGATCTTGGCGAAGATCCTGATCAGATTCTCCAGCTTCTCCTGCCGATCCTCGATCCTCTCGACGATGGTGTAATCGAACTTTACGATCTTGTCGGCGAGAATGTGATTGTAGTCGATCCTCGCCTTTCTCCCGATTATGCGGGTGAGGGTTCCCATCTTGCCGTCTACAGAGACCCGCATCCCTATCTCAGGCCTCTCTTTCTTGAACTTGGTGAGGGGTATGAGCTCGACGTTCTCAGGGTCGCGGACGCCGTAGGCCTCGTCGGGAGGGACCTCCACACTTCCGGAGCTTCCGATCTCCTTTCCGATAAGCTCGTCTTTGAACCCCGCCACCACGTCTCCGGACCCGACCACGATCAGGGCGGGGCCGTACTCTACCCCGTCCTCGTAGATGTCGTTATTCATTGCCACATCCCGGTTAGTGGTGGATAGGACCTGGCCGTCGACGCTCTCGGTGTAATCTACCTTGATGAAATCGCCATCTTTTACTGTCATCTTGAACTCCGTCCTTGGAAGGATAACTAGCTCTGCAGCCTTTTCGCTTCTATATTAAGTAGTCTGCTATCTTCTCGACGATGGGCTGCTCGCAGTAGACGCACCTCAGCACCACCGGATTTTTGCTCTTGACCAGGATCTGAGACTTGATCGGCTCGTTGGTGTTGGATATACAGGAGGGGTTTGGGCACCTCAAGACTCCCACGATCAGGTCCGGCATGTCGACGGTGCGCTTCTCGACGACCCGGCAGTCTCTGATGATGTTGATCGTCGCCCCAGGGGCGATGAGGGAGATCTTGTTCACCTCCTCCTCTTTCAGCTCCCGGTCCTCCACCTTGACGACGTCCTTTTTGCCAGACCTTCGGCTCGTCACGTTCATCAGGACGCTTATCGTCGCATCGGTCGTCTTATCGATCCCCAGGATCTTGAGGACGTTGAGGGCCTGGCCCGCGGGGATGTGGTCTATGACCGTCCCGTTCCCGATGGGCGTGACCCTAAGCTTCATCTCGGTATCAGTCAACTCGATTCCCCCATCAGCATCTTGAGAAGGGCCATCCTCACGGGCACGCCATAGAAGGACTGCTTGAAGTAGAGGGCGTGACGGGTCTCGTCCACCTCGGGCGCGATCTCGTCCACCCTCGGCAGCGGGTGCATGATTATAAGCCCGTCTCTGACCCCTTCCAGGTTTTCGGGAGCGATCCTGTAGCTTTTTGCCACCTTCGAGTACTCGTAGGGGTCCGGGAACCTCTCCCTCTGGATCCTGGTGACGTAGAGAACGTCCACATCTCCGATCACCGAGTCCAGATCGTGGGTCTCGCGGACCATCGTCCCCTTCCCTGCAAGATCAGACTTGATCGAGGCCGGCATCTCCAGGCTCGGCGGCGAGACGAGGGTGATGTCGGCACCGTAGAGGGCGAGGGCGTAGGCGAGAGAGTGGACCGTTCTGCCGTACTTAAGGTCGCCGACGAGGGCGATTTTGAGATCTTCGAGGCTGCTCTCCTTTCTGATGGTATAGAGGTCGAGGAGGGTCTGGGTGGGGTGGTGGCCCGCGCCGTCGCCGGCGTTCAGGACCGGGACCGGCGAGAACTGGGATGCAAGCCTGGCCGAGCCCTCCTTTGGGTGGCGGATGACCAGGGCGTCGGCGTAGGCTCCGATCACCCGGATGGTGTCGGCCAGCGACTCGCCCTTGGCGATGGCCGATCCCTCGGCGGGGCCGAGGTTGAGGGTCTTTCCGCCGAGGCGCATCATCGCCGTCTCAAAGGAGAGCCGCGTCCTGGTGCTCGGCTCGAAGAAGAGGAGGGCCAGGATCTTTCCTGAGAGGGCGTCGCACCTCCCTCCGCGGGCGTAGGGCTCCAGGGACTCGGCCAGGTCGAGGACGGAGTCGATCTCGCCCCGCGAGAACTCCCGCATCGAGAGCACGTGCCTCTTTCTGAACATGTTCCGACCTTCCGCTCCTTTGGGATATAACGCTTCTGGATCAGAAGAACTTGGAGGCGAGGGTATGCCTGGTCTCGCAGGTCTCCAAAACGGGACACCGCTCACAGGGGGCCTCGCGAGGCCGGTCGGGGAGCTTTCCACCGTTGATCAACCGCACACGGTCCCTGATCCTGAGGACCCTCCTCCGATCGGAGGATCTGATCTCCACCTCCCGGACCTCGCCAGCCCGAGGATACTCGACGATCCCCCGATCGACCCTTCTCTTCAATTCATCTTCGAGGAGGATGGCGTACCCCGCGAGGCGGAGACGGTCGCTCCTCCAGACCCCGGTCTCGGGGGGGTTGTCCGTCTTTATCAACGAGGGGATAATGTCCCGCTCTTTCGGCCCACCGTCTCCGGCCCTTGAGACGATCCGATCGAGCCTGCCGGAGAGGCCGAGCCGATCAGACCTTAGGTCCACCTCCACCTCGCTGGGGATCAAAAGCTCGAGCTTCGGAGAGAGCTTCGATGCGATCTCGGGCAAAGCCTCGCGTATCTCCCCCGCCGCTACCCGGAGGTCGTGCTGGTTGACGCCTTCCCCCCAGATGATGGGAAGCTCGGCCTCGGCCCTGTCGAGGGCCCCCAGGAGCCAGGCCACAAGGTCGGTTTCGCCATCCGGCTCGAACTCCGATAGTGACAACGCCACCTCCCTCAGGAGTAGGTTTTTGGGGCTTTCGGCCTTTGGCCAGACCGATCGGCCCATCGCCTGGAAGTAGACGAGCCGGGGGCATCGGAGGTAGAGGGAGATCTCGGATATCCTCACGGGTGGGAGCATAGTGTGATATGTGATATTCCATATTTAAAAAGATATTGAATGTTCAAGGAAGCATCAGTACGCCGCCTTCATGGAGATATTTATATAATGTAGCTCAGAGGGGTTGAGAAACTCGCACGTTCTCGCGTTCCCATTTTGACCTATGATCCCTTGTGGTCTTCGGATTGCACTCAAAAACCTTCATATAATTTGGAATCGAAGTTTTAAGCCAATTGGGGGTTATCATGCTCAATCACTTCATCAGCAGGCGAGCCTTTGGAATCTGGTTGGCGATCGCGATCGTCATAATTTCGATAGCTGAGCTATCTATGGGGGGTGGTGCGGCCTTGGCAGAAGATGCACCAGGGTACAAGCTTCCTTTATCGACGGAAGATATCGATAATTTTGAAGATTTCAACTCCAGGTTGCCCCTTGGCGAGGAGGCGGTCGGGAGGCTGGAGAAGAACGGGTTTGTGGTGATGAAGGACCCCTTCTCGCCGAACCGGGAGGATATCACGGCACCTTACAAGCTCCTCAAGAACTTCGAGGTTCCGATCTTCGTCACCTCTGACTCCCTCCTCCACGTCTACCACATCCAGTTCGATGAGACCTTGAGGGAGATCGAGGAGGAGCACTTTTACGACGACCTTTGGATGCTGACTGAAGAGATGCTGGCGAGGTCCGAGGCCGACTACAAGGCCGCTTCCGGCGAGGCGAAGGAGGCCGCCAAAAGGAACGTGGCCTTCTTCTCGGTGGCTCTGAGCCTCCTTTCGCCAAAAGAAGACCAGCTCTGCCCCGGAAGCGGCCGGGAATGTAACGAGGGGAGCTTCGAGGGGACGTACCCCTACTTCACCCCCGAGGAGCTGGAGGAGAGGAGCTTCGAGGTTCCGGCGCTGGTGAAGGACGAGGTGGAAGCGGAGATGGCCCTGATCGAGGCCCAGGCCGGGTTTGCAAAGTCGCCGATATTCGGCTACGATGAGGACTACTCTCAGTACCGGCCCCGGGGCCACTACACCCGATCCGAGCGGCTGAAGAACTACTTCAAAGCGATGATGTGGTACGGGAGGATGAGCTTCCTCCTGAAAGGATGCGACGGAAACTGCATCGTATCCGAGAAGGAGGCGAGAATTCAAACCCTGGGCGCGAGCATGATCGCCCAGGATCTCTTGGACGATCCCGACTCGAAGGGGAAATGGGACCGGATCTACAACGTCACCTCCTTCTACGTAGGGTACTCCGACGACCTCGGGCCTTACGAGTACAATGACGCAATAAACGACCTCTTCGAGGGGAAGGTCCAGGCTCGGAACCTCTCAGACTCGGATCTCGACCTCCTGAAGGCAAAGCTTGCCGAGAAGAGACTGCCCTCGATCTACGGCGGGACCGGGGTCGCCTCCCTGGCCTGTGCGGTCGAGCCGCCCTTCTCGCCGGAAGAGGCCGACGAGTGCCTGGCGGCGACGGCCAGCTTCAGGTTCATGGGCCAGAGGTTTGTTCCTGACTCCTACATCTTCCAGAACCTGGTGATCCCGAACGTCGGAGGCTACTCCGACAAGTACGAAGGCGTCGTCTTCACCCGGGGACCTTACGGCCGCCACTTCCCAAGAGGCCTAGACGTGATGGCGATTTTGGGATCGGAGCGGGCGGACGAGATCCTGGCTGCCCTGAACGACTCAAGCTATCAAAACTACTCGTCCCAGCGGGCAAAGCTCGAAGGGGAGTTTGATTCCTTCGGCGAGGTGGATTGGCAGAAGAACCTATACTGGTCGTGGCTTTATGCCCTCCAGCCCCTCCTCGAAACGCCAGATCCCGGGAGCCCCACGTTCATGCAGACGACTGCCTGGCAGGATAAGGAGCTGACGACGGCCCTCGCCTCCTGGGCAGAGCTTCGCCACGACACGATCCTCTACGCAAAGCAGAGCTACACCCTGCGGGCCATCGCTCTCCCCCCTGAGGAGCCCGAGCCTGTAGCTGGATACGTCGAGCCCGTCCCCGAGGTTTACGGAAGGCTCCTCGTTCTTGCCAAAATGAACCGGGAGGGGCTCGACGAAGCTGGCCTTCTCGACGACTCGTCCCGAAGCCGCCTTGAGAGCCTCGAGACGATCCTTGAACGGCTTAAGGAGATATCGACGAAGGAGCTGGAGGGTGAGGAGTTGACAGCCGAAGACATCGAGTTCATCAACGACTTCGGCGAGAGGCTGAACGGGGCGATCGCGGGGGTAGACGACAAGTCGAAGACGACGACGATCGTCGCCGACGTCCACACCGATTCGAACACGGGGCAGGTCCTGGAGGAGGGGGTGGGCTACGTGAGGCTCGTCGCCGTCGCCTACGACCTTCCCGACGGCAGGATCCTCCTCGGGGCGGGGCCCGTCTTCAGCTACTACGAGTTCAAGCAGCCGATGGACGACCGGCTCGCTGACGAGGCCTGGCGCGATATGCTGGCGGCCTCGCCCCCGGCGGAGCCCGAGTGGACGGCCAGCTTCGTCGACTGGCTGCCATATTCGGTCCTGAAGGCCCCCGCGGATGAGAAAGACGTTTCCGGGGCTGGAGAGGGCGTAGGGGAAGAAGTCGAAGAAGTAGAGGGCGAACCCGGCTCCGGCGAGGCTGCCGAGATCCGGCTTGAGGACTTCGAGGTGAGGATCGGCTGGAACCTGTTGCAAGGATGGTACGCCGACTGCAGCATCACCCTCAGAAACTCCGGGGATGCTGAGGGGACCGCCAACGTCATCCTGGAAGACGGCGACGGAAAGCTCCTAAAAGAGATGAAGATCAAAGTGCCCCCCAACAGCACCGTCACCGAGGAGGCCGAGGTCGACATCTCCGGCAGCAGTCGAGAGGTGAACTCGAAACTGGTGGAGGGGTGAGCGGCTAGGAGGGGAAAGGCCGCGCCATCCTGCGAAAAAGAGTTGGGGGGGTGCGATCCCCCTCAGATCAGGCCGATCTCCTGGGAGGGCGTTTGGTTCTCGGGCCCCTCCACCTTCACCTCCTTGTAGACGTAGAACCTGAGCGGCTCCTCTGCGGAGATCTCGTCCTGGTCGGCGGTCTTGATCCTGATATTTCCTATCAGGGGAATGTCTGCGTTCCCGTAGAGGCTGATCTTGTTCCCCTCGTTGCTCATCGAGACGGCCTTGGCGTCGGCATCTACCATCTGGATCGTCATCTTTCCGAAGGTCGTCTCTTCCTTGATATTGATGGGCACATCGGAGATCTGCCAGATCCCATCGACGGTGGCCAGATCGGCGTCAGCACCGCGGAAGGCGTTTTTGAAGTGAACAGCTATCACGACGATCTCCCCGGCACCGTTGAGCCTCTTTTTGTAGGTGTAGGTCTTATCCTGGACCGTTGCGCCGTCCTTGGACGGCTCCACCACGCCGGTGTCAACGACCCCACCATTCTTCTGGAGTTCGAGGCTGACCTTACCAGTGGTGGTATCTATCGACTTGATGACCAGCTCGTAGCCCTCGGCGAGCTTCAGAGGTGCGCTGGAGATGATGGTCCTTTCCAGGTCGTCGTCGATCAGGACCTTGCTGAGCAGCTCGTCGACCATCAGGTTGGTGTCGGCGGAGTCGTGGTAGAGGTAGGCGTCGGAGGGCGTGCCTTCAACGTAGTCCGCAAAGTACTTCTCTCCGAGGAAGGCGATCGTACTGTAGCTGCCCCATACCTCGTTTTCGAAGTCCTTCATCTGGCCGGAGGTCATGTAGACGACGCCGTCTGGCTCCTCTAGGGCGTTGTCGGTGATGGTCATGGCGAGCC